>QQTX01000028.1_pt1 | contig 9304 bp, 9 predicted proteins | sample 1904761 | NCBI WGS metagenome assembly QQTX01 (sample SAMN09435613, study PRJNA476489) | Subsurface metagenome, whole genome shotgun sequencing project. | isolation source: Iberian Pyrite Belt deep subsurface sample IPBSL BH10 depth 607 mbsf | place: Spain: near Pea de Hierro, Huelva | collected 2011 | reverse complement strand
AAACGTGAGGCTGCTCGAAAAGCCGAAACACGCGCCCCGACATTGCCAGCCAGCCCGCGAAAAAGCCGAGCAGCAGGGCGATAGCGACGACCCAGGCGGTCGGGAGCGGCAGCAAAAATGGCAGCAAAATCGTGTTGGGGTTTGCTTGGGCGACCAAAGTGAGATAGAGAACCAGGATGAGGAGGCCGATTCCCTGAAGTATGCGGACGAGCCTCGAGGCGGTGTTCACCCGTCGAGTTTACCGCACCCCGCTGACGAAACTCTGATGCGCCAGGATTTCAGCGTGCGGTTTCGGAAGACCGGCTTGGCTATATCCGGACCGAGCGAACGCGCCAACCTGACCTTATGGCTTATGTACGGTGAGCCGCGCGAGGAGGCTACGGCAACGGCTTCCGGCGCGCCGTGCTAGAGTGGCGGATAAACCTGTAAAGACGGGTTGTCTTCCGGCCAGACGGGCCGCCTGCCTCTTTTGTTCTACCCGCCTGCTGGATAGGCTTCAGATTTGGCCGAGTATGTCGCCGAGCTGCGACCGGGCCGCGTGGACGAGCCGCCGTTTAGGTTGCCCGCCAAACGAGCAGAGCTGCTACCCCGGCCCTCGCAGCTGAGGGTCTGCCCGGCGGAACCGCTGACTTCGCCTTTTCGAGCAGCCTCACGTTTCAAGGAAATATCAGGAGGACGCATGGAAGAGCAAGAGCAGGCGCTGAGTCGGTCGGTCGCCGCCAAGGTGCGCCCGAGCTACCAAAAATCGCTGAAGCGGCGGGTTGAACCGGCCCGGGCCTACGCCGACGCCTACGAAGAGGTCGTCAAGCTCGTCGCCGCCGCGCAAAAATCGACCGTCGACAAGGTGCGCTTCGCCTCGAGAGACGTGCTGCAAGAGGCGATGCAGTTGGTCACTCAGTAAGTCGGGGTTGCGGCGTTAAAAGTAACAACCCGAAAAAAGCTCCAGAAGCGGACAACCGAGTCCGCGCCTAGAGCCTGAAGGTAGCTTACGACCTTGGCGGGCTCGAGTCCTGTTCTGCGCGACGGCACTAGCCTGTCTACCGGTGTAGCGGCGGGAAGTAGATTGCATGGTATACACCGTACCCAGCTGTTTTTCTGCCTACCTACGCGTATTGTAGAGAGATGTTGAGAATGCTGCGCTACCTGCGTGAACCGGTCAACAGCCTGTCGCATTTTGCCGGAATCGTCCTTAGTTTGGTCGCTCTGGTCGTCCTCACCGTCTCTTCGGCGGGCGAGCCCTGGCGGCTCCTGAGTTTCGGCGTCTACGGAGGGTGCGCAGTCCTGCTCTACACCTCGAGCACGCTGCTGCACGGCCTCCGGGTCGGCGAGCGGACCGAGCGCCTGCTGCTCCGGCTCGATCACGCCGCGATCTTCCTGATGATCGCGGGCAGTTACACGCCCATCACCCTCGTCACCCTGAGGGAGTACAGCCCGGCCTGGGGTTGGACGCTGTTCGGCGTCGTCTGGGGCGTTACCGTTTTAGGGGTAATTTTCAAGCTTTTCTGGCTCGACGCGCCGCGCTGGCTCTCGACCGGGCTCTATCTGCTGATGGGTTGGCTCGCGGTCGTCGCGACCGGTCCGCTGCTCGAGGCCCTGCCGGTCGGCGGTTGGGCCTGGCTCGCAGGCGGCGGGCTGCTCTACTCGGTCGGGGCGTTCGTGTTCATCCTCGAGCGGCCCGACTTTTACCCCGGCGTCTTCGGGCATCACGAGTTGTGGCATTTTCTGGTGCTGGCGGGGAGCGTGTGTCACTTTTTTCTGCTCTTTTTTTACGTGCTCCCCGCCTGAGCAGCCTCAGATGTTCGCCGCCCCGGGCAAGCTCGGGAGGTGCAAAGGTCGCCACTACAGGCCGGTGGGTTCGTGTCGGTACAAAAACCGAGACGTCGTCCGGAAGGAGCGCTTGTCTTTCGAACTCGCCAAAGCGTGTGTAGAGGGGCGTCTTGAGGATGAGCGCACCCTTGCAATCAAAGCGCGGGAACTGTGTCATTAGCCCCGTGTCATTAGCCCCGTGTCATTAGCCCCGTGTCATAGGTACTGTGTTGTGACCACCGTTCGGCTGGCGACCCGCCCCGTTTTAGAATGGCTGAAGCTCGCTCTAGACGACGGTCCTCGGGACCATGTCCGCAGAGCTATATTTGCAAGAACAGGCGGCTGTCCGCTGAGAAAGCGCGGCGCGAAGCCGTTAGAAGGTGACGCCGACGAGGTGCGGTGCGCGGGCGTGAAACCTGCTGCGGTCGAAGCCGCCGTAAAGCTGCACCTGCGCAAAGCCGTGTTGGGCGAGCAGCCGCTCGAGCTCAAACCGGTAAAAATACCGCTGCGTGAGCTGAAACCGCCGCCGTTTTAGAATCCCGCATTCGTCGGTCGTATCCAAAAAATAGGTTGACGTGAGGGTCTGCGTGTCCGGGTCATGCGTTTGGAGCAAAAACAAATCGCCGTTCTCGCCGCCGACGTGCGCCCATTCGGGCTCGAGCCTGAGCACGTTAAGTTCGCCGAAGTTGGGCGTGTAGAGGTCAAACGCAAACCGCCCACCCGGCGCTAAATGTTCACGAACCGTCCGCAACGCTGCGTCTTGGTCGGCCAAGGTGTAGAGGTGCATAAGGGTGTTGAACGGCGCGATGACGAGCGGGAAAGTACGCCCCAACCGGGCCGAGCGCATATCGCCTTGGTGATAGGTGACGTTGGTCAGGCCCATCTCCTCGAGCCGTCTTTTACCCCGCTCCATCATTGCGGATGAGGGCTCGAGCGCCGCAACCTCGTGTCCGGCGCGGGCGAGCGCCGCCGAGACCCGCCCTGTCCCCGCCCCGAGCTCGAGCACCGGGCCGCCGTAGTCGTCGGCGAGGCGGGTGTAGAACGCCAAATCGTCGCGGTAGTCGGCGTATTGCAGGTCGTAGAGTTCGGCTAGCGAGTCGTAGTTCATAGGGGTGCGGGTTCGCGCGCGGGTTCGCTGGCGGGTTCTCTGACAGAGCCGTGCTCGAGCCACAACACCCGCCCCGCCGCCGCAATCAGGGCCGGGCGGTGCGCGACGACGACGACGAGCCGCCGTTTGGCTTCACGCTCGAGCACCCGGACCAAAACCTGCTCGCTCTCGGCGTCGAGGCTCGCGCTCGGTTCGTCTAGAAGCAGCACGTCGGGGTTTCGCAAGAGCGCCCGGGCGACCGTGAGGCGCTGCCGCTGACCGCCCGAAAAGCCCGCGCCACTTTCGTGCAGTTCGGCGTCGAGGCCGCGCGTTCGTACTGCAGCGGCTAGCCCAACCTCGTCTAGTACGGCCCAAAGTGCGTCGTCGTCAAATGTTTCGCCGAGCGTGAGGTTGTCGCGCAGGCTCGCCCGGAACAGGTGACTCTCCTGCGGCACGTAGGCGAGGCGGCGCTGCCGTTCGGCGCTCGAGTAGCCGGACAGGTCGGTCCCTGCGAGCGTGACGGTGCCGGAGGTCGGCTCGAGCAGCCCCAACAGCACCCGCAGCAGCGTGGTTTTCCCGCCGCCGCTCGGCCCGGTCAGGGCGACCAAAGCGGGGCCGGAAAAGGTGAGCGTGAGGTTTTGGAGGACGACCTCATGGGAGCGCTCGAGCGTCACCTTCTCAAGCGTCATCACCGGCAAACGGGGAGGAAGAGGATCGGGCATCGGCGGTTCGGGGGGGGGGGGCTCGAGCTGCCTGAGTTCATGAAGCCGTTCGGCGGCGGCCCCTGCCCCCTGCAGATGCGCGTAGCCGCGGGGCAAAAGCTGTGCGGGCGTCGACAGGAGCGCGAGCAGCGTCACATACGCGCTCACCTCGCCCAAACTCATCGAGCCGCTTCGCACGCCGCCCGTGAGGTAGAGCAGCAGTCCCGCGAGCGCGGCAAAGCCTAAAGCTTGGGCCAAAGGCGTCTGCAGCGCCGCCCAGCGCGCCCGCGCCGCCTGCGCCCGCGCCGCGCCCGCGTTGGCGACGCCGAAGCGCCCCAGCATAAAGTCGGTAAGCCCGAACGCCCGCACGACCTCCCGCTGAAACAGCCCTTCCTGCAGGTGCGAACTCGTCTCCTCTAGCAGCACCTGCGCCCCGAACGCCCGCCGCCGAATCCGCCGCCCGCTCCACCAGAGCGCGAGCGTCAGCGGGGCGGCGAGGGCCAAGAGCAAAAACGTCGCGCCGGGATCGGCCCACAGCAGATAGGCAAAACTCAAGGCGAGCGTCAGGGTCTCGGCGATGAGCGTTCCCAAGCCGACTGACAGGAACGCCTCGACCTCCTTGAGGTCGCCTAACAGCCGCCCGGTGAGGCCGCCGCTCGTCGTCCCCTCCGTTTCGTTTCGCCCGAGCAGCGTCCGGTAGAGGCCCGCCCGCCAGGCTGCCGAGGTGCGGACGCCGAGCGTCGCAAACAGCGCGTCCTGCGCCCAGAGCGCTACCGACCCGGCCAGCACGACCCCGCCGCCGAGCCAGAGCACCCCCGGCAGCGCCCCCAAGTCGCCGCGGACGAGCACCCGGTCGAACAGCGGTTGAATGACCAGCGGGGCGACGGCGACGCGGCCTAGAGCGTTCAGCGTTGCGGCGAATGCGCCCCAAAAGGTCAGGGCGGCGCGGGGGAAGAGGAGTTTGGGCGGGTTGGCCATAGAGGGTTTTGTGTTCAGGCGGACTCGAGCACCCTCGAGACCAGTTTCCGTGCGGCTCCGGGGCGGGGCATCGTCGCTAGCAGACGTTCCCGGCGGCGCGTCAGGTCGGTTTTGTTCTCAAGCAGTCCTAAAGTTTCGCGCAGCACGCCGTCCAGCGTGAGCACACCCTTGAGCTCCACCATCAGCTTTTCCCCGCTCAGGTTGTTCGGCAGCGAGACCGGCAGGTGCGGGGCGGCGAGCAGCACGGCGCGGCGTTTTAAGGCGGGGCCGACGACCGGCAGGAGCGACAACCAGTGACCGGGACCCTCGAGCGGGATGACCTCGGGCTTGTTCAGCGGCAGCAGCACGACCGACGGCACCCCGGCGATACCGAGCTCGAGGGTGTTCGTCCCCGGAATCGTCACAGCGAGGTCGGCGGCGCGCATCTGGGCGTAACGCGTCTCCTCGGGGACGAGCTCGAGGCGTGCCCCGCCGGGCGTCGTCACAACGTCCCCGTCACGTTTTCCGGAAATGCCGCCGAGCGTGTCTTTGTAAGTTCCGGCGATCCCTTGGGCGACGGCTTCCGGGCTCAGGAGGCGGCTGACCGGCCAGACGAAGCGGGCGTTCGGGAGGTGCGCGTGCAAGGCGTCGGCGAGCGCCAGCAAAAACGGGATGACGTGAACGGCGAAAGCGTCGCGGGAGCCGCCGAGCATCAGGATGTGCGGCCTTCCGTCCGTTTCGGCGGGTTCGGCGAGTTCGACGGCGTCGGCGACGAGGTTGCCGACGACCTCCAAGCGTGCGCCCGCCGCCCCTAAAAGTCGCGCCCGCTGCGCCGTGCGGCCCGAATCGACGAATAACGCGGCGAGTTTGGGGTGCCAGTACGGGACGAACGAGTAGCGGTAGGCCGGGGCCTGTAGCCGCTGCGCGAGTTGCAGCGTCAGGGGCGCACTCCCGCCGAGACCCAGGACCGCGCCTGCCGCCCGCCCGAACGGGCCGCGCTGACCCGCCATCAGACCCAAAAAGTCCTTCGGGCTCGTGACCCGGTCCGCGCCAAACGTCCCGGCGATGCGCGTTTCCTGACCGCTCGCGAACTGACAGGGGATAAGGCTGAGCGTGACGCGCCGTCCGGGGGCCTGACGGCGCAACTCGGTGAGCACCGGACGCACCCAGGTATAGAGTTCGCCGGGGCCGTTGCTGACGAGCACGACGTCATTCGCAGGGTCGTTGGCGGAGTTGTCGGTCGGGGTGCTCGGCACGTCTATCAGTATACGTTCGGGGGTGAACGGGGCTGTCTCAGGAGAGTTCGGGCATCTTTCTGACGTCTATGCGCCTTTGCCAAAGCTTGCAGCAAACGTTCCAAAAACCCTAACCGACACCTTCATTCATTCTGACCTGCTCAGATTCTTCTAGAACCGCTCGAGCAACCTAAACGAAACTCGAGAGCCCCCGTTTGGAAGTGTGCTTGAACTCGAGCATTCCCTTTACCTCGTCACTTGTTTCAGCCAATTCTTCCAGCAGCGCCCAGTCGCGGTGACGAAACGCGCGTACTGCCCGCTCGAGCGCCGCGTACCGTTCCCCTGTGACGCCGCGCCGCTGCAGCCCGACCTTATTGAGCCGGTAGTGACGGGCCGGGTCGCCCCTCGCTAGGCTGTAGGGGAGCACGTCGCGGTTCGCGGCTCCGGCAGCCCCAAGCATGGCAAAGGAACCGACGCGGGTGTGCTGATGGACCATGGCGCTCGAGCCGAGGGTCGCGAAATCCCCAATTTGAACGTGACCGCCGAGCTGCACCTGCGTCGTGAGCACGCAGCCCCCCCCGACTCTTGCGTTGTGCGACACGTGCACATAGGACATGACCAGCGTCCCGGCCCCGACGCGGGTTTCGGAACCCTCGCCGGTCGCCCGGTGGACGGTGGCGAACTCGCGGAGCGTTACATCATCCTCGAGCACTGCCAAACTCGGTTCACCCTTAAACGCCGTGTCCATCGGGCTGCCGCCGACGACCGCGTAGGGTCCCAAACGGCACCCGGCCCCGACGCGCGTGCCGCTGTGCAGAATGGTGCCGATCTCCAACACGGTGTTCGCCCCGACGACAACGCCTGCTTCAACGACAACGAACGGTCCGACGACGACGCCCTCGCCGAGTTCGGCGTCCCGCGCGACGACCGCCGACGGGTGCACAGTCGCTGTGACGTTTGGTTTGGCGCTCACCTTAAAACTCGCTCCGACACCTACTTGGCAAAGATGAAAGACAAGGTGGCCTCGGCGGCGACCTCCTCAGCGACCAACGCCCGCGCCTCGACGCGGCAGAGGCGGCGGCGAAACTGCACGATGGTCCCGGTCAGGCGGAGCACGTCGCCGGGAACGACCTTGCGTTTGAATTTCGCGCCGTCGATACCGACCAGATAGCCGATTTCGGGTTCTCGACCGGGGGCCGCCCAACCCTCGCGGACGGCCAACCCGACGGCGGAGGCTTGGGCGAGTGCCTCGAGGATGAGCACACCCGGCATCACCGGCTCGTCCGGAAAGTGGCCCTGAAAAAAGGGTTCGTTGTGCGAGACGTTTTTGCGGCACTCAAAGGCGTCGCCCTCGGCGGAGACGAACGCATCGACCAGTAAAAAGGGGTAGCGGTGCGGCAGGATGGTCTGCAGGTCGAGCGGCGACGTCACTTCCGTTCCGTTTGCTGCGCTCACGTCAGCACCGGCACCCGCATGGGGTCTTGCGCCGCGTGAAGTTCGGTTACGAGCTGCGTGGCGAGCCGCAGGGAGCGCAGGTCGTCGTCTAGGGTGCCAATCGGCGGGGCGCTCCGGCGGATGCGGGCCAGGAAGTGCTCGAGCTCGCGCCGCAGGGGGTTGTCCTCATGCACAATGAGACGGTCCATCCGGCTTTCGGAGTGCCCGGCCCCCTCGGCGACGGGGCGGTAGACCGAGACCTCGGTGTGCGGCTCCTTGCCGAAATCGACCCGCAACGTTTGGCTCCGTTCGGCGACGACGAGCGTGCGTTCGGCGTCGGGCGCGACGCGAGAGGCCAGAAAGCGGGCGATGCAGCCGTTTTCAAAGATGATCTGCGCCGCCGCGACGTCCTCGTGTCCGGTCCTGCCGAGCACGTGTCCGGAGACGTGCAGGCTGCGAATCGGGTAGGGGACGATGCCGAGCACGATGTCGATGTCATGAATCATCAGGTCTAGAATCACGCCGACGTCCTGGATGCGGGCGTTCGGCGACAAGCGCCGCGCTTCGATCAGGTACGGCTCGCGGATGCGTTCGCCCAAGAGCTCGACCGCTTGATAAAAGCGGGTGATGTGCCCGACCTGCAAGATGAGGCCCAAACGGCGGCTCAGGGCGGCCATCCCTTCGGCTTCGACGACGCTTGAAGCGACCGGTTTCTCGACCATCACGTGCGTCCCGGCGTTCAGGAGTTGTTCAGTCAGCGGGCCGTGGTGGCTCGTCGGCGCGGCGACGCTCACGGCGTCCAGGGTGTGCTCGCGTAACAGCGCCGAAACGTCCGGATAAGTAGCGACCGCGAAACGCTGCGCGGCCTCGGCCCGGCGTTCGGGGCTCGGGTCGACGACGGCGACGAGGTCGGTGTAGGGGAGCGCCGCGTAGACGCCCGCGTGATTTTTGCCCATCACGCCAAACCCGACGACGGCCACCTTAAGACGTTTCATAGGGGTTTCACGGCTCTACCTGACGCAAGCGCACCCACAGAAAAAGGTGCAGCAAAGGGCACAGCAAAAGGCGTGTTCAAAGCGTCTCCCCGGGTTCGCCCGCAGGCGAAGGCCAGAGCGAGAGTAACATAGCCTCGCGCAAAAGTGCCCTCGCGAAGCGCACGTGCGCCCCGTGCGAGCCCCGGACGACCTCGAGCCGCCCCCTTAGAGGCCGCCCGAGCAGGTAAAAGTCGCCTAACGCGTCGAGCGCCTTGTGCCGCACCGGTTCGTCGGGGGCGCGCAGTTCGGTCATCGGCCCCTCGTCGCCGTAGACGACGGCGTTCTCGAGGCTTGCGGCGGTGGCGAGGCCGCCCGCGCGGAGGCGCTCGAGCTCGCTCAAAAACCCAAAGGTGCGGGCGTAGAGGAGCGCCTCAAAATCCGCCGGACCGCCGCACCAGCGCTGCCGCCCGATGGCGGGGTGCGGGAACATGATTTCGGCGCAGAGTTGCGGGTCGCCCGGCGCGACGCTCAGCCTTGTGTCGCCGTCTTGCACGGTAAAGGTGTCGGTCACGACGAAGCCCTGCGGCGCGGGCGGCGGTGGGCCGAGGGTGTCTAGCAGCTCGAGCCAGGGTGCGGCGGAGCCGTCCAGAATCGGCACCTCGTCGGCGGAGACTTCGATAACGAGTCCCTCCCACCAGCCGCGGACGTGCAGCGCGGCCAAAAGGTGCTCGACCGTCGTGACCCGGTAGCCGTGACGCCCCAGTGTCGTGCTGCGGCGCGTGTCGGTGACGAAGTCGAGCCGCGCCGGAATCTCGGTTTTGCCGCGCCGAAACCGCACCGCGCCCGCCTCGCGGTGCAGGTGTACCCACGACGGTGCGCCGGTATGGAGGCCGTAACCGCTAATCACGCGGGGTTGGCTCCTTATCGCGTTCTTTATCGGCACCTTTATTGGACGTTTTGACGTGTGACCAGATGCGCTCGAGCCGCCCCAAAAGATAATGTTCCCGGACCCAGCGGCGGTGCGGTTGCGCCGGAAACCCCTATGAAACGTCTTAAGGTGGCCGTCGTCGGGTTTGGCGTGATGGGCAAAAATCACGCGGGCGTCTACGC
>QQTX01000027.1_pt1 | contig 9486 bp, 7 predicted proteins | sample 1904761 | NCBI WGS metagenome assembly QQTX01 (sample SAMN09435613, study PRJNA476489) | Subsurface metagenome, whole genome shotgun sequencing project. | isolation source: Iberian Pyrite Belt deep subsurface sample IPBSL BH10 depth 607 mbsf | place: Spain: near Pea de Hierro, Huelva | collected 2011 | reverse complement strand
CATTGAATTTAGTTTTTAGTGTTGAACTTTGAGTTTAGAACAGTTTTGAGCATAGGTTAGGTAATACGTTTTAATTCTAATTTAAAACGTATTACTTACAATCCCTAACTCTAATTAAGCATTTCCTTTGCTCTTAGCAATGATTGCTTCAGCGACGTTGCGAGGTACTTCTTCGTAGTGGCTAAACTCCATAGAGAAAATACCCCGACCTTGAGTTTTAGAACGGATATCGGTAGCATAACCGAACATATCTACCAAAGGAACTTTTGCCGTTACTTTAGCAAGATTTTGTTCCGACCCCATGCCTTCAATTTGACCGCGACGGGAGTTAAGGTCGCCCATGACATCCCCTAAGTAGTTTTCTGGTGCTTCTACTTCAACTTTCATCATCGGTTCTAGCAAGATGGGCGAAGCTTTCATGACGGCTTCTTTAATTGCCATCGAGCCTGCGATCTTAAAGGCCATTTCCGAGGAGTCTACATCGTGGTAAGAACCATCTACCAAGGTGGCGCGAATATCTACTACCGGGTATCCGGCAAGTATTCCCGATTCGCAAGTTTCCTTCATTCCTTGTTCCGCCGGGCCAATGTACTCTTTGGGTACAACACCACCAACGATTTTAGAAACAAATTCAAACCCTGTTCCGGGTTCGCCGGGGGTTACTTCAATCACGACGTGACCGTACTGTCCTTTACCGCCACTTTGACGAATAAACTTACCTTCAGCCCTTACAGGCTTGCGGATAGTTTCTCGGTAAGCTACTTGCGGCGCACCAACGTTTGCTTCTACCTTAAATTCTCTGAGCATCCGGTCTACAAGAATTTCTAGGTGTAATTCGCCCATGCCAGCGATTACGGTTTGGTTGGTTTCGTGGTCAACGCTGACTCTAAAAGTTGGATCTTCTTCCGAAAGCGATTGCAGCGCCTTCGATAGTTTGTCCATATCCTGCTTGGTTTTTGGTTCTACAGCTACCGAGATTACAGGCTCAGGAATAAACAGCGATTCCAGAATTACAGGAGCGCTTTCGGTGCAAATTGTGTCTCCAGTAAAGGTGTCTTGCAGACCGAGAGTTGCGCCCAAATCGCCAGCGCGTAGTTCATCTACGTCTATGCGATCGTCGGCTTTCATTAACACTAAGCGCGATACTCTTTCTTTTTTATCTTTAGTGGCGTTGTAGACGTAGCTACCTTTTTTCAGTACGCCAGAGTAAACGCGCAAAAATGTCAAGCGACCGTAACGGTCGGACATGATTTTAAATGCCAAAGCTGCCAAAGGTTCGTTGTCGTCCGCATGGCGTTCGACAGTTTGACCATTGGGCAACAAGCCTTGAATTGGCGGCACTTCAATTGGTGAGGGCAAGTAGTCTATAACCCCATCTAATAGCAGTTGTACGCCTTTGTTTTTAAATGCCGAACCACAAAGAACGGGAACAATAGTTCCAGCAATTGTGCCTTTACGCAAGGCTACGCGAATTTCTGCCTCGGTAAGCTCAACCCCTTCAAAGTATTTCTCAATTAATACTTCGTCAGTTTCGGCGGCGGCTTCTACTAGCTTGGCGCGAAACTCTTGGGCTTTTTCCTGCATATCGGCAGGAATTTCGGTTTCCTCAATGTCTGTACCTTGATCGTTGTTGTAGATGTAGGCTTTCATCTTCACCAAGTCAACAATCCCGCGCAATTCGCTTTCCGTACCAATGGGTAATTGAATTGCTACTGCGTTTGAGCGCAAGCGATCGCGAATTTGGTCGTAAACTTTATAAAAGTTTGCTCCCATCCGATCCATCTTGTTAATAAAAGCAATTCTCGGTACTTTGTAGCGGTCTGCCTGTCTCCATACGGTTTCAGACTGAGGCTGTACGCCTCCCACGGAACAAAATACGGCGATTACCCCATCCAATACGCGCATAGAACGCTCGACTTCAATCGTAAAGTCTACGTGACCGGGTGTATCGATAATATTGACTGAGTAGTCTTTCCAACTGGTGGAAATTGCCGCCGCAGTAATTGTAATTCCTCTTTCCCGCTCTTGCTCCATCCAGTCGGTGGTTGCTGTTCCTTCGTGTACTTCACCAATTTTGTGAACGATACCCGAATAAAACAAAATGCGCTCGGTTGTAGTTGTTTTGCCCGCATCAATGTGGGCCGCAATCCCGATATTGCGTACTTTTTCCAGTGGGACTGTACGTGCCACAGTTAGCTGCCTCCTTGAATTTTTAGCCGCTCTTTATCTATATGCTACTGTCTGTTAAGATTCTATACTTTACGGAAAACCGTCCGCAAAACTTAGTACCTGTAGTGAGCAAATGCTTTATTGGCATCTGCCATCCGGTGGGTTTCTTCTCTTTTGCGAATTGCGTTACCCGTTTCGTTTGCTGCATCCATGAGTTCGTTAGCCAAACGGCTTGCCATTGTCCGTCCTGGGCGCTGCCTTGAAAACTGAATTAGCCAACGCATGGCTAAAGTTATTCCTCTTTCTGTTCTTACTTCCATAGGAACTTGGTAAGTTGCACCACCAACGCGGCGGGCTTTAACTTCTACTAAAGGTGTGGCATTCCGCACGGCTCTTTCAAAGGTTTCTAGGGGGTCTGTTCCGGTACGTTCTTCGATGGTTTTCATTGCATCGTAAATGATTCCGGCAGCAATAGATTTTTTACCGCTACGCATTACCCGCCGCATCATCATACTGATTAGACGACTGTTATATACGGAGTCGGGAGGAACGATACGTTTTTGAATTACTGTACGACGAGACATAACTTAGCCTGTAAAGGTTTTTCTAGGGACTTGATTAGATGCTTGATACTTTGCCTTAATTACTTAACAATGATGCTAGTGTCACCACACATTTAGCAATCTTTGTCTAGAGCGCTGTTTGAAACGTCTTTAATTGTTACTTATAAAGCTTTTTATTGACTGCGCCTTAATTTAGTTGTTTAAATACGGTAGTAAGGCTGAGATTGAAGCAACCCATCGCCTTACTTAAATTGTATTTAATTTCAAAGTTTAAGTAGCAGCAGGCTTAGGACGCTTTGTACCATACTTCGATCGACCTTGACGGCGGTCTTTAACTCCAGCCGTGTCTAAGGTTCCGCGAATAATGTGGTATCTTACTCCGGGTAAGTCTTTAACCCGACCACCGCGAATCATTACGACCGAGTGTTCCTGCAAGTTGTGACCGATACCGGGGATGTAAGCTGTTACTTCAAAGCCTGAAGTTAAACGTACTCTAGCTACTTTCCGCAAGGCGGAGTTAGGCTTTTTTGGTGTGGTTGTGTAGACTCTAGTGCAAACTCCCCGACGTTGGGGGCATTGCTTCAAAGCTGGTGACTTTGTTTTCTTGTCGGCTACTTGTCGTTCGGTGCGAATTAATTGCTGTATGGTTGGCATGAGTTACAGCACAGTTAAGAAATTGCTGTTCTAAGTTTTTACAAATTCTGATTATATCTATTTTGCGGAGTGCGTGTCAATTAAGTAGAGAGCTTTCTTACGTTTCGGCGGCGCTAGTAGAGAAGGAATTACCACAACCGCAAAAAGTTACGGCGTTGGGGTTATGGAAGCGAAAAGCACCGCCCATTAAGTCTTCGGAGTAATCGAGGTTTAAACCATTGAGGTACTCAATGCTTCTAGGATCTACAAGTATATCAATACCATTAGATTGATATAGGCGATCGCTTTGAGTTGGCGTGTCAAAGTTTAACTTATAAATCCAACCCGAACAGCCGCCTGGTTCTACTTGCAGGCGAAATGAAAGTTCTGGGTTAGCAAATTTTGCTTTTAAGCGGCGGATCTCTTGAATAGCTGAGGAACTAATATTAATCATTTGACTAAAAATAAACAAAATCCCGCGTAGACCTAGGTAGTTGGCAACGGGGATAAATTAAATATATTAATGAAATTTACGCCTAAGTTGCTCTTAAGCAACCATTATTTACCACGAGCGTAGTCATCTTGAAAACGGATAATATCGTCTTCTCCCAAGTATTCGCCGTTTTGAACTTCAATTAAAACTAAAGGAATTACCCCAGGGTTTTCTAAGCGATGGTTTGTACACTGAGGAACGTAGGTAGATTGATTGTTACTTAACATAACTTCTGCGTCGCCGCAGGTAACTCTAGCAGTACCGGAAACTACAATCCAGTGTTCGCTGCGGTGGTGGTGCATTTGCAGGCTTAAACGATGACCGGGTTTTACCTCAATGCGCTTAATTTTGTAGCCTCGCCCTTCTTCTAAAACTGTAAACGATCCCCAAGGACGTAATTCTGTTGCCGCAACTCCTTTATGAGTTACACCTGTGGGCAGGTTTAATGCTGGTTCTTGGTGGGATTCTTTGACTTGTTGAACCATTTTTCTCCTTGAATTGCTAAACGCTTTATTGCCGGGTAAATAACTCAAATAATTGGGTTGACAGATGCGATCGCACTTGTCCTAGCCAAAGATAACAAAATATATTCATTGGGGAAAGGGTGTTGTTTAAAAATTAAGTATTCTACATCAAGTCTTCATAATTGAACGTTAATTTTATTAACTCAAGGTTGTTGCATAAAAATTCCTAACCCGTTGTGGACGCGGGCGGCGGTACGTGGCGAACGATTAATTAGTTGTCCTCCTAAATAAAGGCTAGTAGAACTTCCACCATCAAAGTTGAGTGCTTCGGTACAACCTAGTTGCTGCATCACTTTAGCAACTTCTGCCAAAGTTGAGCCAGCACCACCAACACGGTTATGGACGGCGGCGATTAAAATATTTTTTGATGCGGTAGTACAAATTACGCTCCGAATTGCCTTTTCGCGAATAAAAGCATCGCCAAATCCTTCAGCTTTAGCATCTAAAACAATTTGCCGATTTTGAATTAAAACCGGGCCTGCTGCCAAAATTTGCGGATAAGTAGCAAAATCTGCAGGAATAGTCACGCTTTGTAGGCGAAGAATGGAGCCGATAGGAAAAGAGACATTATTACCGCGTACTACTAGCAAGTAGCCGTTAGTAGGAATGGGAAAAGTTGCTTTTCCGGCTATACCGCCGGGAAGTTGCGTTGTAACTGCGTTGTTTTGGACGGTGACAATAGTTTCGTTATCGGTAAGAGGGCTGTAGTTAGCACCCCAAGAAGCAGAATAACGCGCAACACCTGTTTGGACGTAGCCGCTATTAAAAGTTGTAATTGATATTCGTTCAGTATTGGTAATTACAGCTTCTTGGACACTAAGACGACCAATTTTTATTTTGCCCTGATTATTCCAGGCGATCGCCCCACGATTGAGAATTGGGCTAGATATCCAGTTACCATCGCGACGAATTGCCCCTAAAGGCAACTTATTTTTACGATTAAAAAAGCCACCATTAATTGCCGCAACTGCACTATAACGCTCGGCAGTTTTAATTAAAGGAGCAGTCCCTATAAGGGTTGTAGCTTCACTCCAAATTGGCAGCATTTTAATGTTTTTAGCTGGGTTAACTTCTAACCACACCACCGAAAAACGATCTTCACCTAAGCTTAAATACTGCTGTCGCCAGCGCAAACCATCCGCCCACAGAATATTTCGCTCTACCGTTGCATCGGGGCGAATATCAACTACTAAGCGATGGGGATTAGTTAAAGTAGTAACGCGCGGAGATAGCCCCACCGGGAGATTGAGGCGGATATTAGTTAAAGCTAGTGTAGTTTCTACTTTTTGAGATTGGGAAGAATTAACACTATCGGCGAGGGTGGGGCTGGCAATGCCATCGATTGTTATCAGCCATTGTTGTTTGGCTATCTGCGCCTTAATAATACCGACAATTTCACCCGTTAGAGTTTTTGGCTTTGGTGGCGTTGGTTGCTGATTAACTTGCCAAGACGTAGGACGATCCAAGTCTACAACAATGCGATCGCCAAAAGGCTGTTTCCCTAGCCGAATGTCCTGTACTTTAACGGTGGGAGAGGTAATTACTAAAGCATTATTTTTTACCGCAAATTGCCAACCAGGGGGAGTAAAATTAGTTATATCCAAGTACCGATAACCGCCTTTAAGCTTAGTTGCTAAGACAATTGGATTAGTTTTTGGTTCATTAAACCATTGAATCGGTTGCTTAGTGGGATCGTTAGTATTAAGTAAATCGACACCAAGAATTTGCGCCAAACCTGTATCGCTAATGCCTATGTGGGTTTTGCCCCCTTGTTGCCATTGACTCCAAGCGATCGCTAAAGGGCGGTTATTGAGTAAAATTTCTTTGTTAGTTTGAGCCAGTAGCGGCAGCGTTTGCGATCGCCCTTCTTCCGTAAGTAGTAGCCCTAAAGTCGTTGGTAGCAGTATTAAGAGGATTTTTACTTGTAAAGAAACCAGACGAATCAATAAGTTATAGATTGAACCTTTTACCATGAGTTAGACAAGTTGAGGGATAGTGGGCGATAAATATTAAAAATTAATGACTTATATTTAAAGCTTTAACGTCATAATATAGATTAGCTTGATGCCTCAATTAGCACTCATCAACGCTTTCAAGTCTTGCTTAGTAATTAATAGATTAAATCGGACTAGCTCAAAAAACGGTAAATTAACCCGATGAAGTCTTCTGCTCCCAAGCTAATTACTGGGCTAAGAAATTGTAAAATAAAGGTGTTGGGGTAGTAAATACTGGTAGGTTCGCGATTTTTTTTGATTGCATTCAAAAAAATGTATTGACTCAAGAATAAGTGCGAGTTAGTGAAAAATTACTTAAAAACCCTACTTTCAGGCAAATACTAGCGATAGCGCGCGATCGCTTGCTGTAAAAACGCTAATATTTTTTAGCAAACTTAACTGCAATACTTGCAATAACTTTCACCTATCCTTAATTAAATAAATAAGCTAGGACTAGCCTATGGAACGCCAGCAAAACTTACTTACAAATAATCAAAACGTAAATAATACCGAGTCTTTGACATATATGGAACCCCGATGGTTGGTAGAGGAAAGGGATGCTTGTGGTGTAGGGTTAGTTGCTAATTGCGAAAATAAAGCAAATCATGAAATTATCGAAAAAGCTTTAAATGCTTTAACTTGCTTGGAACATCGCGGCGGTTGTAGTGCAGACAAAGATTCTGGTGATGGTGCGGGACTTATGACCGCAATTCCTTGGGAATTGTTGCAACAGTGGTTTACCTTGCAAAATATCCTCATGCCATCAAAAGAAAATTTGGCTGTAGGGATGATGTTTATACCCCAAAATTTAGAGGTAGTAAACCAAGTCAAGCAAGTTGCCGAACAAATCTTAAAAGAAGAAGATATAAAATTACTAGGTTGGCGAGTAGTTCCCGTACAACCACAAACTTTAGGCATTCAAGCAAAGGAAAATCAGCCCCAAATTGAGCAACTAATTGTCGAGTCTAAGCTCATTAGTGACGAACTTGAGCGTCAACTATATATAGTTCGTCGCCGGATTGTTAAAGCTTTAGCAAGTCTGAATTTACAAGAGGCGGATGCTTGTTATTTCTGCTCGTTTTCTAGCCGTACCATAGTATACAAAGGTATGGTGCGATCGGCGGTACTAGGAGATTTTTACCCAGACTTAAAAAACCCAATATATCAAAGTAGTTTTGCCATATATCATCGGCGTTTTAGTACAAATACGATGCCCAAGTGGCCATTGGCGCAGCCGATGCGATTATTGGGACACAATGGCGAAATTAATACGCTTTTAGGCAATATTAACTGGATGATGGCGAAAGAAGCCGATTTAGATCATCCAGCTTGGAAAAACCGCTTAGATGAATTAAAGCCCACCGTCAATATTCATAACAGCGATTCGGCAACTTTAGACAACGTACTAGAGTTACTGGTAAGGTCGGAGCGCAGCCCTTTGGAAGCATTAATGATTATGGTTCCAGAAGCTTATAAAAATCAGCCAGACTTAGATAAATATCCAGAAATTACCGATTTTTATGAATACTATAGCGGCATTCAAGAACCTTGGGATGGTCCGGCACTGTTAGTATTTAGCGATGGTAAAAAAGTAGGTGCAACTTTAGACCGCAACGGTTTAAGACCTGCACGTTACACGATAACCAAAGATGGCTACATTGTTGTTGCTTCCGAAGCAGGGGTTGTAGACTTTCCCGAAGCTGATATTGTTGAAAAAGGGCGACTAGGGCCAGGACAAAGCATCGCCGTAGACTTAGAAACTCATGAAGTTTTAAAAAATTGGGAAATCAAACAGCGAGTTGCAGCGCAGCATCCTTATGGTGAATGGCTCGAACAACACCGTGTAGAACTTGCCCTTAAACCTATAAAAGCTGAAAATGGTTCGCAAAGCCTGCAACCGCTAGATACTGAGGCTTTACCAGAACCCAGCCCCACCGCCGAAAGACAAACTTTGCTCCGCCATCAAATCGCCTTTGGCTACACGACTGAAGATGTAGAAATGGTGATTCAACCGATGGCAAGTGATGGCAAAGAGCCAACTTTTTGTATGGGTGACGATATACCCTTAGCGGTGCTATCTGAAAAGCCGCATTTGTTGTACGACTACTTTAAACAGCGTTTTGCTCAAGTAACTAATCCCGCCATTGACCCCTTGCGCGAAAGCTTAGTAATGTCGCTAAATATAGAACTAGGGGAAAGAGGAAATTTATTAGAACCCAAAGCGGAATACGCTAAGAGGCTGAAACTAGACACGCCTATTTTGCTGGAAAGCGAACTAGAAGAAATTAAAGCTTCGCAATTTAAAACAACCCAGTTATCAACGCTGTTTGCAATTTCTGCTGGCCCTAACGGTCTAGAAGCGGCGGTAAAATCCCTATGTCAGCAAGCGGTGGAAGCGGTGAAAGCTGGGGCAAAAATCCTGGTTCTCAGCGATAAAGCAACATTAAACACAGAAGATACTTACATTCCACCATTACTAGCAGTAGGAGCAGTACACTATCACCTAATCCGTGAAGGATTGCGGATGAAAGCTTCTTTAATCGTCAATACTGCGCAGTGTTGGAGTACCCACCACTTTGCTTGTTTGATTGGTTATGGTGCAAGTGCAGTTTGTCCTTATTTAGCCTTAGATAGCGTCAGAAGTTGGTGGTCTGACCCCAAAACTCAGCAGTTTATGGAGCGGAAGAAAATACCCGCTATTAGCCTAGATACGGCGCTTGCCAACTACCGCAAAGCTGTAGAAGGTGGCATACTCAAAATCTTGTCTAAGATGGGGATTTCGCTACTAACAAGTTACCAAGGCGCGCAGATATTTGAGGCAATTGGCCTTGGTCAATTCCGGGCTATTGGCATGATATTCGCCGCCTTGACGGTACTGCACAAAGCCTAGATTTTCTAGCTTTTTAATTGTCAATTCTGGGAAAGCTTTTTGATGGAAAGATAGAACTTCTTGAGCAAGCTCGCGAACACTCAAGCCACCCAACCTTGAAGTTGTGCCATAAAAGCCCAGTTTCAGCAAGTCTTGACCAATGCCAATTGCCTCAAATATCTGCGCGCCTTGGTAACTTGTTAGTAGCGAAATCCCCATCTTAGACAAGATTTTGAGTATG
>QQTX01000026.1_pt1 | contig 9585 bp, 6 predicted proteins | sample 1904761 | NCBI WGS metagenome assembly QQTX01 (sample SAMN09435613, study PRJNA476489) | Subsurface metagenome, whole genome shotgun sequencing project. | isolation source: Iberian Pyrite Belt deep subsurface sample IPBSL BH10 depth 607 mbsf | place: Spain: near Pea de Hierro, Huelva | collected 2011 | reverse complement strand
CTATCGCTGCGTCCCGTCGGCGAGATCTTCGTGGATAACTACTCCCGCTCCTGGCTGCTGTCGTCGCGCGGCAGGACCCTGACCGAGCGTCCTTCGCTGGCAAAGCGAGCGCAGTTCAGTGATGCGGTCAAGCGTCTGCTGAAACAGAAGCTGCCGGTAGACATTGTCGGCGAGGAAAAGGTGGCGGGGCGGGTCACCGACATCGTCAGCGTCACCGTCAACGACAATGTGCGGCGCGGTCAGGCATCCCGGCGCTTCTGGATAGATCGCGAGACCGGCCTGCGGCTGCGCAGCGAGGATCGCGGACAGGGCGGACGTATCCTGGCAAGCACCTATTATCTCTCCGTGGATCTCAGCCCGAGCTTCGCGCCGGACGATTTCAGCCGTCCCGTTCCGCCGCCGGATTTCAAGCTGATCACCGAGGCCCGGGAGACCTATCGCAGCTACGAGGACGCGACCCAGGCGGGGGTTCCCTTCAAGCGTCCTGGCTATCTTCCTGCCGGGTTCCGTCTGCGCAGTATCGAGGTAACTCGCAGAAGCGGCGGCAAGCGGTCGGAGCAGCGAGTCTCACAGCGGTTTGACAATGGTCTCTCCGTGCTGACTCTGGTGCAGTCGGACAACCTGAACCTTGCCAAACGGGCCGTAAACCCCGAGGACAAAAAGAAAGAAAGCGGGTTTTTCGCCCTGCCGCGCGGTCAGCGGGCTTACCTGTGGCGTGACAAAGCGACAAAGGCCACCCTGGCGCTTCTCGGTAGCCTCCCCGATGACGAGTTCAAGCGGATCGCCGACTCCGCGAAGTAGAGCGATAGTTTAGGCAGTGTCCCGGCTCTCGGCATAAACAACTGCCTCTTCCACGGTCAGCGCTCGGCCTTGCGCACTCGCTTTTTCAAAAGCCGTGTCGCCGAGCGCGGCGCGGGCAGCAGCGGCAATCTTTTCTTTGATCGCGGGCTGGCTGTCGGTCCTGGAAACGGTCACTATCTTCTCCCAGAGCATGCTTGCCGCGCTGTGCAGCCGTGCGGCCCGCTCCCACTGATTCTGCCGCACCGCAAGCTCCGCGAACGTCTCCAGAAGCGAGCAGATCCCCCACTGCTCGCCCAGCGCCTGCTTCAGCAGCAGGCTTTCGGCAAAACAGGCATGCGCTGTTCCATGATCCTGCCGCTCCATGCAGATACGTCCTTTCTCCTGCAGCGCGTAAGAGATGCCCAGACGGTCGCCGAGTTCGCGCCGGATCAGCAGGCTTTCGTCATTCAGCCGGGCGGCATCCTCAAGTCGGCCCGCACCCGCGAGCGTACTGCCCAGGTTGCCCAGAGCGGTCGCGATCCCGCGCCGATCCCCGAGTTTCCGGCGCAGCATAAGACACTCATCAAACAGCCCCGACGCTTTATCCCAGTCCTGATTGGCGTTCGCCACCAGTCTAAGATTATTCAGTGAAACCGCGATACGCGCCGGGTCTCCGGTCTGCCGGGCAAGCCGCAGGGTCTCCTCATAAAGCGGCTCGGCGGCGGCATGATCTCCCTGGTACCAGGCGACATTCGCCAGCCCGCTCACCGCGCCCGCCAGCCCGATCGGATCATCATTTACCAGATAATACTCTTTTGCCTGTTCATAGAACTGCCGCGCGGCGGGATAGTCGCCGCGCCGCCAGGCGATACTTCCGGCGCTGACGACCGCACCGGCACGGGCTGCCGACGGCGCGGAGGTTCGTGCCAGCAGGGCGGTCAGCCACTCCTGCGCTTCTCCCAAATAGCCGCGCATTTCCCAGAACCGAAACAAGGCGCTGGTAAGACGAAGCCCCTCTTCCCCGGAATCTTCCGCGCAGGTTTCACTCGTGTAATCTGAAAGAGCCGCCCGAATATTGTCGTACTCGGCTTCCAGCCGCGCTATCCACTCTGCCTGTTCGGGTCCGGCAAGGCCAGTCCGCGCCTCCTCTGCCAGTTCAAGGCACCAGAGGCGGTGCCGGGCGCGTATCGCCTTGTTCGTGCCGCTGTCGGTCAGGCGGTCGCGGGCATACTGGCGGATACTTTCCAGCAGGCGGTAGCGCACCCTGCCGCTGTCCTCCTCGTAGAGAACCAGGCTTTTGCCGACAAGACCGGTCAGCAGGTCCAGTATCTCCCACTCCTCGGCGTCGCCTCCGGCACAGACCTGCTCCGCCGCCGGAAGAGTCCAGCCACCGGCAAACACCGAAAGGCGGGCAAACAGCGTCTTTTCCCCATCGTTGAGAAGGTCATAGCTCCAGTCGACCAGGGCGCGGAGTGTCTGCTGACGCGGCAGGGCGGTCCGGCTGCCGCCAGTCAGGAACCGGAAGCGGTCATCCAGACGGGTCGCGATCTGCTCCACGGGCATGGCTCGGATACGCGCGGCGGCGAGTTCGACCGCAAGCGGTATACCGTCTAGGCAACGGCAGACCTGCGCCACGGCGGAAACATTGGCGGAGGTTACCGCAAAAGTCGGCGCGACCGAGCTGGCGCGCTCGACAAAAAGGCGCACCGTGTCAAACTCGCTGAGCGCTTCCAGCGACAGAGCCTGATCGGGGCCGGGAATCGCGAACGACGGAACGCCATAGATTGTCTCTCCCTGAATGCCAAGAGATTCCCGGCTGGGGACAATCAGCTTTACGCCGGGGCAGGAGCGTATCACCTGGTTCGCAAACGCGGCGCAGGCGGGGATCAGATGCTCGCAGTTATCGAGTATTAAAAGCAGCCGCTTGTCCCGCAGCCAGTCCAGAAGCGTCTGCAGAACGGTCTCGCCCGGCGCTTCGCGGACTCCGAGCGCCTGGGCGACCGTCAGCGGGACAAACTCACCGTCGGTCAGCGGCGCCATTTCCGCAAGCCACACACCGGCAGGGTAGTTTTCCGCCACTTCGGCGGCGACCTGAAGGGCGAGACGTGTCTTGCCGACACCGCCCGGACCGGTGAGAGTCAGCAGCGGCGTGGTCGCCAGATACTGCTTGACCTGCCGGATCTCCTGCTGTCGCCCGATAAACGAGGTCACCTGTACCGGCAGGTTGTGACGGAGCGCGGAAAGCGAGCGGAGCGGCGGAAAATCGTCCGGCAGACCGTCGCAGCACAGCTGATACACCTGTTCCGGCTGATTGAGATCTTTGAGCCGGTGGCGTCCCAGATCCCGCAGACTCATTTCGCGCGGCAAAATGTCTAAGAGAAGCGACTGCACGGCCTCACTTATCAAGACCTGACTGCCGTACCCGATGGCAAGAAGCCGCGCGATCCGGTTCAGCGGCGGTCCGAAGTAGTCACCGCCACGCGCTTCGACGTCTCCGGTATGCAGCGCGACCCGCACTTTAAGCGCGCCCAGCTCTTTCCAGTCTTCAGCCGCGAGGGCTTTTTGGACGTCAAAAGCGGCAGAGGCGGCAGCAAGAGGAACGGTAAAAACCGCACAGAAGGCATCCCCGATCGTTTTGAAAACAGTGCCGCCGTTACTCTCGATTGCATGGCGCAGAATTTCGTCATGGGAGGCGAGCGCTCCCCGCATGACCTCGGGATACTCTTCCCAGAGGCGAGTGCTTCCCTCGATGTCGGTGAAGAGAAAAATCGGAGTGCCTGTTGAAAGCGACATAGTGGATGCCTGAGAACTTTTCCTGTCAGCGGAGCATAATCGAAAACAGGTTCGCCTGCTTGCTCTCGCTCTCCTTCTTCTATCGATGAATCGGGTGCGTTTCAGATTTAGGGCACTGGATTTGAATACTCCCGTTATGGTCCCGGCGAATAAATTCGCGGTCTCGAAAATCACAAAGCCCGCCTGCACAGGCACGCTTGCGTGACTCGCGGGCTAAGAAATCCGCGCGAGCGCGGACAAAGCAAAACCAAAGGCACGTCGGCAGTGGTAGAGCTATCTTTCTGACAGCCCGCGAGTCACGCAAGCGTGCCTGTGCAGGCGGGCTTTGTGATTTTCGAGACCGCATGTTTACATGCAGGTAAAAATGCCCAGATTTTGAAACGCACTACGGTGAATCGGGGTTTTGCCTTTAAGGATCGTTATAAAAGAGAACACCGACTTCACTGCAACTTTTTTTTCATTCACGAATCTGATTACAGTAAGTCACAAATCGCAGCGAGAAGGCGTTCAGTTACATCAGTGTCCCGTAAAAACTGCTGGGGACACAAAGAATTGCCGATAATGATCTCGATAAAGCACTGTGACCCGGAACGCACATGACACTAGAACTTAGCTCCCGCCGTCGTTTTTTACTCTTTGGCATCCTCCCTATTTCTTTAATGCTGATCGCGGTCCCCGTCGCTCCGCAGATCGCCTCTCAGGTTCAGGATAACCTCCGGGCCTCAGGAGGTCGGCAGGTCGCGATGTCGTCGCCGAGTGCTCCGGCCCTGGAGTCCAGCGCCTACAACCCGGAAACGCCCCGAATTTCGCCGAGCATACTGCCGAACCTGCGCAAAGGCCGACGTATGGTCGCCCTAGATGTCATCAGCCGCCTCCAGGAGGAAGCCAGCCGCAGGGGGGGCAACACCCAGGTAAGCCCGCTGGATCTCAAGCGGCTGCGAAACGCTTTGCGAGACTTGGAACCAGCCTCGTATTCTCCCGAACCAACACAGAGCAGCGGTACGGTTACCCCGCTTCAGTAGCTCCGTTTTTTCGTCTTCGGTCTCAGATTGTTCCGGTTTCAGCCAGAGAAAGGGAGTGTAAACCCATGCCTGCACGGGCACAAAACTCACCAATTAAAGCGAGAACTGAGGACAATATGACACCGAACAAACATCCCCGGCAGCGGCACTGGAACGGGATATCGACGGTGCGGACCAAGCGAAACGCCGAAAGTCGTGCGAAGGCAAGCAAAATCGATCATCAGGGTATTGCCGTGATGCTTGCGGATGCACAGCGGCGTCACAGTGGGACATTTTCACTTCTTTTGGAGGGAAACGCCCTTGCACCGGATTTCCGAGACGGCGACCTGCTGACGATTTCGCCAAACATCTCCCCGCATCCCGGTGATGCTGTTGTCATGCGGATCGATGGGCGTTACGGCTGTATGCGAATCAACGCCGATGGCGATCTGTGGGATGCTTTTGGCGGATTTGTGCCCGTCGGCGCGTACACAATAGAGGGCGTCGTGATCGAGCACGGGGGCCGTGGATAATAGTTTTTCGTTTCCGGCAGGATTTATCTTCACATTTCTGAACTTTAAGGCAACACCATCCGAAAAAGAGATGTGATCGCCATTAATCCCGATGCTCCCACTGCGCCCTCTGCTGTCGCGGCGGATGACAGCAGTTTCCGACTCCTGTTTGATGCTTGTCCGGACCCTATGTTGGTTTATGACCGCCAGACACTCCAGTTTCTGGAAGTAAACGAAGCGGCGCAGGAGCGATACGGCTATTCACGGGCAGAATTCCTTCAACTGTGCCTGACAGAGGTTCATGCCCCCGAGGAGATGGATCGTTTCCAGCAGGAGGTCCGCCAGTCGAAGTCAGGGATTGAAAACATCGGCGAATGGCGTCACCTCTGCCGGAACGGCCACCCAATCGATGTGGAGGTTCGTGTCCGGGACATCCGATTTGGGGGCGTGGATTGCAGCCTCGGGATTTGCCGCGATGTCACCGAGCGCAAAAGGGCGGAAGAGCGCCTGCGCGTCAGCGAGGACCGATACCGTCACGCAATCGATCAAAGCGACGCGGTTCTTTACCAGCTTGATTACACTTCGCAGCGCTACGTGTTTATCAGCGACCGGATCGAAACGCTTACCGGGTACCGCCCCGAAGAGATCACCGCCGAACTTTGGCGTCAGATGGTCCGGGAGACAAGAATGCGCGGGGAGGCGACCGGCCTTCCCGTGGTCGATGCGGCGCTGCGCGCGCACGGCGATGAGCTGAAAGAGTGGCGGGCGGATTACCGTATCTGGACACGCGCCGGGGAGACCCGCTGGCTGAGCGATTCCAGCATTCAGCTTCACGACAAAGACGGAAAAGTACACGGCGCTCTGGGAATCCTTCAGGACATAACGGATCGTGAGCGGGCGATGACGGCGCTTCATGAGAGCGAGGAGCGGCTTCGGGCCATGACGCAGTTCTCCGCCGACATCATCACGATTCTGGAGGCGGATGGAACCATCCGCTCCCAGACCGGAGGGATCAACGCTCTTTTTGGCTACAGCGAGAAAGAAACCGTGGGTCGAAGCATTCTGTCCTATATCCACGAGGACGATCAAAACGCGGTACGGCAGTCCTTGGAGCATTTGATCACGGGCGCCGCCCCGGCGGTCACCGCGACATTCCGCATCCGGCACGGTGGCGGGTCCTGGCGCTGGGTGGAATCTATCGCCAACAGTCAGCTGCAGAATCCGGTGATTGCGGGCATCGTCGTAAACTCTCGCGATGTGACGGAGCGCGTGCGCTTTCAGGAGCAGATCGTACAGTCACAAAAGCTGGCATCGCTTGGGGAGCTGGTGGCAGGGGTGGCTCACGAGATCAATAACCCGCTCGCGGTAATCAGCGGGCACGCCCAGCTTCTCCAGATACATCCGGACACGCAGGTCAGAGAAGATGCGACTGCTATACGCGACATGGCTCAGCGGGCGTCCCGCATCACCAATTCGCTGCGCTCCTATGCCAGGCCGAGCAGTGACACGACAACCTCCCGCAGTCAGCCCGGCGACCTGAGACAGGTGATTCAGTCGTCACTGGATGTCATCGCTCATAAGCTCCGCAGCACGGAAGTTACACTGACTGTCGACGACACAGACGATCTGCCGCCGGTTCCGATGAATGTCGGCGAGATCGAACAAGTGCTGGTCAACCTGATCAGCAATGCCGAGTACATCCTGCGAGCCGTGCCGGAAGAGCGCCGCCAGATAACGATCAAGACCGGGTGGAACCGGCACCAGAACCAGGTTTCGCTCTCGGTCGCGGACCGGGGATATGGAATGTCGGAAGCGGTCGCCCTGAAAGTCTTTGACCCGTTTTTCACCACGAAAGATACGGGTGAGGGTACGGGTCTCGGGCTGTACATCAGTTACGGGATCATCGCCGCCCACGGCGGCACGATCACGGTCAAAAGCCGCGAGGAAGAGGGCACCGTCTTTACGATCACGCTGCCCTGCGCGCCCCCCGCCGCTCAGTAGCTAAACGGCGCGAACGGCGTCGATTGCCGCCCTGTACTCATTGTCGTCCAGGTTCAGCATTCGCGAATCGCTCACCAAAGCGCGAAGCTCGGGCCGCTCAGCGTGACCGGGACCGCCCGCTCGGGGTGGGTCCACGGCCCAGTTCATGTAAAACGCCCACCGGGGCTGGGACGGGTAGATGTCGAGGGTCGGCGGGTTATAGGTTTCACCGATACCCATGACCTTGCCCTCGGAAAGTGCGTTCAGATCGTCGTAATAGGACTGGCTGTACGCCCCGTAGCAGTCCAGCGCCAGCACATCCACATACTCGGTGCCCGGAAAGTGATCGACAAACTGCCGGTCCACGCGGGCAGGACGGTCCGGGTTCCACACCCAGAGCAGGTTATTCAGCGCGTGGACATGGACCAAACGGTCATAGATCTGGCGATAAAGCTGTGCCGACCCGCCGTGTTTGCCCCCGCCGCGATACCCATTCCACCAGAACCAGTCCCCGTTGATCTCGTGGTACGGTCGCCACAGCACGGGAACGCGGGCGTCCTGCAGCTGCTTAAAGTATGCCGCGACAGCATCGACCTGACCGCACCAGCGTTCATACAGGTCCGTTCCCGGCGTGAGCAGGTCAGCGAACTGCTCGTCGGTAATATGCCCCTGGACACTGTCCTGGAACGTCACAGGTTCATCCTCGGTGGGCCGTACCGCGTGCCAGCAGAGCGTAATGACCGCGCCGTCCTGCCATCGCCGGATCATCTCGTCGACTATCTCCTGCCGAACGAAAGCGGAGTCCTTGTCGCCGGGGGCCGCAAAGCCCCAGTCGGTCCCGTAAAGAGCCGGTATCTTTCCGGTCTGCTCCATCACCAGGTTTGTGGAGTACGACGCGTGACCGGGAAAGTTATGTTGACCGGTCAGTGTCCGCTTTCCGGAGATGCTGTAAAGATAGCGCAAGAGCGCACGAGCTTCCGGCGAGGCGTTCGGATTGACCGGCGGATGCTCCACCACCGTGTCCTCGGTCCTTGGCGCGGGTTTAGGCAGATAGGAAATTTCGGGGTGCGGTTCGGTCCAGGCGGTCAATAGTTTCTCCTGAGTCGGTCGGCGGCGACATTTTCAGACAGCAGTCAGTAATGCTGCTATTATCGCAGAAGGGACGACCCGCCGTCCACATAAAGCTCGACGCCGGAGATATGACGTCCCAAATCAGAAGCCAGGGTCAGGCAGGCGCTGGCGACGTCGTTTGGCTCACCCCAGCCTTTGTTCAGGGTCGGATTGCCGTCGGGCATGTGCATACGGATACGAACACTTTCGGTATTTCGCGCCTGGGTGCTGTCATTGATATTGGTGGGAATCGCGCCGGGACAAACCGCGTTGCAGCGGATATTGTAGCGGCCCAGCTCCAGCGCCATCATTTTCATAAAGGCCACCTGTCCGGCTTTGGAGGTGCTGTAAGCGCTTGCCCCGGCAAACGAGAAAGAGCGGTTTCCGTTCACACTGCTGGTGATAATAATGCTTCCGCCCCCGGCGTTTTTCAGGTGCGGCACGGCAAAATGGACCGTCAGAAACGTCCCTTTAAGGTTGACTTCGATTGTCCGGTCCCACTCCTCAGGCTGCAGATCATCGACCGGTGCGAACACGCCGTTGATCCCGGCGTTCGCGCAGACGATATGGAGCGTGTCAAAACGCTGGGCAGTCGCGTCAATAGCCGCCTGTACAGAATCCGGGGACGTCACGTCGCAGCGTGTGAAAAAGGCCTGATGCCCCTCGGCAATGATCTCGTCCTGAACCCGCTCACCCGCCTCCGTCTGAATGTCGGCAATCGCCACCGAAGCACCCTCGCGTGCGAATCTCCAGGCAATCGCCGCGCCGATCCCGCTCGCCGCGCCGGTAATAAACGCCACCTTGCCATCCAGCATACCCATGTTTAAATCTGCATCCTTACCACGTCTATCGCCGCTTATCCTGCCCCAGCAATCGCTCCAGACAGGCTTTTCATGGTATCCGAACATGGCAAAGCTGTTCCACCGGTTCATGAACCTGCGCCATCTGCAGGTCCACGTCGAGCAGTCCAAGCTTCTTATAGCGAGGGGCGTGAGTGGACGGACGAGGACGAATTGGACGCCATTGATGCGGAGCAGGCTAATCTCGGCAGGTCGGCCCCATCAGTGCCGATGCTGATCACATCGACGGAGACTATAACAGACGTCCTGTCATGCTCTGCCCTTTTCTTGTCTCTGGTCAGACCATTCACGCCACTGGGAGAAGAGGAAGAAGTGAAGCCCTCCAGTATCCAGAAGCGATAGCAGGAGCGCGATAACCAGAGGTGCGGTAAGACCTAAGATCCAGAACTGAAATGCCCCGAACCACAAGAGAGCAGACCCTGCTACGGGAGCGCCGGAGATCCACTTATAGGGATGCTCTCGTCGCAGCCACCGATGAAGCGGGTACCGGAGGATGCAGATTTAAACATGGGTATGCTGGATGGCAAGGTGGCGTTTATTACCGGCGCG
>QQTX01000025.1_pt1 | contig 9615 bp, 9 predicted proteins | sample 1904761 | NCBI WGS metagenome assembly QQTX01 (sample SAMN09435613, study PRJNA476489) | Subsurface metagenome, whole genome shotgun sequencing project. | isolation source: Iberian Pyrite Belt deep subsurface sample IPBSL BH10 depth 607 mbsf | place: Spain: near Pea de Hierro, Huelva | collected 2011 | reverse complement strand
CCCCCGCCGGTATAGCCGATCAGCCGCGCCGAACTGAGCGTCAGCATCGGGCGCATCCGCTTGCCCCCGCCCGCGATCAGGTGGCCCGCGAGTTCGGGGATCAGCGGGATCTCCGACTCCATGCGGTCGAGGATGACGGCGTTGACCGCGTTCATGTCGCCTTGGACCAGCGCCATCAGCGGGTCGAGCGAGGGCTGGCCTATGCGGAGGCGGTGGACGGTCGCGGGCATCTGGGCGCGATGTGGCGGGAGGGGCGGGGGAACGCAAGCCTTGCGCGGGGACGGCGGCCGGGCTCTAACCGCGCCGGTATGGGACGCGCGGCATGAACGACGAGATCTTGCGGGGATATCGCCGGAGCATCGACAATATCGACGCGGCTTTGGTCCACCTGCTGGCCGAGCGGTTCAAGGTGACGCAGGCGGTCGGGCGCCACAAGCGCGAGGCCGGGCTGCCGCCCGCCGATCCGGGGCGCGAGGAGGCGCAGATCGCGCGCCTGCGGCGGCTGGCCGAGGAGGCGGAGCTGGACCCGGCCTTCTCGGAGGCGTTCCTCCGGTTCATCATCGAGGAGGTGATCCGGCATCACGAGCGGATGCGGGACTGATTGCTCCCTCTCCCCTTTGGGGAGAGGGCCGGGGAGAGGGGCTGTACAGAGCGCGGCAGGTTCTCTGAACAGCCCCTCTCCCGCCGTCGCTTCGCTCGGCACCCTCTCCCCGAAGGGGAGAGGGAGAGACTAGACCATCCGTTCGGCCGCCAGGCGTTCCAGGATAGAGAGGGGCATCGCGCCCTCCTTGATCAGCGCGTGGAAGCGCTTCACGTCGAAGCGGGGTCCCATCGCGCGTTCCGCGTTCTTGCGCGCGCGGCTCCAGGCCATGTGGCCGACCTTGTAGGAACAGGCCTGGCCGGGCTGGGTGCAATAACGCTCGACCTCGCGCAAGCTGCGCGGCTGGGCGAAACCGGTGGTGGCGACCATGTAGGCCGTCGCTTTCTCGCGGCTCCAGCGTTTGGTGTGGAGTCCCGTGTCGACGACCAGCCGCGCGGCGCGGAACAGGAAGCTCTGAAGATAGCCCGCGCGCTCGAGCGGCGTCTTGTACGCGCCGAGCTCGGCGGCGACCTCCTCGGCATAGAGCGCCCAGCCCTCCGTGTAGGCACCGAAGAAGCCGATCTTGCGGAGCGTCGGGATGTCCTTGGACCCTTGCGACGTCGAGATCTGGAGGTGATGGCCCGGATCGCCCTCGTGATAGGTGAGCGCGGGGAGGCTGTATTTGGGCCAGTCGCCCGTGTCCTTGAGGTTGATGTAATAGATGGCGGGCCGCGACCCGTCGAGCGCGGCGCGGCGGTAATAGCCGTTCGACGCGCCGTCCTGGATCTCGACCGGGACCGCGCGGATTTCGAGCGGCTGGTTCGGCAGCTCGGAGAAGGCGCGGGGCAGGCGCGTGGCCATGTCGCGCACGCCCTCGTTCAACGACGCGATCAGCGCGGCGCGGCCCTCGGCCGTGTTGGGGTAGAGCTGGTCGGGGCGCTTGTTGAGCTGGGCCAGCCGCTCGCCGACGGTGCCCTGCGTCAGCCCCTCGGCGCGTAGGATCGTGTTCAGCTCGGCGCTGATCTGCGCAACCTGTTCGAGGCCCATCCGGTGGACCTGGTCGGGGGTGAAGTCGGTCGTGGTCGCCTGTTTCAGGGCGGCGGCGTAGATCGCGTCGCCGCGGGGTACGCGCCAGACGCCGTCGCCCGCCTGTGATTTGCCGCGAAGCTCGCGCACGAGCGCGATCTGGCGGTCGAGCGCGGGGTGGACGCGCGTCTCGACGATGCGGGTCGCGCGCCCCGCCCAGTCGCCGGGGATGTTCCGGGCGGCCGCGCGGCGGACGAGCGACGTCACCATGTTGCTCGCCCCGGCGGGGGCGCCGCGCAGCTTGGCGAGCTGGCCGAGCGTCAGGTCGAGCGACCAAGCGGGGGCGACGTAGCCGCGCCGGGCGTCGGCGCGCTGCACCTCGTTATCCTGGTCCAGCACGCGCGCGAACTGGTCGAGTCGCGCCAGATACGCCTCGGCGTCGGCGGCGGTCTCGACCACATGCGTGTCGTTGAGAAAGTCGGGCGTCTCGAAATACGCGCCGCCCTGCTGGAAGATGCGATAGGGGCGGATCACCGAGTCGAGGCCGAACTCGCCGGTGGCGACCGTGCCGTTGCGTAAGGAGTACAGCACGATCTCGCGGTTGAGCGCGGCGGCGGGCGACAGGCCGGCGGTGGGGAAGCGCTCCATCTCCGCCAGCCGGCGGCGCGTGCGGGCGAGGTCGGACGCGCGCTCGGCGAGCGAGGCGTCGTCGAGGCGGCTCTTCAGCCCCGCGCGCGCGCCCTTGTCGAGGCCCAGGCCGGTGGCGAATTCGGGGCTTTCATCGACGGTCTCATCGAAGATGCGGTCAAAGAGGGCGTTGAGACGGGCGTCGGGGCTTCCCTGACCGGAGCTTTGGGCGACGGCGATCTTACCCACCAATAGCGCGGCGGCGGTTCCCGACAGGACAAAGGTGCGGCGGTCCATGAAGCTCTCCAACTAGTCGAAGAGCTTGTTCCACGCCGAGGCCTCGGCGCGCAACCGCTTATGCGGCGACGAGTTCGGTCGCGGCGGCGTCGGCGAGGCTGGTGCCGTCCAGGATGCGCGCGGTCTCGTCGCGGACGCGCAGCATGGCAAGGCGGATCGCGCAGTCGGCCTCCGATTTGCAGTCGAGGCAGCGGCGGTAGGCGGTGCGGCTGACGCAGGGGACGAGCGCCAGCGGCCCCTCGATCACCCGGATGATCTCGCCCATCGAGATGAGGTGGGCGGGCTTGGCGAGGCGGTAGCCGCCCATCTTGCCGCGCGTGCTGAGGAGGAACCCGGCCCCGCGCAGGTCGGCGAGGATGAGTTCCAGGAACTTGCGCGGCACGGTGGCCTCGGCCGCGATACGCGTCATCGCCACCGGCGGGCCGCTTGGCGGTTGTTCGGCCAGGAACAGCATGGCGCGAAGCGCGTAACGGGAACGCTGGGTCAACATGGATCCCGCTTAAACCCTCAAGGTGGCAGGGAAAAGGCGGGAATTGCGGCGCGCGCCTTCCTGCCCTATATAGTCCAGGCCGGGTTCGCCCGGCTACGGCGATAAATCATTGCGTGAAATAGATGCAGCGGACCCGGGGGCAGTACCCGGCGGCTCCACCATCCACCCCGCGCGACCGGGGCGGTCGATGGGGCCGAACTAGGATCGACGTGTATTGAAAGGCGCAGTCTTCGCTCGGAATGGGACCACCGCGACGGCCCATTACACAAGTGCCAACGATAACGAAGCACTCGCGATTGCCGCGTAACCCGAACCTCACGGTTTAGGTTACACGAACAAAAGCGCGGTTCGGGCCGCACCGGGCAACAGAAGCGGATACCGGCGGTACGGGGAGCACCGAGCAACAGAAGCTCCCCACTTTTACTATTCAGGCGACCGTGCGGGCGGCGAGGCAGTGGTCCTCATGCCGAGCTCCAGCAGACCATCGTAGCTGCCGTCCGGGGCGCGTAGCATGTCGACGCCGCGCTTCCGGTCGCGCTCGTTTCCCGACGCGTGGACCCCGCATCTCTCCTGGCAATTCCAGGCCTGGCCCCCGTTGCCGAGCATCAGCAGGCTGACCGTGCGGTCGGCGGGCAGGTAGTCCGCCGCGGCCCGGTAAGGTTTGGGACCCGCCGGAACCGTGCCCTTGGCCGCATGGGCGCTCCCGACATACACGATGACGAGGCCGCCTGGGGTGGGGACGACCCGGCGAAGGTCGGTGCCCATGAGCCGGTCGCGCAGGCCGGGCTCGTATTTCTCGAAGACGGGCGTGTCGAAGGCGACGATGCGGAGCGGCCTGCTCCGGGCGAGGAGGCGCAATCGCTCGATCAGATCGAGCATGGCGACGCTGGAGCGCCCGTCCGCCGCGTCCCGCCGCCACATGGGCGCGCGCAGCAACAGGGCGTGGGCGGCGGCGTCGCCGTTCGAGCGGAGATAGGTGTCGATCGCGGGCTGGTTGGTCCATGGCTGCTCGATCGCGAACACGACCGGTCGTCCGGCGGCGGCGGCGCAGGCGGCGAGATCGGCGGCGGCGGCGGGCGACTCGGCGGTCCCGTGCGTCTCGCCCAGGAACAGCCAGGTGAGCCCGGTCCGGGCGAGCAAGCGGTCCGCGCCCGGCAGCGACGGGCAGGCGGCGGTCGATGCGGCCAGGACGGCGGCGAGCAGGCCCGTGAACATGATCGGTTCTCCTTCGGCCGAGCATCGGTAGCGGCCGGACCGGGCCGAACCAAGCCGCCATCCCGGCCGGGTCCGAGTCGACGGCGCCGGCCGAGCGAGCGCGACCACGCCGCGCCCTATCCGGGCGGGCAATCCCCCACCAACTGCCGCATCTGCGCCAGATACGCCGGGAGCGGGTCGAGGCCGGCCTCCGCGCGGCGTCCGGGCATCGCCTTTTCGTCGTCGAGGGGCAGGGGTACGCGACGGCCCCCATCGCAGGTCAGCTGGGTCGCGTAGCGTTGCTTGCCCGTAAGCTTGAGCATGACGCGGTCGTACAGATAGGCGTAGTTCTTCTTAGACACCTCGCCGGTCCTCGCCAGCGGCTCCATGAGGCGAAGCGCCCGCAGCTGGAACGCGGGATCGGCATCCGCATGCTGGACGAGGAGCCACGCCTTCGCCGATGCGAGTTCGCCCACTTCCGATATCCGGGGCCAGCCCCGCTCGGCGACGATGGCTTTCAGCCAGCGCGTGTTGGCGCGGTCGCGCTCCGCGAGCGCGGCCCCGAGGCGGGCCGCGACGATCGCCTTGACCTCCGGGGCGAGCGAGGGAGCGTCCTTCATCGGGCCCTCGCCCCAACCGAGACCAAACCGGAGCATCTGGTCGGCAAGCGGGCGAGCCATGAGCTGGTCGGCGAGCTCGGGGCCGCTCGGGCCGGCGACCTCCTCCGCGACCCGGATCGCCGCCAGGTAGGTGTCGGCGACCGGACGGGCGAGGGCGACCGCCCGGGCGAAGCGGGCAAACGAGGTGAAGTCGACGGGATAAGGCGTGGTCGCCGCCGACGCGCAGACCGGGTCCCGGAAATCGCCGCGCGCCAGCTTGGGCGCGGGGACACCCATCTGTCGCAGCTCGGCCCGCGTTTCCGCTTGGTCGGCGGCATGACATGCGTCGAGCCAGCTCTTCACTTCGAGCGAAGCCGCCTTGTCGGCCGGGGAAGCGTCGTCGAACCGCCCCTTCATCCACCGGTAGTCGCCGGGGTCGAACCGGCCTTGGCGAATGTGGGGTCGGAGCACCGCCGGCGGCGGCGTGGTCGCGGCGATGCAGAACAAAGCCGTCAGGAGAAAGAGGAACAAGCGCATGCCGCGACGCTAGCGGGTGCCGAGCTCCCCCGACACTCGGGCTGCGCGCTTGCAGGCCCCTGGCGTTTCGCGATCGACGCGATAGGCTCCTGGTCGAACGGGCGTCCGGCCCGCCACCGCGGCACCGGAGCCGAAGGGAGGAGATACGGCATGGCGACGATCGCCTCGGATCACCGGTCGCGCAGCGGCTATTCGCGGACCGCGATCGCGCTTCACTGGATCATCGCGGCGTTGATCGTCGGCAATGTCGCGGGCGCGCTGTTGGCCGACGCGCTCGGGCCGCCGGCTTCCGGAACGATCATGGCGGCGCACAAGTCGTTCGGGCTGACGGTGCTGGGGCTGTCGCTCGTCAGGCTGGGCTGGCGCGTCGGGCACGGCTTTCCGGGCTTTCCCGACTCGACGCCCGGCTGGGACGCCGCCCTGGCGCGGGCGACGCATGTCGCGTTCTACGGGCTGATGATCGCGGTGCCGCTGGCGGGGTGGGCGATGGCGTCGGCGGGGCCGCGGCCGCTCAGCTGGTTCGGGATGCCGTTCCCCAAGCTGCCGGTGAGCGAGGCGGTGGGCGGCGTCGCGCACGACGCGCACGAGATCCTGGCATTCGCGACGGTGGGGCTGCTGGTGCTGCATGTGGCCGGGGCGTTGAAGCACCATTTCGTCGACCGCGACGACGTGCTCGCCCGCATGTTGCCGCTCGTGCGGCCCCGGAACTAGTCCGATCTCCGGATCGCGAAGGCGCGGTCGGGGCCTACGGCCGAGGGGGTGAAGCGCAGGCGGCCGTCCGCGGCGTCGGCGGTCAGGCGTTCGACCTCGCGGCCGGCCGTCGTGTCCCAGCCGACGATCTGGTACCGACCGACCGCGAGGCCGGGGACGGTGACGACCGGGGCGATCGGCTCGACATCGGCGCGGACGCGGCCGTCCGGGCCCAACGCGCGGCGGCGTAGGAGCCAGACGAGCGCCTGGGCGTCGTCCCCGCAGGCGAAGCGGTGGAAGTGCGTCGCCCGGACCCCGCCCGAAATGTTCCGCCGGGCGAAGCGCGCCCAATCGATCAGCGGCAGGAAGTCCGCCATCGCGCGTTGCGCCTCCCGCATCCCACGCGTCAGCGTGTGCGGGCGGCGGTTGGGCCAGCGCATGCCGCCGCCGACGCCGCCCGACGCCAGATGCGCCCAGCTCATGTGGCGGAAATACTCGTCGTCGAACGGCGCGGGCAGCGTCTTCTTCTTGTCCTTGAAGGTGTGGATCGGCCCGTGCTCGGTATCGAGGAAGGGGCGGCCGTCGGTGATCTCGGCCAGGCATTCGCGCACGATCTTGCCCACCTGGACCGCGGGGGCGACCGTGTCGCGGGGATGGTCGATCGAGCCGCTGCGATAGATGTGGATCGACGCGAAATCGAGGTCGGGATGGCGGAAGATCGGCTCGCGCATCGGCAGGTCGGGATGCCACCAGAGCTCCGGGCCGAAGACGGACACGGTTTGCGGGTGCGCGCGGCCGTATAGTTCCAGCTCCAGATCGCGGACATGCGCCGAGATGTCGGCGATGAAGCCTGGCCAGCAATCGACCTCGCCGCCGCCCTGCGCCGGGTGGATCTCGTTCCACAGGTCCCAGGCGAACAGCGCGCCCGACCCGCCCCAGCGCCGGACGATGAAGTCGAGCCGCGCCTTGATCGCGACGCGCGTGCGCGGACAGGTGAGGAGCTGAGAGGGGTGCTCGAGCGGACCGCCCATGCTGACGTTCCAAGGGTGGTGCCGCCAGTGGAGCCACATCCAAAAGGTGTCGACAGGGGTGAGCAGGATGCGCAGTCCGACGCGCTCGCACAGGGCGAACAGGTCGTCCCACAGCCGGACCATCGCGGGGACGAACACCCCCGCCGGCCGCTCGAAATAGCGGTGCCTGACCTGGCAATATTCGATCATCAGGCGGAGGCAGGCGACGCCGTGCGCTTTCAGGTACTCGAGGTGACGCTCGACGGCGGGTAGGTCGCGGCGACGGAACAGCCCCTCGAATTCGACCCAGGAGATCGCGTCGTTCTGGCCGATCGGCGTCCAGGGACGGCCGTCCTCGCCCAGGAAATAGGGGGCATGGGGCGCGACCCCGATCCAGGGCAGCGTCGCGGGCCGGTCGTCGCGGGCCATGGGTTAGTGGGTGGATCCGAACATGCGGGGGCGTCCCTAGCCGATCCGGCGCGGGTGGGTAGGGGGGAAAGCGACGGGTTAGGAAACGGGCGGCGACGGCTCGGCGGGCTGTCCGATGACGTCCGGGGCCGGCGGAAGCGGCGACTCCACGCCTATGGGCGCGGGCGGCTCGAGCAGGATGGGCACGACCGGCTCGGGATCAGGAAGGGTCGGCTCCGACGGTTCATCCCCGTCGTAGGTCGCGACGGCGATCGGCTCGTCGAAGATGTTCTCGTCGGGCGGGGGCGGGGCGGCGTCGGGCCACTCGCCGAAGCCCGAGACCGGCGTGAAGGCGACCGGCGCGGGCCGGGTCGGCACGAGGTTGACCGGCGGCGTGTCGTCGACCCGTGCGTCGACCTCCCGGTAATAGGGATCGATCGCGGAGGCGGTCAGGTCGCCCATGACCAGCCCGCCCGCGACCGCGGCGGCGGTGAGGCCCGTCAACAGCCAGCGGCTCGCCCGCATGTCCACCCCCCTCGACGCTATTACAGTTCCGAAACGAGCGAACGCCGGGTCGGGGTGGCCGTTCCCCGCGGCCCGGACGATTGGTGGTTAACCTCCTTCTAACCCGCGGAGGCTAGCGCGGGGGATGATGAGACAGGTCGGCCTCCGGATCACCAACGCTGCAGGCACGGCGTCCGCGCTGCTGCTCGGCGCGTCCTGCGTGCCGGTCGCGAAGCCGCGCACGGTCGCGGTGGAGCGGGCGATCGCCGAGGCGCGGCCGCTGTTGGAACGACTGGCGCTCGAAGTGCCGACCGCGACGTCGGCGGCCGTGTCCGTCGTCCTGCCGCCGCGCGCCGTGGCCCCGGGAGCCGCGCCGCCGCCCTTCGTCGCCGGCGCGGCGAGCGAGGACGACCGGCGGCGCGCGGCCGACTGCCTGACGGCGGCGGTCTATTACGAGGCGCGGTCGGAGGACGCGGACGGACAGCGCGCGGTGGCGCAGGTGGTGCTGAACCGCGTGCGCGACCGTGCCTTTCCCGCCAGCGTGTGCGGGGTGGTGTATCGGCGACGCAGAATAGCGGCATCTTCTGGGCCACCAACGCCCGCCTCGGGCCGACCTTCGCGGCGGCGAACGGCGGGCAGAAGACGCTGGCCGAGTGGATCAGCGCCAATTCGGACGGCGTGCTCACCACCTACGGCTTCACGGCGGGCGTGGGCTCGGGCTGGAACGGCCAATTCACAGGCGCGATCGACGACCTCCGCTTCGGCGTCGACGGCCAAGAGGCCGCCGCCTTCAATTTCGAGGTCGCGTCCGTGGCCGCGGTGCCCGAGCCGGCTTCCTGGGCGATGATGATCGTCGGCATGGGCGCGATCGGCGGCTCGCTCCGTCGCCGCGCGAAGACGGCGGTCCGGCTCGCGCTGGCCTGATCCCACCGCCGGGAACATCGGAGGTCCCGGGTCTCGCGATCCGGGGCCTTCCGCCCGTCCCGTCAGATCGGGTCGGTCTCCTCGCCAATCCCCGTCCCGTCTATCTCATAGGCTCCCGACCAGGCCTGCGGGGCGACCCCCGGCGCGTCCCGGCCGGCATGGACGCGCACTCCGGCCGACGTCCTGACGCGCGCCGGCGTCACGGCGGCCGCCGCGTCCACCGCGCCGCGATGGACCGTCACCACCCCGTCCGCCTGCGGCGGCGCCGTCACCTCGCCCGCGTCCCGCGAGACGGCCAGACCTCCCGCCGCGCCCGGCTCCGCCCCCGCATAGGCCTGGCGGAACGTCAGCGCCCGCTCCAGCGCCCCGCGCCAGCGATAGAACACATGGGCGCCCACCAGCCCGATCTTGGCCAGGCTCGGTGCCCACCAGGGCGACACCGCCGTCGTGTGATAATGCGTCGCCGACCCGACCGGCGCATAGACCTGCCCCGCCAGCGCCGCCTCCGCCACGCCCCGCGCGCGCTCCCACGCACCCGGCTCGCGCCTGGCCGCCATCGACCCATCGCAGGTGAAGGAGAACTGGCACCCCGTCCGCCGCTGCGATCCCTGATACACCACCCCGCACACGCTGGCGGGAAAGGCACGGTCGCGCACGCGGTTCAGCACCACCTGCGCCACCGCGCGCTGCCCGTCCGCGTCCTCCGACCGCGCCTCGTAATAGACCGCC
>QQTX01000024.1_pt1 | contig 9661 bp, 6 predicted proteins | sample 1904761 | NCBI WGS metagenome assembly QQTX01 (sample SAMN09435613, study PRJNA476489) | Subsurface metagenome, whole genome shotgun sequencing project. | isolation source: Iberian Pyrite Belt deep subsurface sample IPBSL BH10 depth 607 mbsf | place: Spain: near Pea de Hierro, Huelva | collected 2011 | reverse complement strand
AAGAGTTTACCTGTGAACTTTAATCCGAGATATTGAATGCTAGGGAGAAAAAAGTTGCTCATAGCAATCCAGTACCGCGCAGTCTCTTTAGAGCATCCTAGATATGCACAAACTTGAGATTGAGAGTGACCTGCATCTGCCAGCAGCATAATTTTAATCCGAAGACAATATTCTGGTGATAAATCTGTTTGTAGCTTCTCAAATAAAAGCTGGCGCTGAGAGAAAGATAAGTACTGACCTTGGTTTTCTGTAGCAATCTCTCCTTGGGCAACGGTACTAAAAGTGTAGCCTTGAAGTCTGAGGTTAGTGTTTTTAGCTTTGAGCAACTTTTTTCTCCCTAGCATTCAATATCTCGGATTAAAGTTCACAGGTAAACTCTTTGGTCAAAGATCAAAAATTGTGTTCGATGCCCAAATAAAACCAATGAACTTCTGTTTACTTATCAAGCTGAAAAACTCAAAATTTATATAACACTTTACAAAAGTTTATATTTTTTAAATGGATAGTGCTAAAAAAAGAATGAGTTACGTACTAACCAGACCTAATTATTTGTCTCCTCTACGCAACAATTTGTGACATCTGTAGCACTCCTTCAAATCGGTCTGCACTTAAGCTAGTAGAGGCATTGACGCAATTATTGTTGCTTGTAAGGAGGCATTTTATAAGATGACTACTAGCTGGACAAGATGGAAGTTAAGTATAGTAGGGTGTTCGGTAATTGGTAGCGCGATCGCCTCCAGTACAGAAAGCGTTTTAGCCCAGATTACACCCGATACTACATTGGGTAATGAAAACTCTACGGTAACATCTACAGGCGCAGTTGACACTATAAATGGTGGTGCAACTAGAGGTGCTAACCTCTTTCATAGCTTTGAGGAATTTAATGTTGCAGGACGAGCCGCCGTTTTCACTAACCCAACTGGAATTGAGAATATCCTAACGCGAGTGACAGGAGGTAATCCCTCGAATATTCTCGGAACGCTGGGCGTGACAGGTGGCAATGCCAACCTGTTTCTGATTAATCCCAATGGCATTGTATTTGGTGCAAATGCCAGCTTAAATATTGGTGGTTCGTTTGTGGCGAGTACAACGAATGCACTGCAATTTGGAAGTCTCGGATTTTTTAGCGCTACTGATAAAAATATCCCTTCATCGTTGTTGACTATTAATCCTTCAGCATTGCTGTTTAATCAGATTAATCAAAACGCAGCGATTCAAAATAAATCAGTTGCCCCCGCAGGAAGAGATCCAGCAGGCTTTAATGCTAATGGTTTACGAGTACCAAATGGTAAAAGTTTACTGCTGGTGGGTGGTAACGTTAGCATGGATGGGGGACGCTTAAATGCTAATGGTGGACGAGTTGAGTTAGGAGGATTGGGCGAACCTGGTACTGTAGCGCTGGGTGTAGATGGCGATAATCTCAGCTTGATATTTCCTGAGAATGTTGCGCGAGCTGAGGTATCCCTTACCAATCGTTCAGGTATATATGTAACTGGGACTGGTGGCGGTAATATTGCAGTCAATGCCAGAAATCTAGAGATATTGGGAGGAAGTATTTTAAGTGCTGGTATTGGGCAAGGTTTGGGGACACATGAAACTGTTGCTGGAGATATTGCGCTTAATGCTACTGGGGAAATCAGAGTTGCTAGCGCTGGGAGCATAGTTGCGAATCTTGTGCGTTTGGGGTCAAAAGGTAATGGGGGTAACATTATTATCGATTCTGGTTCTTTCTCATTACAAAATGGCGCTGGGCTCGCAGCCTCAACATTGGGACAAGGCAATGCGGGGAATGTGACAGTGAGTGCAAAAGATTCTGTTTCCCTTACAGATGCTAGCATCTTCAGCACGGTGGAAGCTGGGGGTGTAGGTAAGGGAGGCAATATCGACATCAATGCTGCAACCCTGTCACTAAATGATGGCGCTCAACTGCAAACTCGTACTCGTGGTGTATCTGATACCCAGCCAGCAGGACAGGGGGATGCGGGAAATGTCAATATTAATGTTACTGGGTCAGTTGATATTGCTGGGGTGAAAAACGATTTGGGCAGTGGGATTGGCAGCTTTGTGGAAACTGGGACAGTTGGCAATGGGGGTAATATTACTATTGATTCTGGTTCTTTCTCATTACAAAATGGCGCTGGGCTCGCAGCCTCAACATTGGGACAAGGCAATGCGGGGAATGTGACAGTGAGTGCAAAAGATTCTGTTTCCCTTACAGATGCTAGCATCTTCAGCACGGTGGAAGCTGGGGGTGTAGGTAAGGGAGGCAATATCGACATCAATGCTGCAACCCTGTCACTAAATGATGGCGCTCAACTGCAAACTCGTACTCGTGGTGTATCTGATACCCAGCCAGCAGGACAGGGGGATGCGGGAAATGTCAATATTAATGTTACTGGGTCAGTTGATATTGCTGGGGTGAAAAACGATTTGGGCAGTGGGATTGGCAGCTTTGTGGAAACTGGGACAGTTGGCAATGGGGGTAATATTACTATTGATTCCGGCTCATTCTCGTTACAAGATGGCGCTCGACTTGAAGCCTCAACATTTGGACAAGGCAATGCAGGGAATGTGACAGTAAGTGCAAAAGATTCTGTTTCCCTTACAGATGCTAGCATTTTCAGCACGGTGGAAGCTGGGGGTGTAGGTAAGGGAGGCAATATCGACATCAATGCTGCAACCCTGTCACTAAATGATGGCGTTCAATTGCTAACCATTACTCGTGGTGCATCTGATACCCAGCCAGCAGGACGGGGGGATGCGGGGAATGTCAATGTTAATGTTACTGGCGCTGTTGATATTGCTGGGGTGAAAAACGGTTTTCCCAGTGGGATTCGCAGCCGGGTGCAAACGGGGACAGTTGGCAATGGTGGTAATATTACTATTGACTCTGGCTCATTCTCGTTACAAAATGGCGCTCAACTTACTGCCTCAACTTATGGACAAGGGAATGCAGGCACAATTGAAGTTAATGCTGCTGCTAAAGTCAACATTTCTGATAGCAGTTCAAACTTTAACAGTGGCTTGTTCGTTTTCTCCCAAAGTCCGACGGGTACTGCTGGAGATATTATTGTCACCTCACCTAGAGTCACTCTAGACAACGGAGGCACACTTAACGCCCAATCTGCATCGGGTAACGGTGGCAACATCAACCTCAATGTGCGCGATTTACTCCTTCTGCGTAGTGGCGCTCAAATCTCTACTACCGCAGGTACGGCACAAGCTGGTGGTGATGGGGGTAGCATTAATATTGATACCCCGTCGGGCTTCGTTGTTGCTGGAGTAAACGAAAATAACGACATCACCGCTAATGCATTTAATGGCAGTGGAGGAAGAGTTACAATTAACACTGCTGGTATTTTTGGTATGACAGTGCGTAGTCGAGAAGACTTAGTTAAGCTGCTAGGAACTAATTTAGACCCCCAAAAGTTACCAACGAATGATATCACAGCAATTTCTCAGACAAGTCCTACTTTAAGTGGTACTGTAGACCTAAATATACCCGATACTGATCTTAATAGTGGTTTAGTTAACGTGCCAACCATACCAGTGGATACTGAGGTAGCCCAAGCTTGTACACCGGGTAGCAGTCAAGCTAATAGCAAATTTGTCGTTACAGGTCGCGGCGGCTTGCCACCTACTCCTACAGAAGCACTTAATCCTGATGCGATCGCTGTAGATTGGGTAACGCTTCAACCTGAAAGTAAAAATAACTACAATGCCGCTAGTTCCACAAGTCCAACTACGCCTAAGTCAAAGCCAATTGTAGAAGCTCAGGGGTGGATAATTAATCACAAGGGTGAGGTAGTGCTAACTGCTTCTGCACCTACTGCTACACCTCATAGTTCTTGGCAGACGCTAGCTAACTGCACCTCGTAAAGATATTAAAAGCTCTGCTATTAATTAAAGTCAAAGCAATCGCAGTAGTATTAATAAATTCAACGGCGAGAACATGACAAAAAAACCGCTAGTATTTGTGAAGCTTAATAGCTCTGTGAGAAGTCGGCTAATTCAGTCTTGTTTAGCCCTAATAACTGTATTTCTGTGCGTTGTCGTAGCTCCGGTTTTTGCTCAAGCTCCCAGGATCAATACTGCTATTTCAAACTCCCCAAACAGCTCAACCCAGACTCAAAACTTAGTCCAACAGGGCAAATCACTTTATGATGCAGGGCAGTTCGCCCAAGCAGTTAAGCTTCTACAACAGGCAACAGAGGACTTCAAAGCTAATAGAGATGAATTAAGTCAAGCTATGACATTGAGCAATCTTTCTTTGGCTTATCAGCAACTTGGACAATGGGAGCAAGCAAATCAAGCGATCGCCCAAAGTCTTAACCTATTACAATCAAAGCAAAATAAAGACAACTCATCAAAACAGCAATTGTATATTCTCGCTCAATCGCTAGATGTTCAAGGTAAGTTGCAATTAGCACAGGGACAAGCACAAGCAGCTTTAAATACTTGGCAACAAGCAGCCAACATTTATACACAAGCAGGCGATAGCTCTGGAGTAACTCGTAATCGCATTAATCAAGCCCAATCTATGCAAGCTTTGGGCTTATATCGTCAGGCGCAGAAAACTTTAACGGCGGCAAACCAAACTTTACAAAAACAACCCGACTCTGTTCTTAAAGCGACAGGTTTACGCAGTCTGGGCAATGTTTTTCGAGTTGTCGGTAATTTGACTGCATCTCGCCAAATTTTAGAGCAAAGTTTAACAGTAGCAAAGAAATCGTCTCCTCAAGCGATCGCTGATACTCTATTAAGTTTGGGTAATACAGCCCGCGCCCAGCAAAAAATACCAGAGGCATTAAGTTTTTATCAATTCTCTGCTAGCGCTTCTACTTCACCAACTACACGCATTCAGGCGCAGTTAAATCAACTTAGTTTGTTGGTAGATAACAAAAAATGGCATGATGCTGTAGCATTAAATGCTCAAATTCAGCCTCAGCTTGCCAACTTGTCCCCCAGCCGAATGGTAGTATATGCCCAAATTAACTTGGCGCAAAGTTTAACCCAACTCAAACAGCGCTTTAGTGGCAATACTCCTTCATGGCAAGATATCAGTCAGTTGTTAGCAAAGTCAGTTAGGCAAGCAAGAGATTTGCGAGATCAACGAGCAATTAGTTACGCTCTTGGCAATCTGGGCAAATTATACGAACAAACTGGGCAGTGGGAAGATAGCATAAACCTTACTGAGCAAGCTTTATTTTCAGCCCAAGTCATTGATGCCTCGGATGTTGCTTATCTTTGGCAGTGGCAATTAGGACGTTTGCTCAAACAACAGGGCAGAACCCCAGAAGCGATCGCTGCTTATACTGAATCAGTGAAGAATCTTAGATCCCTCCGCAGCGATTTAGCTGCTATTAGCCCTGATACCCAGTTTGACTTTCGAGATCAAGTCGAACCTGTATATCGGCAGTTAGTAGATTTGCTACTGCAATCTGAGGGAGATTCTATTTCTAGTTCCAAGAATCTCCAAATAGCTCGTACTACAATTGAATCTCTCCAATTAGCAGAACTAGAGAATTTCTTTCGTTCAGCCTGCCTAGATGCTCAACCGCAACTAATTGACCAAGTTGTGGACAGAGAAGACCGCACAGCAGCAGTTATTTATCCGATTATTTTGCCAGATCGCTTAGAAGTAATCCTCAAATTACCAAATCAAGCAACTCTTCGCCATTATCTAACTAAAAAGCCTCAAAATGAAGTAGAAAATATCTTAAAGACACTGCAACAATATCTCAAAGAACCCGACCGAACTAATGATGTTCAAAAGTTGTCTCAGCAAATATATAGCTGGCTAATCCAACCATTAGAGGCTGAACTAGGAAAAACGCAAGTAAATAAACTTGTATTTGTGCTGGATGGAGCTTTGCGGAATATCCCGATGGCAGTCCTTTATGACGAAAAACAGCAAAAGTATTTAATTGAGAAATATGCGATCGCTTTAACTCCAGGCCTGCAATTGCTAGCACCTCAATCTTTACGAAAGGAACGTTTAAATGCTTTAACTGCTGGATTAAACACATCGCATACAGTTGAAGGCAGAGAGTTTCCCCAACTAGATAACGTGATGTTGGAATTAAAACAAATTGGGTCTGAAGTACCTAGAAGCGAAAAACTCTTAAATCAAAACTTCACTAAAATAAATTTGCAAAGCAAAATAAAATCAAATTCCTTCAACGTCGTTCACATGGCAACCCACGGCCAATTTAGTTCTAACCTTGAGGAAACTTTTATTCTTGCTTGGGATCGACTGCTTAAGATTGACGATCTAGATACCTTACTTAGAACTAATGACTCTCAAGGGGCTAGTGATATCGAACTACTCGTCCTTAGTGCTTGCCAAACTGCGACTGGGGACAATCGAGCAGCTTTAGGATTAGCTGGGATAGCCGTGCGGGCAGGAGCGCGCAGCACTTTAGCAACGCTCTGGTCTGTAGACGATAGCTCTACGGCTGCGCTAATGAGTGAGTTTTACAAGCAGTTAGCTAATACTAATTTGACAAAAGCTGAAGCACTCCAACAGGCTCAACTGGCTCTGTGGAACAACAAAAACAAGGACTGGAAGCGCCCTTATTTCTGGGCAGCTTACGTTTTAGTAGGCAATTGGCTGTGATGAAGATGAACCTGCTAACGGCGGCAATATTACCTCGCCAACTATTGAGCCTCTACTAAACCGTTCCAAACTAACACCTTTTAACATCAACAAATTAGTCCAATCGTCAACCAATATAGAGTTTGACGGATTATTAAAACGCAACTGGGCAAGATGATTCAAAGCATCGTACCAAATGCCATTAGCAGCATAAACAATATCTTCTCGTGATTTTGCCGATTGCAACTGACGCTCAAGGGCGGGCGTTCTTTCAACCCTCTGCACCCATCCCTCAACAAAAACAGGTGTAGACGATCTTTGCGCCTCGCAATAAAGCTTGAAGTACCAGCGATACAACTTATTAATTTTCAACGGTTCTACTGCTAGCGGAGTGCTGAAACTAACAAGACCTGGTGTTTCAGGTAAAGTAAAAGCAGTCCGGTATACTTCATTGCCATCTTCCTCCTGCAACACAAACTCTCCAGCAGGAGCAGCTTGAGGAGAATAGGGAACGTAAAACCAAAAGGTCGGACGTTCGACGACGGTTTTCCCTAAATTATTTGTCGGGATCAAAGCTGTTGTAAATGGCACATTTATCCTTGGACAAGGGGTGCGACTTCCTCCTCCTGTGCGATCGCCAGGTCTACCGTCACCGGAAAAGTCAGGCGATGCTTGATTTGATGAAGGTAAGGGAAACGTGCCTACCCGTCCGCTACTAGGTTGGGCGCTAAGAGGTGAAATATAAGTGATAATAGCGATTGAGCTAACAGCGCTGACAACTACAGTTGGTAGCCAAGGAAGTTTAGTTGTATTCATAAGCGCAGGTCAAATGTTTATTAGGGTTTTTGCTCGATTAAGAATTGCCTATAAACTACCATACGGTTGTGTTGCAAGAACTCTGTGAGGAGGGAAAATCCCTTGAGTAGGAGTTCAGATTATGCAACCACTCCTCTGGTTTGATTGACGAAGAGAACCCGCTCTTTGACAGCCCTCTTAGGAACGCCCAAAATCTGTCCTTTTCGCATCATGTTCATGATTTCATAACCTCTGATGGTTCGCCGTGCGGTATTGAAAGACCCAAATCCCATCCCTGGTTTAACTAATCGTTTTATTCCCCGATGGTCTTGTTCCACAATATTATTGAGATACTTAATCTGTCGTAATTTCACTATTTCGGGGGGTGCGACCTCAATATGATATAGTTACAGAGAGACAGGGAAACCATATTGGTTGAGCTTATTCCAAAATTGGCTCCAACGAGTCGGAGTCAAAACCAAAGTTCTTAAACTAAGTACCACTGCTGCACCCGTCTCTTTCCATCGCATCCCAGAACAGCATAAGCGTTGCTTAATGACGGTTTTACAAGCAGCCTCAGTGACACCAGACCCAATGGGATAGTGTTGTTCCCCGTAAACAGCATAGTTCATTTGATGAAGATGGTTACGAAAATAGGTGACTGCCGCCGCCAAGTTATCTTGAATAGCTTTTGGATGTTTTTGGGACACCGATAGTTCAAGCATCTGTTGGTAAAGTTGTGTTGCAGCGCCATGGTCATGTTTAAGAGCGTGGCAACTAATGTCAAGCCATTGCTTCTGTAGCGTTAAGTCTTTGGGATGCCTCGCCACAGCCACAGCACCAAGATACCCAGTGGCATGATAGAAATCAAGCACTTGTTCGCTGGTATGAGGAGTAAGGAATTGCCAGTTGGAAGCTGCCCCATCGGCAATACCCACATAAGTAGCTTGAGGATAACGAGATTTGGTACGCCCAATTTCTCGCTCTAAGCGTTCTAGAAATTGGGCTTTGCCATATTCGGGTGTTGCACCAATATAAATCGTATGTTGCCTTGAGCCTTCTGCGTCATAAAGACTAACGGTTCCTACCATCGCCTCTCGCCATCCGCTTTCACACAGCAACATACAGGTTCCATCTAAGCCAATGGCAACGCTCTTGATCTCTACATCCATTTTGGGCGGGACATAATTCCAACTTTCTTCTTTCGCTTCAATGATGCTTGCTACCGCTTCGCTGATTCGCTGGATGTAGGAAACCGCCACTGGACGGTGATGATTTTCTCCTAGATCCCGTTGAACATCTCTTGCTGAACCGTAAGCCAGTTTTGAGGACACCTGTTTGGCAAACAGTGGGGTCGAGGTGATAATAATTCTGCCCTCCCGCTCCAGGGGACAATAGGTTTTACCTCCTCCAGAGCGTTGATAAACATGGCGATGAACCACGACTTCACCATAGGGTGTTTGATAAGCTTTTGGTTGTTCTCCTTTAGTTCTCATCACTGATCCTGCGATCTCTATGGCGGAACCATCGGTATCTAGATATTTCAGGGCTGCCTCTGTGGCGATACATCCCACTTCGTTTAGGCAATGCTTGATATTTTCTTCACTGCTCAACATCGAACGACTCAGTTCTATGGTCACCTCCATCTTCACTTTTGTCCCTTCGATACTTATCAGTTGAACGCCCATGCCAGCCTCTTCTCTTCTCACTGTTTAAGTCATAGCACGATTCAACTATTAAATCAATTAGAGGTCGCACCCTCTAAAACAGGACCTTCGCTGCTATCATCGTTCACCTCCAAACTATCTAAAATACTTTTAGCGCGTTTAACGTAAACTTCAACAATTTGAGCAATCGCATCTCCGGCTACCAATAATTGCCCATTAGTATCTTGGTGAGCGATCGCTTGATCTAAGCCTTGCCAAAGCAATTGCATATCGGCGGATTCTGGTCGAGTCAGTGCTGTTTTAAGGTCGCCCCACAAATCTAGTTCAAGTTGCTTATAGCTCGGAGTCACTGGGTTTCATCTCCAACCTTCAAAGGACAAGGAGCAAGAGGACACAAGCTGGGATTGAGTTCGACGGTCGCCGCCACACCGTTAATAATTACCTCGTACTGCTGGGAAAAGGAAGATATCGCACTTTTGATATATTCCCGTACATTGGCTTCCCTCCAGCCTAAAGTATGGACGGGTTCGCGCACAGCTTTCTTCTGCTGTCCTACCCACAATTCCACCGACAAGGCATGAAGCGGCTCATCCTTACGCTG
>QQTX01000023.1_pt1 | contig 9754 bp, 8 predicted proteins | sample 1904761 | NCBI WGS metagenome assembly QQTX01 (sample SAMN09435613, study PRJNA476489) | Subsurface metagenome, whole genome shotgun sequencing project. | isolation source: Iberian Pyrite Belt deep subsurface sample IPBSL BH10 depth 607 mbsf | place: Spain: near Pea de Hierro, Huelva | collected 2011 | reverse complement strand
GTCTGGCAACGGCAACGAGCTCTTCGCTGCTGAGCAGAAAGCCAAGGCCACTGCCCCCAGCGAGACGGGTTCGGACCAGGTGCGGTCGGGCCGCTGAAGCGACACGTACAGGTCGCGGTCGCCCCGCGTGTCTTTGCGCTGCACGGCGAGGATAATGGCCCGGCCGTCGGGCGAGACGCAGAACTCTAACTGATTCTTTTCGTGCAGGTTGTAGTTGTTGGCAATCTTGCACTCCACCGGTTGCGACCAGCCCGCCCGCGTCCGCATGGATTTGGAGATGCCGAACGACAGCCCGCCGTCGGGTTTGTAGATGTTGATGAGGTAAGCCGTACGCCCGTCGGGACCCATGCCGCTGATGGCGTTGTCGCCCGCGTTGTTGATGGGCGAGCCAATGTTGACGGCTTCGCTCCAAGCAGGCGGGTTACCGTTCGCGCCCGATTCCAGGGTTGAGTACCAAACATCCTGCCGGTCGGCCCCGCCGATGTTGGCTTTGTTGAAGTTGCGGGTGAAGTACAGCGTCCGGCCGTCGGGCGAGATCACCGGGGCCACCTCCTGACCGGGTGAGTTGACGGTTTTGCCAAGGTTTTCCTTTTGAATGTCTTTGGGCGTCGCGGCCGACACGTTGATGCCCACCGCCACGGGTTTGGTCTCCTCCGAAATACCAATGGCGTCGATCTGGTTGATACCCTTCCGCGCGGTCCCGTTCAGCACCACCTTAACCTGCTGACAAATGAAGGAGTCGGTCAGGAAGATGCGCAGCAGCGGGTCGGTGCGGGGCTGCGGGCTGGTGGGTTGATAAACCGAGTGTTCGGTGCCTTTGTCGTCGATGACCAGCACCCGCACCACCGCCCCTGGATTCACGTTTTCGGCCACCACGATCTGTCGGGCGCGGATGGGCTTGTCGAAGCCCACCTGAATCCACTCGTCGGCGGCACCGTTGGCGTAGGTCGGTGCCCAGGCGCAGGGACTCTGGCCCATTTCAGGCCCTTTGCTGGGGCGGCCCAGCGCCTGCGAAGCCCGGTACTGTTCGCCCGTTTCGGTCGTGCGATTCTTCTCCGACGACACGCCGACGACGCGGCTGGCCCACTGAATCGGTTGGGCCGGGCTGGCGAAGGCGATACTGACCAAACCAATAAAAAGCAAAATAATATGCCTGTGCATAAAGTCTAATTCGTCAGCACCCGGTACTCCCAGGGTTTAAGCGTGACGGTGACGCTGGTTTTAAAATTCACGGGTTGCCGGGTAAACACTTCGGTGTACATACCTTCGTAGCCATTGCCACCCAACTGAGCCGTTTGGGGCTGGGCACTCAGGTTGAGCACCACAATAACGCGGTCGTTGTCGCGCTGCCGGTGAAAGGCGTACACCTTGTCGTCGCGGTCGGTCGGTATTTTCACCACCTTGCCCCCCGCATTTCCATTCCATAACGCCCGGTTGCGGTGTTTAAGCGTGAGCAGGGTGCCGTAGAAATTACTTTTCTCGTACGTTCCCCACGAAATGGTGTCTTTCTCGAAAAAGGCCAGCCGTTTGTTCAGGTTCGACTCCATGCCGTTGTACACCAAGGGCATGCCTTCGAGCGTACTGCTCAGCACGACAAAGGCGTTGGCGGCCGGGCCGAAGGATTCCGACAGGGTGCCGTTCCAGGTGTTTTCGTCGTGATTCTGCGTGAACAGCATCTGGTAATACCAGTTGGGAAAGCGCTTCTGGTTGGTTTCGCGCAGGGAGTCGATCTTGTCGGCCGAGCGCTCGCCCTTGGCCACGGCTTTCATCAGGCTGTGCATGGCCCAGCCGTAGTTCATGTTAAAGCAGCTTTTGAACTGATCCGGCTCATCTTCCCACTCCGACAGCATAAACACGGTCTTTATCTTGTCCAACTGCGGGCGTACCTCGGCCCAGAAATCGTTGGGAACAAATCCCGCCACGTCGCAACGGTACCCGTCGATGTCGCACTCCCGAACCCAGTACTGCATGGCCTCAATCATGCCTTTGCGCATGTCGGGGTTGTCGAAGTTAAGGTCGACGACATCGGTCCAGTCGGTGGGCTTGTTCGTCTTGGGGTCGATGGGCGCAATCAGTTTGCCATTCACCCGCGTGTACCAGTCCGGGTGCTGTTTCACCCAAACGTGGTCCCAGCCCGTGTGGTTGGGCACCCAGTCCAAAATAATGCGCATTCCCAGCGCGTGGGTTCGCTGAACGAGGGCCTTGAAGTCGGCCAAGGTGCCATAGGCGGGGTTAACGGCTTTGTAATCGGCGACGGCGTAAGGACTGCCGAGGGACCCTTTTTTGTTTTTCTGACTGATGGGGTAGATCGGCATGAGCCAGATAATGTCCACGCCCATTTCCTTGAGCCGGGGCAACTGCGCTTCAACGGCTTTGAAATTACCGGCGACCGAGAACTGACGCGTGTTGACTTCGTAGATGGTGGCATTTTTGGCCCAGTCCGGACTGGGCGGTGCCGTGGAGGCAGTGGTGTCGGCGGAGGAAACGATGCTTTGGGTATTATCTTTTTGAGTATTCTGGCAGGCCGTTGTCAGTAAATAGACACTGAGTACAAGCGATAGGTGAGATTTCTTCATAATGGCGGTTTCGCTTTAACAGGGTAAGCCGGTAGCGCAGATGATCTACCGGAGTAATCAGGCCACCATCGGCTGGGGACTGTTTTTGAGTTGCCGGATGGCATTCAGCGGATCGTCGGTCCCGAACACCGAACTGCCCGCTACCAGTATGTCGGCCCCGGCGCTGAGCAGTGCCGACGCATTGTCCGGCCCAACGCCCCCGTCGACCTCAATGAGGGCCACCGACTGATTTGCCAGCAGCATCTGCTTCAACTGGCTTACCTTCTGGATCGTTCGGGGAATGAACGACTGCCCCCCAAAACCCGGATTAACCGACATCAGCAGCACCACGTCGATCTGCTCCAGCACGTCTTCCAACCCGGCAACGGGCGTGTGCGGGTTGAGCGCCACCCCCGCCCGGCACCCTAACTCGCGGATACGCGTCAGGGTTCGATGCAGATGCGGGCAGGCTTCCAGATGCACGTGAATGACGGCCGCGCCCCCGTCGGCAAAGGCGTCGAGGTAGCGGTCGGGCTGGGTAATCATCAGGTGAACGTCGATGGGCTTGCGGCAGTGCTGGCGAACGGCGTCCAGCAGGGGGAACCCAAACGAAATGTTGGGGACGAATACGCCGTCCATCACATCGAAGTGCAGGTAGTCGGCCTCGCTGCGGTTAATCAGGTCCAGGTCCCGCTGCAGGTTGGCAAAGTCAGCCGCGAGCAGCGACGGGGCAATCAGGGCCGGGTTGCTGATGCGGGTGGTTGGGGTCATAAGTGATCGCCAGGCGCTTTTTTTAGCTTGTAAAAGTACCTTTTTTTGGTCGAATGAAGAAACAAAACCAATATTGCCGGTTTAGAACAGAATACAGATTACAAATGACGCCCCAGCAACACATCGCCGAACTGACGGATCGCCTGAACCGCTATAACTATCAGTATTACCAGAACAGCGTGTCCGAGGTGGATGATTTTACCTTCGATCAACTGCTTCAGGAACTGACCGATCTGGAAAAGCAGTACCCCCAGTTCATTCGTCCCGACTCGCCCACGGCCCGCGTCGGCGGCACCATCAGCAAGGAATTCGCTACGGTTTACCACCGGTTTCCGATGCTATCGCTGGGCAACACCTACTCCGAAGAAGACTTAGTGGAGTTCGACAACCGCGTTCGCAAAGGCCTGCGCGATGAACCCTACGAGTACGTCTGCGAACTCAAATTCGACGGCGTGGCCCTCAGCATGACCTACGAAAACGGCGTGCTGGTGCAGGGAGCGACGCGGGGCGACGGGGTCCGGGGCGACGATATCACCAACAACATCCGTACTATTCGTACGATTCCTCTCCGCATACAGGCCGAAAATGTACCACCCCTTTTTGAGGTGCGGGGGGAAGGATTCCTACCGCTGGCCGAGTTCGAGCGCATCAACAAAGAGCGCGAAGACATCGGCGAACCGCTGCTGGCGAATCCCCGCAATGCCGCGTCGGGCACGTTCAAGCAGCAGAATTCGGCGGCCGTCGCCCAACGGCGGTTAGACTGTTACCTGTACTCGTTTTTGTCAGCGAAAACCCCGTTCCAAACCCACGAAGAAAGCTTACTGGCCATGAAGAACTGGGGCTTTAACGTGTCGCCAACCTGGCGGAAATGCGCCGACATCCGGGAGGTCATGTTGTACATCAACGAGTGGGAAACCAAACGCTTCGACCTGCCGCTCGGCACCGATGGCATTGTCCTGAAAGTGAACCGCTACGATCAGCAGCAGGAACTGGGCTTCACGGCCAAAAGCCCGCGCTGGGCCATTGCGTTCAAGTACAAAGCGCTGGGAGCCAGCACGACGCTCAACGAAATCAGCTATCAGGTGGGCCGAACGGGGGCCGTGACGCCCGTGGCGCTGCTGACGCCGGTGCTGCTGGCCGGTACGGTGGTTAAGCGGGCGTCATTGCACAACGCCAACGAAATTGAGCGGTTGGGGGTGATGCTGCACGACACGGTATTCGTGGAAAAAGGGGGCGAAATCATTCCCAAGATCACGGGCGTCGACTTGAGTAAACGTGCTGGTCAGAGCGTCCCGATCATCTACCCAACCGAGTGCCCCGCCTGCGGAACGCCCCTGATCCGCCGGGAGAAGGAAGCCCATTTTTACTGCCCCAACGAAAAAGGCTGTCCACCCCAGCGGCAGGCCCGATTTGAGCATTTTATTCAGCGCCGTGCTATGAACATCGAAAGCCTCGGCGAAGGCAAGATCGAACTGCTCATCGACCGGGGCCTCGTGCAAACCCCCGCCGACCTCTACGACCTCACGGCGGAGCAGTTGCTGGGCCTGGAAAAAACGTACCCCGCCACGCCGGTTATCAACGAGGACGGCTCCGAAACGCCCGGCAAGGCCCGCACGGTGAAGTTTGGACCGAAAACCGTCGAGAACATCCTGACGGCCATCGAACGCTCCAAAGCCCAGCCGCTGCCGAACGTGCTATTTGCGCTGGGCATCCGGTACGTAGGTAATACCACCGCCGAGCGCATCGCCGAGTATTTTGGGTCGATGGACGCTATCATGGAAGCTCCGTTCGAGATTTTAGCCAACGTGCCCGACGTGGGGCCGCGCATTGCCCAAAGCTTAGCCGCCTGGTTCACCGACGCCGACAACCGGGTCTACGTGGACCGGCTCAGGAAAGCTGGTTTGCAGATGGCTATGGACCGGCAGGAAGTGATCCGCGAGGGCGACGCGCTGACGGGCAAGACGTTTTTGTACTCCGGCACGTTTGCCAATTTTAGCCGCGAGGCCCTCGAAGCCAAGATTGCGGCCCACGGCGGGCGGCTGCTGAGTGGTATTTCCAAGAAACTAAATTACCTGATCGTCGGCGAAAACGCGGGACCGTCGAAGGTGGCCAACGCCCAGAAACTGAACGTGCTGATGATCAGTGAAACCGAGTTCATCACCATGCTGGGAGAGTGAGATTGGGACTCTCACGGCCTGGTTCACCGACTGCTGAAATCCAGATCGTAGCTTACGTTCAGCCGGAACCCGTTGTCGAAGTCGAAAATTGGCTTTTGGGTAATGGGTTCCGGCTCAGCGTGCTGCAACACCCGGTTGAAGAAGTTGAGTTCAAGCTTAAAATTGTCGCGAATCTGGTAGCCGATGCCGCCCGATAACCGGTTCTGGTTGAACACGTTGAGGCCCACGTTCCGCCCGAAGCTGATAAACAATTCATCGAACGCGTTCAGGTAAAACTCGCCGTCGTCGAGGGTGGGGCCGCTGAGCGGAAACGTAGCGGATAGCTGATACCGAATCCGGTGCTGATACTCCCAACTCGCTATCCGTCCGGTCCGACGATTCGGGGGGGGCGCGTCGGATGGTTGACCAAGCCACCGTTGCTCCAGCCGGAACCGGTGCGACAGTCCCAGCCGCCCGAACGTATCGCTAAGCTCAATATCCTCGTAAATCCGGTGTTCGGGAACCGGCACACCCTTGTCGGCCGAGGGGTAGTCGCCGTAGGGGTAGGTCGTGAACTGCGTGTAGCCTCCCGACACGTTGACGCGGTCGGTGAGTTTATACACCAGGCCCACCCGTGCCAGCGACTGCTGCCAGGTGCGAATGAAGTCGATCCGACGCCACTGGTATTCGGTGTGGAGTTGCCAGCGACGGGCGAGTTTATGATCCCCGTTATAGGTGTACCAGCCAATGCGGTTTCGGTCGATGATCCGGTTCCCCTGACTGAATCCGCTAATGGTCGACAGGCTGAACAGAGTGATTAAGGCGATTTGCTTCATCAAGCACTTGTAGCTAAGTTTCGGCGATAATCACCTGAATTTTTGATCGTCAATCAGCAAGATATGGCTGTTTGTTCGATACGCTGCACTCCCTTAAAGCGATAGTTGATCCTGAATGCGTTCATCCGGTGCCCAGGGTATGGCCAATACAAAGCTACGAAATGGCAATCAACCCATCTATGGCTGATTACGGACCAACTGGTTGATGTACGCCTGAAGCGTGGTATGGCCCCGAACCGGCGAATCGGGTAATTCGTAGTCTTTTTTCAGCGTAACGTCTGTCATTGCGGCCATTGATTCAGCCCCTTTCGGCGAAAAGCCCATATTTGTCAGCACCGAAACCCACTGCTCCTGGGGTGTCTCCAAGGCGACAACGGATTTGTTGAGTGCGTCGGCAAAGGCCTTGGCCACGTCAGCCGACGAATACGATACTGGTCCTTCCACGTAATAGAGACCTGTTTTGTCCATTGGCTCCATCAGTAGCCGGGCAGCAAACTGACCAATATCGTCGGGACTCACCATCGGTAAGCGTAGATCCACCGGGTAAAGCGTATGGACTACGCCTTCCTGCCTTGCTGTCGCCAAAGCCATGTCCCAGTTACTCATATAATAAGCCGCCCGGATGATGCTGACCGAAAGGCCTTTGCCCGCCAGCTCCTGCTCCATCTCGTAGAGTACCCCCAGATCACCAACGCCCTCGCCCGGTTGGGCACCGTAGGTCGATTCGGCCACTACCTTTTTGATGGCTGATCCGTCCAGGGCATTCAGGATGGACGACAATGACTTCCGTTCTTGGGCCACGGTATCGGTCGATGGGGCGGCTGGTGGGTTGAGCAGAAACAGCCGGGTACCCGTCCGAAAAACGGCCCGTAGTGCGTCCGTGTCGTGTACGTCGGCGATGGCAACCGTAGCCCCCCGGCGTTGCCAGGTATCTGCTTTTTTAGGGTCGCTGGAAATAATAGTGACCGGTTGATTCTGGTCGAGCAATGTCCGGGCTACTGCCGAGCCGACATGGCCTGTGCCGCCTAAGATAATGTGCATTATGTTGATCCGTTGTGAGTGACGGGGCAAACGTAACCCGGTCCTGCGACAACGGTATGTCAGGGGTGGGGTAATTAATTTTTAAGCGTGTTGAAACACTCCTGAAGCGTTAGTGTATGGGGTGCAAACGTCTCCGGCAAGGACGTCACCTGCTCAATATGATCGACCCGAAAAATACGGTAAGCCTCGCGCAGGCGGCACCAGGCCACTAACAACCAATCCGCTTCGCTGCTCAGCAGCAATGCAAATGGCTCCACCTCGCGCACCGTCTGCTGCTGGGAAAGGGCACGGTAAGCCAGCCGGACGAGGGTATGGTTGGTGAGTGCTTTTTGCAGGGTGATGAGGCAGGTGCTGGTGTGTTCACGCTGGCTATTGCCATACACTTTCAGCCGGTCGGTGAGTAGATTGGCTTTGTCGCGGATGTCAGTTTGCAACACCGCTTTCACCTTCTGCACCGCGTCGCTGTAGTGGCGGGCCAGCAGGCCGTCTTTGTTGTGCAACGCAAGCTGCTCGGCCGTTATTAAGGCGTTGGCTTCCTCTTCGGTAAACTGAACCGGTGGCAGGCGGTAACCATCCATTAAAAAATACCCTTTTCCTTCTTCCGTTCCAATCGGCACACCTGCCTGTTCCAGTGCCCGAATGTCCCGATAGATTGTTCGGACACTAACCGAAAATCGTTGCGCCAGCTCCGGTGCGGTGACCATGCGTTTGGTTTTCAGATGGATTAATATGGTCAGCAGGCGGGTAAGGCGTTTACTGTCGTTATCGTTCATCGATATGGCTGTTAATCCATAAGTTCGCCCACTACGTATACCCGGCACAGCAGCCGGTATCGCATCGGTCGGTGCAGGCTGACCGTCGGCGACCCGGTCAAAACCTGAACGCAAACCGTCAACGAGAACTCATTACCGGCCCGTTTTAGGGTGAAACGTGTGCCAGTTATGCCAGAATTCCTGATGCGCCGGTACGCGGGCAAGGTTCGAGCCGCCCGACAGCGACCTGCCCGACAGGGCGAAGAACTGGCCGTTGGTGGTCAGGGTATCGTGCCGGAGCATGATAAAATACACGTTCTCGATTTCGAACCCAATCAGACCTGCCACGCCGAGGCAAAGGAGGTTTTTAATGCCCTACGGCAGCGCAAACGCCACGTACTGATTTCCTTTCTGGGTGCCCAATTTTGCACCCCCACAGGCCACAACTACGTACTGTTTGCCACCCACCTGGTACGTCGCTGGTGTAGCGAAACCAGCCGCCGGAAGCTGGGTTTCCCACAGCAGCTTGCCCGTCTTTTTATCGAACGCGCGGAACTTGCCGTCTTTCGTGGCGGCAATTAACAACAGTCCGCTGGCCGTCACAACGGGGCCGCCATAGTTTTCGGTACCCGTGTTGCGGACGCCTTTGGCCACCATTTCCGGGTCCTCACCGAGCGGAATTTTCCACAGGTACTCGCCCGTGTTGAGGTCGATGGCATTGAGGGTTCCCCAGGGCGGAGCCACGGCCGGGAAGCCCTTACTATCCTGAAATTTGTTGTAGCCCGTTACTTTATACGGCAGGTACGGCTGCTTCGCTGGTTTGGCGACGGCTTTTGCGTTAGCTACCTTATAGGGGTCATTGCCCGATACTTCCTGCTTCTCGTCGTTAAACAGGAACGACACCAACGACTGTTTATCTTCGGCGGAGAGCGCCGTGAAGCCTGGCATCACGCCCTTGCCGTGGCTGACGATCTGCGTTACGTACGCACGATCCCGCCGTTTGTTGATGTTCACCAGCGACGGGTAGCCGCTGGTTGCGTTGCCTTTCAACTCGGGACCGTGGCAACTAATGCAGTTCTGGGTGTAAATACGCTGACCGGGGCTGAGGTGGGCCAGTTCGTCTTCTTGGGGGGCGTCGACCATGGTAAAGATCCACGGCACGTCGTTGACGGTGACGCACAACGGTAAAAAAGTCGATGCCGTGGCACAGATTACCAAATCAGGTCACGTCTTCGTCTTCGACCGGGTGACGGGCCAGCCGCTATTTCCCATCAACGAAACACCGGTGCCAAAATCTGATATTCCCGGCGAGTCGGCCTGGCCCACGCAGCCCATCCCGCAAAAGCCAGCCGCCTTCGCCCGGCAGTCAATGACCGAAGCTGATATTAACCCCCACTCCACCGACCGGGATTCGCTCTTAGCCACGTTGAGAAAGATTGGCACCCGGCGCTACGAACCCATCAGCAAACGGGGCAGCCTGCTGTTTCCCGGCTGCGACGGCGGGGGCGAATGGGGCGGGGCCGCGGCTGACCCCGATGGTATTCTGTACGTCAACGCCAACGACGTGCCGTGGATCTTTACCATGGTCGACGCCCCCCAAGAAGACGAACTGGCCCACCTCAGCCCCGGTCAGCGTATTTACA
>QQTX01000022.1_pt1 | contig 9872 bp, 4 predicted proteins | sample 1904761 | NCBI WGS metagenome assembly QQTX01 (sample SAMN09435613, study PRJNA476489) | Subsurface metagenome, whole genome shotgun sequencing project. | isolation source: Iberian Pyrite Belt deep subsurface sample IPBSL BH10 depth 607 mbsf | place: Spain: near Pea de Hierro, Huelva | collected 2011 | reverse complement strand
GAGGCAGCAGGGCGCTCTGAACAATGAGCCAGCTAGCGGCTCCTATGGATCAGCTGGCTCAGGGACTCCCCCGAATTTCCCTTCTGAAAGATTCGGAGGCAGAGAGCTAAGTGCTGCTGGCGACACGACCGTCTCCGCCTCAATTCGTACTCTCGATGCTGGCAACGTTGATCTTAGTACGGAGACGCCGGCGACGACACGTACGCCCTTCATACGTGCGCCCTCTCGACGGAATGTCCCCACATCACGGAAGGAAAGATCCGGGATACCTTCTCGTCCCGTGCCTTTCGAAACTGACAGCTATGACTGGGACGACGACCGCTTCACTGGGCAAACATCCGACGATCATCGCGCCTCGAGCAAGGAACCAGCAAAAGCAGAGCCGTCCGGCCCCTCAGCCAAAGTCCCCGTGGGCGTTTCGCGCTTGCATAACGTGGTTATGCCTCAACTTCAGATGGAGCCTATCTACTGGATACCCGTCAACGACATTGCCACCGTAACGAGAGGCACGTGGTTCTACAAAGACTCGATGCTGCCGGTAGAAGTAGATGTTGCCAACATGCTCGAAGCTGGCTATGTGGAGCTGATGCCGTGGACGCGCACTTGGACCGATGAGCTCAACAGCGCCGTCGAGGTTGGGGCTATCGGGGAGATGAAGATTCTGCACAAGCTGTGGCCGGAGAACTCGAGGAAACCTGAGAGCCGCCCTGGAACGTCCCAAAGTGGTGAGCGTGTGATGAGCACAAGGTGAGCCTTTCTTCTTTGTTCAGCCCGTGTATCTCGTGTTGTTATCAGTGTGTGGCTGCTTGGGACCATGCACTCGTCTCTTGTTCTCGCTTACTTGACGGTGACTCGGACCAATGATAGCTTTTTCGTACTCAGCGTAGTGCCACTTCTGGACTGCAAGTGGGTACATCGTAACTTTCATAACGTCCTTCAAGGGCCACGCTGCAGGTGTGATTGGGGATCGTCAGACCGGGCTTCTGGCATATTCGGTGTTTTCAAGTCCAGGAGAACTTGCTAATTTCCATCTGGCCTCGCATTGACTTTCCGCCTGTGCCACTGCACAACTCAAACTGACTCGTAACGTTAGGTCGCAGGATGTACCTGAAAGTCCAGAAAAGGAGAGGAAAGCAGTGGTTGAGATCGCTGGTGACCTCATCGACATATCTACCGGGCCCAACGGACCCGACAACAAAGCTGCCGGCTCAGCTACATACGGCAGAGACGGGCACAAGCGGCTATACCTGGGTGCCGGTGTAATTTACGCGACTGAAACCGAGGCCTATATCCTACGTCAAAATCTCCAGCCATCAGCTTATTACGGCCGCAGACCTCTAGCCAACTACATCCGTAAGGGGCGCAGCATAGGCATCGGTGTTGTACGTGGCTTCGACCAACAAGTTTGGAACAAGCTGCATCCTCCGAAGACGGGTGCAACAGTAGCGAAAGCTCGTGAGGGCGTTTCGACTTCGCAAGCTGGAGCTCCTCCGATTCAGCGACAGAAGTTGGATCCGACCCTGGCGCAGTCCGAGAGGCCAATAGTGACTGATCTCGTCTTGGTCATTCATGGCATTGGGCAGAAACTTTCGGAGCGCGTGGAAAGTTACCATTTCACACACGCCATCAATGCTTTCCGGCGAGAGGTCAACGTCGAGCTTGGCACCGATACCGTAAAGCCATTATTAAGACCGGAATTGGGTGGCATAATGGTTCTGCCGGTAAGTCTTTACAGGTCCTTGCCGGTTTATTCACACCTTGCCGCTGCCGACGACCTATTGCTGCATTTTGTTAGCCATAGTGGCTTTGGCTGACGGAAGATAGGTTAATTGGCGGCTAAGCCTCTCTTTCGAAGACGGCGGCTACAGGGAGACATCTGAAACTGCCGCCACAAATCAGTACACCCTCAAAGACATTACGCCAGATACCCTACCTTCTGTACGCGGCATTATCAGCGATGTCATGCTTGACATACCCTACTACCTTTCTCGCGAGCACAATCCCAAGATGGTTGCTGCTTGTATCAACGAAGCCAATCGCGTCTACCGTCTATGGTGTGCCAATAATCCTGGCTTCGCGGAGCACGGTCGCGTCCATCTCATCGCCCACTCCCTCGGCAGCGTCATGGCCGTCGACATCCTTAGCCAACAACCTACCCAAATATCCCCGCATCTACCCGATCCGTCCACACCCGAAAGCGAGCTCCCATCTGACCACTTCCTCTTCGACACTAAATCCCTGTTCGTCTGCGGGAGCCCCTCGGGTTTTTTCCTCCTCCTCAAGAAAGCGGCTCTGCTCCCGCGCCGCGGCCGCGACAAACCCGGCGCCGACAGCATCGATTCCAACGTTGCTGGCGAGCAGCACACATACGGCTGCCTCGCAGTCGACAACATATACAACATAGTTAACCCCTATGACCCAGTCGCCTATCGACTCAACGCGACCGTCGACGCGCAGTACGCCGCCGCTCTAAAACCCGCCTTTGTGCCCAGCGCGAACACCTCCTGGCTCAGCTTCTCGAACCCCTTCAAAGGCTCCTTGACGAGCGCGGAGGCGGCGGTGGGGATGAAGCCGGGAGTGACGCGTATGCCGTCGAATGTAGAGATGGAAACGCACAACTTCACGCGCGAGGAGCTGGCGGAGAGGAAGGCGTACCTTCTCAACGACAACGGGCAGATCGACTTCTTCATGAAGTACGGAGGCGGCGCGCTCGAGATCCAGTATCTGACGATGCTGGGCGCGCATAGCAGCTATTGGATCTCGAGGGATTTTGTTCGGATGATTGTTGTGGAGGTGGGGAGGAGGCTGGGGAGGGAGGGGACGGTGCCGGCGATGAGGGCGGTTAAGAGGAAGGCGCAGGTTGGTTGATTTGCAGATTTCCGAGGCTCATCGTCGCCGGCGCACAGCTCTAGAAGATGGAGTCTAGATGGCTCATGGAAGGATTCCTCCTAGCTTGCTATATGGATTGATACCCAAGCATTTCTAATTTGTCTACGAACACATACGGGCGACCATATGGCACCGTGGTGAGGTGACATATACCAACCGATCAACATCAATCATAATTCGAAGGATGGTAAAACGACTAAGCTGCAATATCGCCCTAGTCAAGCTGTTTGACATCGGCAGTCGGAGCTTTGGACAGAAGCCTCGGCACTTCCCCAGACCGAGGGACCCTGAGCTCCCCGCAACCCCAGAGCTAACTACTCTACAGTATTATGGAGCTCTCCATAAGCTTACATGTATCAAAAATAACTACGTCGACTAAAGACTCATGCTCCAGCAGACACGTACATACAAAACATATCAACAGCTCATAAACCACCTTGATTCTTCACCTCAAGTCCCAGAATGACTTCGGCCCCTGCGAAGCGCTTACAGCAGCTGAGCGAGCAGCTCTCAAAACCGCGAGAAGACCCAGGCACGTTTGAGAACATACCCAAGATTCCGCGTATAGCTGGCGACTCTGCGGGGCAGTGAGTTCATACCGTCAGGCACGTGTAAACGCGCTCTAAAGCCCGTATCATAGGCGAGTACAAGGCAAAGTAGTAATCATAACCGGTATGCCAAGTCCAGTCTTGATGCCGTAGTAGTGACTGACCATGATATTGTACTTCAGGCTGCAACTCCCCAATAGGCATCGGCCGAGCATCAGCCCACCAATTCGCCCATAATGGCGCCAAGGCCGTCTTCCTCTGCGACTTCAGCAACGAGTACCTCGAGGTGCACAAGCGCGAGCTGAACTCGCTATATCCAGACGTCGACATCCACGTGCGGCAATTCGACGCCGCCGACGAGCCATCCATGAAGAAGGTGGTTGAGGAAGCGCTGGAGAAGTACGGACGGTTAGACGTCATGTTCGCGAACGCGGGCATCAGCAGTATGAAAGTATTCTACGAGGCATCGGGGGAGGAGTTCATGCACATGATGCGGACGAACGTGCTAAGGTACCTACACCCCCCCTATCTCCCCACTATTCTCAACCGCGAAAGCTGACTCAACGCCCCCAAAGCGTCTTCCTCGCAACCAAATACGCCGCAAAAGCCATGATGCAGACCTCGCCCTCAAAGCCCTACCCCTCGGGCTCGATAATAGGCACCGCCTCCGTCGCCGGTCTCCGCTCTAACGCCGGTCCCACCGACTACTCCGCCAGCAAAGCAGCCGTAATCTCCATCATGCAAACCGCGTGCTACCAGCTCGCCGGCACCGGCATCCGCTGCAACGCGATCTGCCCGGGCGTGATCGAGACAGGCATGACGAGCAAGATGTACGAGATGGCGCGGTCACGGGGGACGGAGAAGAAGATCGGGCAGCTGAATCCGCTGAAGCGGGGCGCTGTGGCAGACGAGGTGGCGCGCGTTGCGCTGTTTTTGGGGAGCGAGGAGGCGAGCTATGTTAATGGGCAGGCGTGGGCAGTTTGTGGGGGGTTGAGCGCGGGGCATCCGTTCGTGCCGGGGAAGTTGGCGTAGTCGGTGGCCATGTTGGGCAGCAGACGAACATCTAAACCAGATTCAGTTGGACGACTTCCTTTGCTCTGAAGATTGTAGTGAGCTTACGATGTTTGTCATCACCGATTTCTCCTCTAATACACCATAGTCATCGACGTTCAATATTGCCGAACGCCGCCACCACCGAGCCAGCAGTCGGTGGGCCACGGTCCCTGGCTGCAGAAGGACGGTCGTTTCGGCCGGAACTGGTACGGTGTCCTTGATCTTAGACGGTGGGAGACGACGGGAAACCTCCGGAGGGAAACGTACAGAGGATACGGCCCTCACGCCATATGTGACTTGACCGGCCAATTTGTAGCCGCCTTCAAGGAAAGACTACTGCCTTAATTACGTACGTGCATAGCGGTCAGACCATCAAGAAGCGTACTGATGTTTTGCGCACCCCACTGCCCGACACATGAGCCGCGTGCTGAAGGTAGAAGGAATAGAATACTGCGAACTAATTATCTTCTATATTTCTATCAACATGCGGCAGCTATGCTGCGACGCGAAAGGTATCTTGAATGACGGCAGGAGAAGCGAGCGTGAGAAACGCGAAAGAGCTCCACGTACGCCGCGCTAAGAGAAGTACGGAAGTAACGCCAGTAAGAGAGCGCGCAAGAATCCGCTCTAGTTGAGCCGTATGTCAAGCAAAGAACCGCGACTATGCCGGAACGGCGCAGGACGTATATGATCAATCTATGTCCGACAAGCCAACACCAGGCCTCCAGGGGGTATATCCACCGCTCTCAGCCCACGAGAACGTCCAGAAATGCGAACAAAGGAAATAAAGACATGTACAGACCACACAACAAGACTTCTACATCTCACTTCCTACACCCGGTCCGAACGGCTGAAGTGGCCCCGCTTCATCCACTAGATTTCCATCAACAGTACTGCCCTCGTCATCGTAGAACCCATTGGTGCTGTACTCGCCGTCCTCGGCATCCTGGTCATACGAGCTCTCGCGCATAAGCGGCGGCGTGGCCGGAGGTGGAAGCATAGGCTGCTTCGCTTGCTGCCGCGCCGACAGTTCCGGCAAGCCTACGGACTGCTCGAGCCGGCGAGACGGGCGGCCGCGGCTCTGCTTGAGCTCGGGTATCCCGGATACGGCTGTCGGGGAGGGAGTACGGCGCAGGTTCGAGGTCGGCGGCGTCATCAGGCCCGAGAGGAAGTTCTGGGCCGCGGGCGCGGTCTTAGAAGGCGTGTGATCGCGGGTGGAGGGGGCGCTGAGGATTGACTGGGACAATGCGCTAGCGGCTGCTTCTCTGCCCTTGTTGCGCCAGTTGCCGAAGGCTGCGGCGAGCTGGACCGCCTTGGGCGACGCGAAGTTGGAGATGCTTGACAGCCTCGAGATATTCTGGCTGCCGGACATCAGGCGCTCCTTCTCTTGTTGCTCCATTTGGAGGCTTGTGCGGATGCGGATGGCTGCGTCGCGGACGGTCTCGCGCTCGAAGGTCGGCTGTGAGAGCGCGGTTATCAGGTCGGAGAGGTCGTCAAGGCGGACGCCGAGGAGTTCGCGCAGCCAGGTGATTTCGGTATCACGCTCTTCTAGCTTGGCTGGAGCCGAGGCGTCGACTTGCTTGAGCTGCTCTTCTAGGCTTTCGATCCGCCCTTCACGCTCCTGTAACTGCTCCTGTAGCACGTTTATCGATTCGCGAAGAGCCTGCGTTGAAATCTTGTCTGGTAGTTTTGAGCCCGAAGCGGCGATAGCAGGAGCTTTTGCCATCTGAGCGGCCTGTGCGGCAGCTTGAGCAGCGGATTTAGCAATCTCGAGCTTGTCCTCGAGGTGCGAAACCTTGTCTTGCAAGTGCTCCATCTTGGCGTGAGAAAGACTCAGACTGTTGTTGAGATATGTTTCCGCGCGTTGCTTGTCCTCGAGAGCATTATCGATGGCTCGGCTGTGCTGCTTCTGAGTATCCTCAAGGTGACGCTCAAATCTCTGCTGCTGCTCCTGCAACGCCGATTCTTTGCTTTCCAGTATGTCGCGAATCGCGTCTCGCTTTGCATCAGCCTCGCCTTCGAGCAGCATCTCATACCTCGCCTTCGCAGTATCGGCGTCCATACGGACGTTTTCCAGCTCAACTCGGAATCTCGCAATTTCGCTTTCCAGATCGGCACGAACGATGTTGACCTGGTTGTTAGCGGCTTCGACGTCTGCCTCCATAAGGACACGGGTCCGCTGAACTTCGCTACGGCCTGCTTCTCTGGCTTCCTGGAACTCGCGCTCATAGCGATCGGCAGTCTTCTGGTGCTCTAGGCTCTCGAGCCGAAGAGTATTGACCACCTCCTCTAAGCGGACGTTGGCCCTGCGTGTCTCCTCCAGGACAAGCTTCGCCTTGATGGCGTCCTGTTCCTGCATCTCCAGCCGCTCAAGCTCCCTCTCCAGCCGCTCTCTCGTCCTTGCTTCGGCACCCACTCTCGCAGTCAGCACCTCGTATCTGGTGCGATGCTCTTCGTCGCTTCTCTGCCAACGAGCCTTTTCGTCTGCGACCTGACCTGTAGCAGCAGCCATGTCCAGCTGAATCGTCTCCAACTTCGAGCGCATGAGCTCACGAATGCGTGTGGCTTCTTCGATCTGGAACTTCAAAGCATTCACTGACTTCTTGAGCGTGTCTCTGTCTTCATTCGCTTGATCGATCTCATCGCGCCACTTGCTGCTTGAGAGGCGATATTCATCGAGGGTGTCCTCTAGAGCTTTGTTTTCAGCAGACAGCTCAGTACGACTCTGGCGGAGCTCCTCAAGGGCGGTGTTTGCGGCAGAAATCATTTGGCGCGAGACGTGGCATTCATCTTCCAGGGCTCGCATCTTCTGCCCGTCGTCTCGAGAGGACTCTTTGAAGAGCTCGATCTCCTCCTCGGCTAATCTTAGCAACTTCTGCGTATCTACCTCACGTCGCTCAGCTGCATGTCGAGCCTTGACCTCTTCCTCCATACGGTCAGCAGCTTCTTTCAGCAACCGGTCCAGATCCGAAACACTTGGGGTATCCCCTTTGGGACTTTCATCTTCTTTCGTAAGAACCAAGGCTTGGCTCTGGCGCGAGAGAGCGTCGTCGACTAGTCCTTTGATGTCCTCGAGTTGAAGGCCGACCGGAGTGGATTGAGAAATGGAGGACTTTAGGTCAGCAAGCGCTTGGTAGAAATCTGCGGGATCCAAGCTCGGGACAATGCGAGCATCTCCTTCGCGCTGAACTGTCTCTTCGACAAATACTCTCAGGTCGTTAAGAGCCACATTGAAGTCTGTGGGGTTAAGGCCAGCGGACATTAGTTCAGCAGCTTTGCTGGACTGAGCAGTTGAGACCTTCAGGTCTGCTATAGCGTGAGACAGCTGCGTAAAGTCAAAGGTGTGCTCCACCGGCGCTTCACGGCTCGCTTGAGCGGCTAACGCATCCTGAACAATACTCCTAATTTTCTCAAGCTTCCTGTCCTTCATTGGTGAGCGGTTGCGGTACTGCGGGCTTGCAACCTCATCGTCGTCTTCGTCGTCGGCATCGCTGTCCAACTTGCGGTCCATTGAGACACTTCTGCGCGCGCTGCGGCCACTGCGGCGCTGCGACATTGCGTTCACAGCGTTCTGAATGGACTGAAGAGACTCTTCGAGAGGGCCTAGACGGCTCTGTAACACGCCATCAATGACACGGTCAACATGACTATCAAAGAACCGACTTCGAGGTTGAATCTTGTCTTCTTCGTTCGATGAGACGACATCGTCCCAGTCGCTGACAGGAATGGCACCTAGGTTGTTCAACCGATGGACGGGCGACTCGTACGCCAAAGCTGCACGCTCTTCGTCGAAGGGATCGTTCGTGAGGGATGCCGAGTCGTTTGGATGAAGGGGAAGGCCCAGGCGGCGAGGACTTGGGCTAGGGGCATCGCTACGCAAATGGCTCGGCGGCCGTAGGTCTGCGCGTTCGAACCGGTTCGGTGATCTCGCTCTTGGGCTTGACTGCTCCCACGAATCACCGTCCCTCTCGACACCAAAGTCGGAGCCTTCTTCGTTAAGATGCTTCATCACCTCGTCGATCTCGTTGAAGGTCGGCTGCACGTAAGACTCGTAATCAACTGCATCGCTGTCCGGGTACGGCAACATCTTGCGCCCTTCTACAGCGGTCCGGTAGGACCCGTCATCGCTGTGCGGGAATGTTGGTGGGCTTCGACTCTGAGCCGGAGGCGGACTGCCGCGAGTCTTCCTGGTCTCGTCGCTTTGGTCTGTGGACGGTTTGGTGATGTGGAGGCCAAAGTCCGCCGGACGCTTGAGCGCAGGGTTGAATTCGAAGGGTTTGGCTGTGGCTGATAGCGAGCTCCTACTTCGGTGTTTCTCCTTCGACGGCCGTGGTGTCTCTGAAAGGGACTCCGAGCTGAGACTGCTTTGTCTGAAGTGATTGCTCAGCGGCATCGCCTGGGTCTTATTAAATTCTGGTTGCAGCGGAGATTTGGCAAGAGCCTCGGAAGACTCGATCGCATCATGTAAAATGCGTGGCTCTGCAGGCATTCGCACCTCATCATCCGGCTTGTCCGGAATTTCATTCTCTTTATCTATAGGCGGAACTTTCTGATCACCTCGCGCATCCACTTCGTCCGCCGGAACGGCGTTTGATCCATTGTGTGCGTAAGAAGGCGAGGCAAATTGTGGTACATCATCTCCATCATCAGCCCCGTGCTTCGCTCTCTTTTGCCGTGCATCGCTTTGTGCGAGGCGACCCTCTGCATCATAGTGAGACTCCTCGTCTTGATGCTCTCGTGAGCTGCTAGGCCTAACGATGGGTACTGCCTTAGACTTTCTGACCGGCTTCACGATGTCCTCAGTACTGAATTTGATATTGCCGAAGATTGCATTGGGCGTTTCAGAAGCCGCAGAGGAGTTGACACTGTTGGCGTCCAGGACTGCCGCAGGTATAGCGCCAGTCTGAATGGGAGGCAGAGTCGGTGTATGCATTGGTCCGTTGGCTAGAAAGCTGAAGTTTCCAGTTGGCACCACAGAGCGAACCATTCCGCCAGGTTGGAAAGCCGGAGCAGTGACGTTAAAGTCGCTGCCTGACCCGCCAAGGTAGGGCCTGCCAACCAGATTCGCGTTGCTGCCAATAGATTTGGGAAGTGTGCCAGAGGCGAAAGAGTTTGTATTTGTGGGCTGAAACGTTAGACCGGAGAATGAAGCGCTGCCAGGGTTGAATGAGGCTCCCGGATTGAACCTGAATTCCTTTGCTGCCACATTGAGCTTGGAGATCGATGTCTTGGCCGCATGGTTAGACGTCTTTTCGAGCAAAAAAGTGGTGATAGGCTCTTTGATCTCGTGCCCAGGTTCACCACTGCTGCTGAGGAAACCGTTCTGCTTGTGATCCAATGATTGTTTGACGAGTCCGCCGTAGGTATCAGGATTGGTGTCCG
>QQTX01000021.1_pt1 | contig 10084 bp, 10 predicted proteins | sample 1904761 | NCBI WGS metagenome assembly QQTX01 (sample SAMN09435613, study PRJNA476489) | Subsurface metagenome, whole genome shotgun sequencing project. | isolation source: Iberian Pyrite Belt deep subsurface sample IPBSL BH10 depth 607 mbsf | place: Spain: near Pea de Hierro, Huelva | collected 2011 | reverse complement strand
GGCAGCATAATGCGGCATCTAAGATCCGTTCCTGCGCCGGATCTTATCGTTTGGGGTGGGGATTTCACGCGGGCAACGCGGGGCATCGTTTCTTCCCTGCGTCTGGTAGAGGCTGTCAAAGCGCGCTATCCCGGCGTCCCACAATTGGGCGTTTTGGGCAACGCAGAACACAAACTTCAGCGCAAAGACCGTCTTGCGTTCGTCGGCGCGCTGGAAGCGTGCGGCGTAACCATGCTGCTGAACCGGCACATTACCCTGCGTCTGCGCGGCTTACCGATTACGGTTGCCGGGGTGGATGATCCGTACTATGGGCATGCTGACCTGAAAAGCGCGCTCGCCGATGGCCCACCGCATGAGCCATTTGTTCTGCTGCTGTCACACTCGCCCCAACTCGCCGTTGGTGCGGCCCGCGCGGGCGTTCACCTGATGCTGTCGGGGCACACCCACGGCGGGCAGGTACGCGTCCCGCTTCTCGGCCCGCTCAAGACACAGAACCCGCTCCACAACCGCATGGACATGGGGCTTTGGAACCGTCAGCGTGTGGCAACGCTCTTAGGTTACGACCCGGGCGGCGATACCGTAACCTACATCTCGCGCGGCATCGGTACGGCGTTGCTCCCCAAAATCCGGCGCCTCGGCCCACGCTTCAACTGCCGCCCGGAGATTTCCTGTCTCACGCTTCGGCGGGAGAGTTCGCGTAAGTGATGATCAGATATTTACCGGTGCCATAAGTGCGCGCGTCGCCGCTTCCACGTCGGTCTGTCGCATCAGACTTTCTCCGACGAGAACCGCGTTTGCGCCCGCCCGTCCCATCCGCTGCACGTCCTGGAACGTAAAGATGCCCGATTCAGCGACCGCGACCGCGCCCAACGGGAAGCGGGGCGCAAGTTCCTCGAAGACATCCAACCGCACCTCGAATGTTTTCAAGTCGCGGTTGTTAACGCCGATCAGCGTTGCACCGGACGCGATGGCAACGTCAAGTTCATCTCCGGTATGCACTTCCACGAGAACCGCAAGGCCGAGGCTTTCCGCCGTTTGGCGCATTTCCCGTAGCCGTTCCGGGTCGGGCAAGGCGGCGACAATGAGCAAAACGGCGTCCGCCCCCGCGATGCGCGCTTCGTAGATCTGCGCCGCGTCGATGAGAAAGTCCTTGCGAAGCAGTGGCAGCGGCACTTCCCGTCGGATCGCGCCCAGGTACCCCAAACGCCCCTGAAAATACGTTTCGTCGGTGAGGATGGAAAGGCAGCGGGCGCCACCCGCGTGATACGCGCGCGCCAGCGCAACGGGATCGAAGTCGGGGCGAATAACCCCTTTGCTCGGCGAGGCTTTCTTCACTTCGGCTATGAGAGCGACGTCCGGCCCACGCAGGGCGGACAGGAACGGGCGCGTCGGGAGCAGATCACGGCAGCGGGAGGCCAACTCGTTGCGTGACGTCCGTCGCAGAAGCGCGTCCACTTCCGTTTCCTTCGTGGTCAGAATCCGGTCTAAGATCGTGCCGGTTGCCGGAGTCGTCACGGTGTGGTCTCCTCTGCCACTTCGGTTGCGCGGCGCAGTTCGTTCAGTTTCGCAAGCGCGGCCCCGCTTTGCAGAACACGCTGGGCTATCTGCGTCCCCTCGTACAAACTGGGCGCGGCTCCGGCGACGTACAGCGCGGCCCCGGCATTGACGGCGACGATGTCACGACGCGGCCCGGCCTCATCACCGTTCAGGATCGCGTGAACGATTGCCGCGCCTTCCCGGCGGTCACAGCCTGCCGTGAGCCGTTCCGGGTCCGCTTCGCGAATGCCCAACGCGCCCGGCGTTAGGGTGTACGTCGTCACGGCTCCATTGCGCCCCTCGGCGACAAAGGTTTCGCCCCAACTGGCGACCTCGTCAAGGCCCGCTTGGCCGTGAACCACCAGAACGTGCTGCGCACCCAGATTCAGCAGTACACGGGCCAGCGGTTCGCACAGGGCGGCGTCGTAGACACCGACGACCTGCCGTTTCGCCCCCGCCGGGTTGGTAAGCGGTCCAAGCAAATTGAAGACGGTGCGAATGCCGAGTTCCGCCCGGACCGGGGCGGCGTGCTTCATGGCAGGGTGGTGCTGCCGCGCGAACAGAAACCCGATCCCGACCGTGTCAATGCACTTGCCGACCTGCTGAGGTGTTAGCTCCAGCCGCACGCCGAGCGTTTCCAGCACGTCCGCCGAACCGCACTTCGACGTCACCGCCCGGTTGCCGTGCTTGGCGACTGCAACGCCCGCACCCGCAACCACGAACGCGGCACTAGTCGAGATGTTGAATGTCTTCACCGTATCGCCGCCCGTGCCGCACGTGTCCACAAGAGGGCGGCGTGCCGTGGGAACCTGCACGGACTTTTCGCGCATCACGCGGGCAAAGCCGGTAATCTCGTCAATCGTTTCGCCTTTCATCCGCAGCGCGGTTAGAAATGCGCCCATCTCGGATGCACCCATCGCCCCGTCCATCAGGCGCGTCATGGTCTCCATCGCTTCAGCTTCGCTGAGGCTTTTGCCCGCAACCACTCGGTTCAGCGCGTCTTTCACTTCGGCTGTCCTCGCTTGACGAAATTAGCTAAAATTTGCTTGCCGCCGTCGGTTAGAACCGATTCCGGGTGGAACTGCACGCCCTCGATGTCCAGCGTCCGGTGGCGCACTCCCATGATCTCGCCTTCCGCGGTTTCCGCGGAGATTTCAAGGGTGTCCGGCAAGGTTTCGCGCTCAATCAGCAGGGAGTGGTAGCGTGTCGCGCTGAAGGACTGCGGCATCCCCTCGAACACGCCGCGTCCATCGTGCTGGATCGGCGACGTTTTGCCGTGCATCAGCCGACCCGCCCGCACGATCCGCCCACCAAATGCGTGTCCGATGCTCTGGTGTCCCAGGCACACGCCGAGAATCGGCATCTCGCCCGCGAACCGTTCGATCACGCCGACCGACACCCCGGCCTGCTCCGGCGAACACGGGCCGGGGGAGATGAGCAACTTGTCCGGCTGCAGCGCGGCAATCTCGTCCAGCGTTATGGCATCGTTGCGCTTGACGACGATCTCCTCGCCGTCCGGGCCGAGAATCTCGCCCAGGTACTGCACGATGTTGTATGTGAACGAATCGTAATTGTCTATGACTAAAATCATGGCTGTTTTTAAACCTCACCCCCCGGCCCCCTCTCCGCTTCGGAGAAGGGGAGCGACTGTGAAGAACATCGCTCCGGCGAACGGGACGCGCCTTTACCCTTGTGCTCCCCCTCTCCGCTTCGGAGAGGGGGCCGGGGGGTGAGGTTCCACCCATACGCCCGCGTTACGTCGCATACCTGCAGGTGGTACTCGCTATAAAACGTAGCGCGGCCTAAGTCCTGCGCTTGCCGGTGGCGCGGGTGCTCTCGCCACGCGCGAACGTCGTCTTCGGTTTCAAACTCGGCCAGCGTAACCCGTTCGCCGTCGGGCGCGGTGAAGGTCTTGGCGGACACGAAGCCCGGTTGTACAGACGCCAGTTGTCCGATCTCGCGTCCCCAGGCCGCGTACTCCTCACGGCCTTCGTCGCGCAGCCGTGATCGGAAGATGACGACGATCATGGTCCGACTCTCCCGCCCAGAGCGATGTCAACGTCCGCGACTTCCAGCCGATTCCAGCGCGCCGCGTTTCCCTCGGCGACAAGAGCGGTCGTGGCGGACCCGTTCAGGCCCGCTTCGGCCATCTCGACGGCCCGCCGGGCGGCTTTCGACTTGCTGACCGTCTCCTCGTACTCGGCTTCCGGGTCGCTGTCGGCGACGATGCCGCCGCCCGCCTGAACGTGCGCAATCCCGTTCTTCAGGACGGCGGTTCGCAGCGTGATACAGGCATCAAAGTTGCCGTTGTAGGAAATGTACCCGATGGCCCCGCCGTAGGTTCCCCGGCGCGACGGCTCCAACTCCTCGATGATCTGCATCGCGCGCACTTTGGGCGCCCCGGACAGCGTCCCTGCCGGGAACGTCGCCCGCAGCAGGTCGAACGCGGTCTTCCCCTGCGCCAGTTGGCCCGTGACGGAGCTGACGATGTGCATCACGTGCGAGTACTTCTCAACCGTCATCAGGTTCTCGACCTGCACCGACCCAAACTCGCACACGCGCCCGATGTCGTTGCGCGCCAGGTCCACGAGCATGATATGCTCGGCCCGCTCCTTGGGGTCGGCCAGCAGGTCGGCTTCGAGCGCGTGATCTTCGTCCGTCGTCAATCCCCGTTTGCGGGTTCCGGCAATCGGGCGTATCGTCACCTGGCCTTTTTCTTCGGTGACTAAAACTTCCGGCGACGCGCCGACGAGCGTCGTGCCACTGTCAAATGCCAGGTAGTACATATACGGCGACGGATTCAGCGAGCGAAGCGCGCGGTACACGTCGAAGTTGTCCGCGTCGTAAGGACGTGAGAACCGCTGTGCCAGCACGACCTGAATGATGTCGCCCGCGCCGATGTACTCCTTACCCGCCAGCACCATCTTCTTGTACTCGGTCTTGGTCAGATTGGACTCGAAGCGGCGCATTTCGCCGCTCGGTGCGGGCAGGCGCGGTTCTTCATACGGACGGGGCGCTTCGAGCAGTTGGACGAGCGCGTCAATCTTCTGGACGGCCCGGTCGTAGGCATCGTAGGGATCTTGGCCGGGTGAAAGGCGGACATTGGCCAGGACGCGTATCCGGTGCCGCACGTGATCGAAAATGCACAGCGTATCGGTCAGCAACAGGTGAACGTCGTCTAACTGTAAATCATCCTGCGTTGCCAGCCCGATGGGTTCGAGAAACCGCACCCAGTCGTACCCGATGTAGCCGACCGCGCCGCCCACAAACCGCGGCATAGCTCCGTAGTGCGCGGGCAGCTCGACATAGCGCAAGTTCCGCAGAATTGCTTCGAGCAGGTGCAGCGGGTCACTTCCCTCCGGCACGGTTTCTGTCCGCATCTCACCGTCTTCGACAATCGTGACGTCGCGTCCCTTCGCCCGAAACGTCAGGAACGGGTCGGCACCCAAGAACGAATACCGCGCCATGCGCTCCCCGCCCTCGACCGATTCCAGCAGAAACGCATTCGGACGATGGGCCAGCCGCTTGAAGGCGGAGACGGGCGTTTCCATATCCGCCAGGATGTCACGGTACACGGGGATCAGGTTGCCATGCGCGGCAAGACCGGCGAACTCTTCGCGGGTCGGTGCGACGGCGAACGGGTCTCTTTCAGCAGCGGTCAGACCGGTTGACACAATTGACATAAACGCGCACTTTCTAAACGACGACAAAAACAAAAAAGACAGGCCCCTCGTCGGACCTGTCCCTGCAAAACCTGTCGTGATTCAAAGCAATCAGGCAAACGCGTGGGCGGGCTGCGACGAGTACTTCGCGCCGCGCCACCACCAGGCTTGTGTGCTGATTTGCATACGCATCTACGATAGCACAGCCTGCCGTCAGTGTCAAGAGGTCCGCAGTTGATGGTCAGTGGTCGTTGGTCAACTGATTCTGCACCATCGGTCGCATCACTTCCGCCGCCCACTCCTGCAGAGTCGTTGGCGTCGTCGTTTCGGGTGTGCGGGGTTCCAGCGGCTGTTCGCCGCGCGCCAGTGCGCCGAGCAATTCGGTGTACCCTTTGACAACGGACGAAGACATGCCCATTTGCGTGAACTGATCCCGCACGGCATCCATCGGAACCTGGATGTACTGCACCGGCTTGCCGACCGCGTCGCCGATGATCTGGGCGGCCTGCCCGAAGGTTGGCTGCGAGGCCGGGCCGTGCAAACCCAGGACGGTGTTTCCCGTCCAGTCGCGGGACAGCAGTTTGCGCGCGGCGACTTGCCCAATGTCCCGAGTAGCGATCAGCGGGTACGACACGTCGGCAGGGATGGGCAAATACATCGCACCCTGGTCGCGGATCGGGCCGACATAGCCCAGGAAGTTCTCGTAAAAGTAGCCGGCGCGCAGATGCAGCACGTTTGCGCCGGTTGCGGCGAGGGCGTTCTCCACGGTTTGTATGAACGAGACCGGTCCCCACCCTTCGGCGCGGTCGGCGCCTCCGCTCGACACATGGACAACGTGGGGGATGCGGTTTGCACTCACCGCAGCAGCGGCGACCCGCGCACTCTTGTCGTACAAGGCCTTCCATTCCGGCGCATGGAAGTCGGGCGGCGTCAGCCAGAACAGTGCGTCGGCGTTTGCAGTTGCGGCTTGTACAAAGGCCGTGTCGTACATATCGCCTTGATGCACCGTTGCTTCGTTCCGAACGTCGGGGGGCAATTTCGCCGGATCACGGACGATCACAGCGACGTCGGCTCTTGCCTTGATCAACTCCTGAGTGACGACGTGACCAATGTTCCCGGTCGGGGTCGTGACAACGATTTTTCCCATTATCTTTTCGTTCCTTCCACCGCCCGGCTCCTGCCGTGGCTGGTGTGGTGGTATGATAAGCCGGATCAGATGGACGAACCGCGATAATAACACCGTATTTCTTGTTCATTCGTCCAACAATATGGAGTGAATGATATGGATCTGCTGACGGACGTTTTGCAAACATTTCATCTGCAAAGTACGGTTTTGCACCGGGGACGCTTGACGGCGCCATGGGGTGTTCGATTTGCGCCGCAGGAGCGTGACAAGGGCGATGCCGCGTTCCATGTCGTCACCGAAGGGCGGACTCTGCTGGAACTTACCGGTGAGGAAGCGACCTGTGTGACGCTGAACACGGGGGATTTCGTGCTGCTGCCGTATGGAACGTCTTACAGCCTGCGCGACGCACGAGACACACCGGTCCACCCGGTCGAGGTGCTGCGGAGACCGGGAGACACGGATGCCGACGGGACGATCCACTTCGGCGCGAACGAAGCGGGCGCAAGGGCGGCGCGGGTCGCTTGCGGCATATTCCGGATCGCGGGCGGCGCAACGCATCCTTTTTTGCAAGCCCTGCCAAAACTCATCGTTGTGCGCGGCGAGCAGGGACGCGCCCTGCCGTGGCTGGAGGCGACGCTGTCTTTTCTTGCGTCCGAGGCGGACAGCGACCGACCCGGCGCGCAGACGGTCATGTCTCGCTTGTGCGACATTTTGTTCGTTCAAGCGATACGCGCCCATTTGCAGGAAATGCCGCCGTGCGCGCAAGGCTGGCTTGCCGCCGCCCGCGATCCGGACATTTCAAAAGCGCTGCAAGCCATTCATGCACGCCCGGAACACGGCTGGACGGTCGAGGCAATGGCCCGCGAAGCCGGATTATCCCGCTCCGCCTTTGCCGCCCGCTTCTGCACTCTCATGGGCGAGCCGCCCTTGCAGTACCTCACCCGCTGGCGCGTTCACGTCGCAACCGAACTGCTGCGCGACACCCGCTTGCCGCTTTTGCACGTTGCGGAAAAGGTTGGGTACGAGTCGGAAGCGAGTTTCAGCAAGGTGTTCAAGGCGCGCGCTGGAATGTCCCCCGGCGCGTTCCGTCGGCAAGCGTATTCAGTTTCTGAGTAGGAGCGTCATCGGGAAGTGGTCGTTGCCTTCCCAGAGGTAAAAGGGGGTGCCATCAGACCGGAGACCGCGGCGCAAAACATCGCGCTGGACAAGCGGTGCAAGCGCGGCGTCAATGCGGGTGACGTCCTCGCTGAGGCGCGCGGCAAGGTCTGCGGACGTGGCTTCCATCGGCTCGCCTTCAAAGCACAACGCGACCATCTCCCGCAAGCAACGCGGCACAAGGCTATCAGTGACAAACAGTTGCGCCCAGGCAATGTTCTTCTCGATGTCGGCGTCGGTTGCAAGGTCTTTTGCTTCTGTCACAAAATTTAGACCGGACGCGGTGCCGCTGTGACCGGAATTGTTCACTTGCGACACAAAACTGCACACCGCCACTGCGTAATTGCTGTTTTTCTCACGCCGCTCCTTATCTAACCGCCTCTCCGGCCCCTTCCAGTATTTGTCCAGAGTTTCGTCGGACGAAGGAGCCGCAGCGTGGTGAGTTTCCACGGCCTGAACGCGGGCGGCAAGCGCGGCTACGGTCGCCTGCAAAGCGTCAATCTGCTGTTGAAGTGAATTCATAGGTTTCCTTTCCAGTGAAAACGTGGGTGGTTCGTACCCGCTCGGTGTATGGCAGTGCCTTGGGAGGCGGTGAGGGGGAGCCAGTGTCGTACTCTGCCCAACCTGATTGCCGTACGACGCGCAGTAGCCGGTTTTTGTACCGTTGCTCTACAATTTGTATGCGGCGCGGGAGCGACGGGCGGGACAGTTCAATTTCTAAGGCTTGCCGAACCCGTTCGCTCAGACCGGAGGACGGCGCGAACGGGGTAAGCGCGGCAAACGCGGCGGACAGCAGGCCGTCTACTCGCTCTTCGTTAGTTCGTTCAAGCATCGCAGTTCTCCCCGAGGTAAGCGCGGACGGCGGCCCGCAACTGCACCCGTGCCGCGTTCAATCGTGATTTCACCGTGCCGGTCGGACAGTTCACAATGGCAGCGATTTGTTCGTAGGTCATGTCTTCCACCTCACGTAAAAGCGTCACTTCGCGGAGGGCCGGGGGCAGGGCGGCAAGCGCGTCTTCCAAGGTTTGCACCAGTTCCGTTGCGAGAAGCGCCTGCTCCGGGCCGGGATCACGCGACGGCAGCGCGTCTTGGACCGCTTCGTCCCACGCTCGCGTGTCGTAGTCGGGCCGTTTGCAGACGTCCAGGAGCCGCCGCCGTGCAACCGTAAACAGGTACGTCCGCAGGGAAGCGCCGCTGTCACCGCCGTAAACGAACGTGCTACGCGCCCGCCAGAAGCGCAGAAACGTTTCCTGGGTCACGTCCTCGGCTCGCGCCGCGTCGCCGGTCATGCGGAGCAGGAACCCGTACACGCCCGCCCCGTACTGTGCGAACAACACATCAAAAGCATGCGTGTCACCACCTGCCATCCGGCGCGTCAGTTCCGCGTCGGACGGCGTCAGTTCGCCGGAAGTGGGATGTGCAGATCGCATCACCGGTTAAACGAGCGGCGCGGGCGAAAGTTCGGACGACTTCAGCGCTGCTGCAGAAACCTCACCGTGGCCCCTTTGGGAGACCTCACCCCCCGGCCCCCTCTCCAATGTGGAGAGGGGGAGCAGTGGGGAGAACGCGTCTACCACCAGAGGCACCGAGGTATCTTCTCTTGCTCCCCCTCTTCACATTGGAGAGGGGGCCGGGGGGTGAGGTCTCCCAAAGGGGCCACGGTGAAGTTTCTGCAGCCTGGTCAATCCTAAACCGGCTAACGCTCGCGCAGCGTAATCACGACGGACTTGCTCGTCGGGGTATTGGATTTCTCCGCGACACTGTGAAGGGGCACGAGAACGTTGGCTTCGGGGAAGTAGGTCGCGGCGCACCGGCGGGGGATGCGGTAGGGGACAACGGCAAAAGCGGGGGCGACACGCTCTTCCCCGTTGAAGTGGCTGACAAGGTCTACCAGTTGACCGGGAGTGAGGTTGCGCTCCTGAAGATCGTCCGGGTTCAGGAAGACGACGCGGCGCCCGTTGTAAACTCCCCGGTACCGGTCGTCGTTGCCGTACACGGTCGTGTTGAACTGGTCGTGCGAGCGAATGGTCATCATCAAGAGTTCGCCGTCGTTCAAGTGGTGGTGGGGGATCGGGTGAGCCAAAAAGTGCGCGCGACCGTCCGGCGTCGGAAAGCGGCGCGCGCGCGGCGGGTTGGGGAGCGCGAAGCCGCCCGGCTCGCGGACGCGGCGGTTGAAGTCTTCAAAGCCGGGCACGACGCGGGCGATATGCTCGCGGATGCGGTCGTAGTCGGCGTCTTTGTCGGTATGGGTGGCAACTTCCTGTCCGCAACGCCCGACACGCGCGCGACCGCCCGCGCACTCCAGAAGTGCCGCCTGACCGTCCACGTGTCCACCAAGCCGAACCGCGCCCATTTGGTAACCGGACGTACCGCGCTGATTCTCCCCTGCCTGGGACGGACGGAGCGCGACGAGCAGAACGGGCGGGCGCAGTGGGTTACCGTCGAGGATGCCATGAATCAGGTGCATAAATCGGAGGGGAAACTTGCGCCCGCGTCCGCACACCTGCGCTCCGAAGTCGCCATCATCTGTGGAATCGCCCGCGCGACGCTGGGGCCTCACTCGTTTACGCGCTGGGCCGACTTGTGCGCCGACTACGACCGCATC
>QQTX01000020.1_pt1 | contig 10135 bp, 22 predicted proteins | sample 1904761 | NCBI WGS metagenome assembly QQTX01 (sample SAMN09435613, study PRJNA476489) | Subsurface metagenome, whole genome shotgun sequencing project. | isolation source: Iberian Pyrite Belt deep subsurface sample IPBSL BH10 depth 607 mbsf | place: Spain: near Pea de Hierro, Huelva | collected 2011 | reverse complement strand
GGGTGTCTCGACCGCATCAAACGGTTGGTCGTGCTTCAACAACTGCTTCATCCGTTTTACAAGCACACGTGAATCATGTAAACGAGCTGCAAACGCATGCTGCCCTCCCGTCTCGGTGTGTTCATCCAGCTGGGATGAACCCCAGCTAAGTCCTCAGCACGGCACAGCAGGGGCCGGTCCAAGAAACAGTGCTGTTATCAGTGCTACCTACGCCAACATGTGCCACCTCACGCTTGCAACCAATCGGAATGACACTTGAGGATCACTAGTCTGCGGAGGGAGTTCACCATGCTGTCGGTGCCTCGGTTGTACAAGGGTGTGTGCGCTCCCTGAGCGTGATCATGCCGGTGAAGCGGCAGTCAGCTGTGTTGATTGACGGTCGCATCAAGTGTCAGGTCGCATCAAGTGTCAGGGTCCTCAGCACTACCCAGCATCATCAGACTTGACCAGCACGCGGCGCTGGGAGAAGATGCGCAGCGCCTGCTCCACCTCCGCCAAACGCTCCTCCAGCATCTTTTTGTGGTGCACCTGCAGCAGAGCCCATGCAGCGTCCGGGGAGCATTCTGCTGAGTCGCATGGAAGGAGTGGCCAGCAGAAGCCGTGCTTCCGCCGGTGGAAACACACACACACACACGGCCGGCTAGGCATTCAATGGTCACAATGCATGCATGAGCCTATGAACAGCAGGATTGAAAGTGTCCACACAGTGGGCGCTGTCAGGTCCGCAGCGCTCGGATCCGCACCTGGCTGGGGGTCTCCAGCACGAGGGGCATCCCCAGCAGCTGGGCCTGGATCTGGTGGTTGCTGCGGGACAGCGCGTCCAGCATCTCCTGCCGCTCGCCGTCACCCAGCACCCGCATGCCCACCGGCATCTGCGCCGCCTCCGCCGCGGCCTGCATGGCCAACACACATCTCAGTGCCAGAGCCACCTACGCTCTTGCGGCCTTTCCAGGAGGCATGCTGCCTCTGCTGTCATGAATGTCAGTGCGATGCTGTGGATCAGCAAGTAGCCAACGATGGAGCCTGATGCAATCAGGTGTCAAGGTCATCGGCAGCAAAGTTAATAAGCAAGTGTGAAATCTCACATGCTGGGCGGCCTGCTGGGCAGCAAGCGCCAGCTTGTGCGACTGCAGGTACTGTGGCACCAAGCCGTACTCATCCTTGCACAGCCACTGCCGTCCATCGTCAAAGCGCTGGTGCTTGGTCCGCGGCCGCACCTGCGCCACCTCTGCTGCATTCTCCCTTACGTAGTCCCTGTCAGTGACCTCGACCACCCTGCAGGAAGGCATCGCACAAGCGCCGGGTCAGCAGGTGCACAGGGCGGGACGTTCAACGAAGCGTCTGAAGCAGCTGGCCTTCGGTCCACGGTCTCTGCGCTGGAGCACGCCGACACCTGTATTTGCCATCGACGGGCAGGCCGACGGGCGGGCCGATTGGCGGCCCGAAGCTGGGGCCCCGTAACCCTGCCCCTGTTGAAGAACCAGTGGCAGGTCGCCGCAGGGTGTCCGGCGTCGCCGACTCTCCCAACACCTTGCGGCCCATCAATAGCAGGTCGTCCAAGTCACATGGCCCACATGCAGACCATGTCATGCCAACTGGACTAGGAGATGCCACAGTCTTCGCCTCCATGCTCACAGAGAATCGCTCAGTACAGTGTCAGTCCCAGCACCTTGCGCTCGCGGTTGGCGCGGCTCTGCTGCTTGATCGCTTCTCGGTTGGCCTTTGCATGGTCCACAGGCACCAGTCCCGCTCTGCCAGATAATCAAGCATATGGTCGGCGGCGGACATGTGACTACCTCGCGATTGTGTCAAATCTTGCAAACTTGGCAGGATATGCGTGCAGCTTTCCACACACTGTCACCACACCTTCTCTGCTGATCCCTGATCCCCTGCACAGGGTTCAGGATGTCTGCCAGCTGTGACGAGTTGTGGTGGCGAGCGGCTGCGCTGCAGCCTCTGCCACCTGGTGCCATGAGGTCCTCGACCCCGAAATCCCGGACTCAATCTGTGATGACTTTCAGCGGAGTTCGATACCTATGCTGCGGCAGGCTTCCCGCTCCCGCTTCGTGTTTTGTGTTCCTGCACTTGTTCAGACGCTGCAGACTTCCTGACTGTAATGGCGTTCTGAAAAGCGTTAAAAGGGGTCAGCAGCTGCCGTGGTTTGCTGTTTCCGCTGGCGAATCTGTTCACGTCGACAGCAGTGAAGCGCACAATTGGCGAGGATGATTGGCGGGGTGGCAAGCCAACGACAATTGACCCGCGCAAACAGGCGTTCTGGCAGCACGCTGTACTTTCTGTGGTCCCAATACTGTCAAATAGATTGATTGCGATGCAGGCGAGCTTGAACTACGCCTCCGATCAGCGGCTGACGGAGAGTAGCGCAGATGTGAGCACTGCAGGGCGGGTGGCAGTGTTTCTGCTGTTGTCAGACGGCCCTGCACACTATCACTTCGCCTCAGATTGTCCCCACTACAATCCCCCTTCTGCGTTTCACAAGGCTCATGGTGTCAACAACAAGGTGGCGACTGGCTGTTTCACAGGAGACTTGCATCCTCAAGAGCCAACATGGGTTTGCCAGCAGTGCAGCACAATTTAATGCAGCCTAGTGTTAGGGATCTCGTGCAATCTCGTGCAAGCTCTGATTAGGAAACCACACCCAGCTGCAGTGCCATAGTCAAAGTGCCGCCAACAACCAACGGAAGTGTCTGTACTGGCTACCCAGGTAAAGCTGCCGCCCTCGCTGTGCTGGTGTGTGGTGCCACCACTATGTGCTGGCCAGCGTGGCAGCGAGCTTGAGGGCGTCGGGGTCGTCCTCGGCGCCGTCGCTGCCAAAGTCCCCCGCGTCCAGGCTCTTCATGGGGTTGGCCGGCTCGGGGCCCTCCTCCATGAGGACCAGCAGGTCGCCCGCGTCCAGGTCGTCCCCCTGCAGCACAGTGGCCCCACAGGGATGGCGCCCAATGAACGAACATGCAAAGTGTCAATTGTGCAGCTCAGGGCCCCTTTCTGAGCAGCATTTGAATGACAGTGGCACCCATGCATTGCAACGACGGTGACCAATTGGCACCATTCGACGAGTTGAGGCAGTGTGCAGAGAAGAACGACAGCATTGGTGGCCCGGTTTGTGATGACGAGCAATGCTCTTGAGCAACAAGACGCCCATGGAATCGTACCGCGCTGACAGCGACGTGCTTGATCATGCCGGACAGCGGCGCTGACACCGCAGTCTCCATCTTCATGGCCGACATGACACATAGCGGCATTCCCGCCTTTGCATAGAAGCCTGCTCAGCAGCAGCCAACAGGGTGACCAGCAATATACCAGCAGATGAAAAGGGCAGCGCCCCGCTGTTGCCCTTGGCAGACTGCCGCACACTCGGGCGGTTGCACCAGCATGCCGAGGAAAACAGGTCGGTGCGACAACTCAAGGGTGCCGTGCCTGTGCACCTGGCTTGGCGATAACCTCCAGGATGGCGCCGGCCATGGGAGCACCCACGCTGCCCACATTTGTCACATCGGCCTTTTCTCTGCCCACCGGCACGCTGCCTGCAGCAGTCAAAAGTGGTCTGATCAGCAGGTGTCCAATTAGAAACGCTGAAACTGACACCTGCAGGCCACTGTATGCACGACAAGGCTGCCGGACGTGTCCTGTCTGGACGAGCAGTATACTAGTCACAAAGATCAGCAACACGCACTGCCGCTGGCCGCCGCTGCCTTCGCGGACACGGCCACCTCGACCACGCGGGGCACGCCGTTGACCTCGAAGAACACATCCACCTTGCCGTTGGGCTGCGGCTCTGAGACTGCTTTGAATTTGATGGACACCTGCGGTAGCAGAAGCGTCATCGAATCAGTGGTCGTTGAGCACAGTACAGCTGTTGCCATTCGAATCATTTACGACCGGCCTTGCCCACGGTGTTTCAGGCGTAGCATGAGCCCACTGCATAGCATGCAACGGGAACCGGCATAACATGGTGTCCAGGGGAAAGCAAGCAACATGCAACCATGTGACAGACGCCGTACATTGACGCCGCGTGACAGCTGCGCCTCGATCTCCTCATCCTCTTCCAGCGCCACCAGGAATGCCCTTGTGGGCAGCTTCTCTGTGAAAGAGCTGTACTTGAAGCACCATGTCCTGCACATTTGCCATCAACACGTTGGTCAGCGCCTGTCATGCTGCAAGTAATCCGACACTGCTGCTCGATGCTGCCCGCCGGCAGACAACTGGGTCTTGAGCATAGCTAGGCAGTCCAGGGATTGCAGCCTGGACTGCACCTGAAGTCGTCGTAGACCTTGGGGTACATGCTGTACGAGAGCATGTCCCGATGCCGCCGCTGCTCTGGCAGGTACCGGAAGTCGTTGTACCTGGGCAGCAGGTGGGACTCGTTGACCGCTGTGCATGGTTTTGTGCGGCCAAGGTGCAGCTGCCCACACCGGCGACTCCTACAACCATGCGGGGCGGGGTGCGCACTTGTCCCGCAGGTCCTGTTCCAGCTCGAGCAGGCTGACTGCATCCAGGGACGCCCCCGGGCGGCCCTCCACCCGCGGCTTGTCCTTCAGCACCTGCATGCGGGAAGGTTGGCATCAGCACGTCAGCACAGTCCTCCTCGCTCGGCTATCCTGCAGCCAGAGTGCAGGTTTGCTGCAGCAGCATACCAGTCACGTACCTTACTGCGCAGGGGTTCTGGCCAGTCGCCATATGGTGGCTGCCCGATCATGCCCTGCAGAAACTCCACCACGCTGCACAGACGGCAGCTTGTCAGGTTTGAGGCAAGGGGCAACGGTATCGAGCTTTCATACAAAAATTTAAACCAGCTGCAGCAGTAGAATGCCTTTACAATGCAACACTGACATGCAGTACACTAGGCATGTGCCAGCACCCTGCTGACCTGTTGGGCAGCGCCAATGTGTCAGCGCGTTCCACCAGTGTTTCTTCCGTGAGCTCATTCTGCACCATGAACTGCGCGAGGTCGCCCACAACCTTGCTGCTCGGCGTCACCTGCGCCCAGCAACCCAACTCACTGACCACTGCCACGCAGCTTTCATTGTGGCAACCACCATGCCCTGCACCGCCGAGACGGAACAGCGTGCGACGCTTGCGGGAGCAGGCCAGGCGAATCATCACAGGATAAGACAGACCTTGACGATGTCGCCCAGCGCACGGTTGGCTGCTGCATATGCTGCCTTCACCTTCTCCCACTGTGCACCAAGGCCGAGGGAAAACGCCTGGAACTGCAGCAACAAGCCCAGCAGCGGATGTTGCGGACAGCATTGCAACACCAATTGTTAAGTGGGCCTCGTTGCATACATGCTGAATGCTCGTGCAGACAGCCACACCTTCAGGTTCGTGTACTGGCCTGCGCAACAAGGCAGCAACAACTTGTATCAGGAACCTGTGTCATGCCCGTTTTGCGAAGCATTGAGCAGCACAGTCGATGCAGAGCAGCTCACCGCCGGGCATTTCGTGCAGGTACACATCCGTGCTGCCTGCTCGCATGTCGGCCTCGAACGGCTGGTACAACCCCCGAGTCTGCTCCCAGAAAGCGATGAGCGGCAGGATTGCCTCCGGCTGGATGCCAGTGTCTGCATCTGTGCCCGCCAAACCATTGATGATGGCTCCCATTGACGGCTGCGACGTGCACCCTGCAGTGACAGTACCACATCGCACAGCTCAGATGGTGCTGTTGCATGCTTAGCAGCATTCTGAGGCATGCTCAGTAGAGCTGCAGTGCCAGGCAATAGTCCACTGCAGACTGCCTCCTGACAGCGTTTGCATGCCCACCTGACATTGAGTCGATGGCGCAATCAACGATGTCTGCCCCCGCCACGGCGCAGGCGAGCTGTGTGGCCACCCCCGTGCCAGCTGTGTCATGCGTGTGCACATGGATCGGCACATCTGGGTGCTGTTTCCTGCAGTACATCTTTGCGGACAGTCACAGTCTGTTTGCATTGGACAACGCAGAGGGCAGGTGGCCATTGATCTCATCAGTTTACTTGCCACAGTTGAGATGTGGGGTACACACAAACCTCAGAGCCTGGATCAGGGTCGTGGCAGCGCGTGGTCGCAATAGGCCAGCCTGTAATTCAGTGCACAACACCATGTATGGTCCGACAAGAGGTGCCATGCAGGCTTGTGCAGGAGATGCAACGGAGCCACAACATGCACATCATCTCTCAAGGCTGACAGGCACTTGACCATGCCGCTCACCATATCTTTGATTGCTAGCGTGTGCACGCCATGGGAAACCAGTGCATCTGCCATCTCTAGGTAGTACTCCAGGTTGTACTGCAGCAGGGTTGGTGTGGCCAGCGTCAATCGTTGTAAGACCGTGCTTCAATCCGTGACGAGGGTGCTCGTATGCTGGTTCCTAAAGGCGACGGCGTGCCAGGTTCGCAGACAGCAAGCGCCGCACCTTCTTTTTCCTGGGGTCTGAGATGTCGCCGGTGTAGCAGATGGTGCCCTCCGCCACGCCGCCCGCATCCATTACAGCATCGAGGCCAAACTTCAGGTTGTCCAGATAGTTCAGGCTGTCGAAAACACGGAAGATGTCCTGCAGCAGGAATAGTGGTGCACGAATCTCAGCAGCCGGCATACATCTTATGTTTGACAGTTTCTGGAATGCTGCCAGATGTAATCTACAGCAGCGCAGCACTGCTTACCATGCCACCTTTGACCTGTGGGAGAACATTTACCCTGTCAGTAACAAGAGTCTCCTGCGTTGGTTCGTGTGACTACTGCGACACTCTCTTGATGCATGCAAGGCGCACCGACTCTTTTACAAAGGCTCGCACAACGTTGTCTGCGTATGTTGTGTACCCCACGGCATTTGCGCCACGCAACAGCATCTGCAATAGTTCCAATGAGATCAGCAGTGCACAGTTGAAGTCACTGTGTACGGTGGTGCTGGCCCATCGTACAATACTGGCAGTAGCCCCAGGCAGCACCTGCAGCGGGATGTTGGGCACTGCCTCCCGGATCTGCTCCAGACGCCGCCAGGGGCACTCGTGTAGGAAGCGCAGGCTCACTGCACATCAATGCACGGATAAGCCATCACCAATGTTTGCAGGAGGGGCAAAGGTCTACCATTTTTGTCAAGGAGAACGCTAGCAGATGTCGTATGGTCAGGTATACTGCCATCAGCCTTACCATCAAATGTGGCCCCGCCCCAGCACTCGAGCGATGCTGCGCCTGCCAGGGCGTGTGCCGTGGCTGGAGCCGCCTTCAGGATGTCGTGAGTCTGCATTTCGACATGCTTGCTGCTTGCACCAAGTGCTGTGGTAAACACGAGTCCTGCATGCTGCCGTTGCAGAGCTACTTTTGCAGCAACAGTCGGCATCACATGGCTGAGATCACAGTTTGCACCCGCATGCGTGTGGCCAGCAGGCTCTGGTGTGCGTCCCGCCACGTGGTGTCAGTGATGAGCACGCCCTTGTGCTCCCTGATGGCCTGCAGTGGAGCATCAGGCAGCAGTCCCTCAGTAGATCACCAAACCTATGCAGGTTTGGCAGGCAGGTGTCGGATGGATGACGCACAAAGCAGCCATTTGGGCGTTCTGAGGCAGGCCGAGCACACATTCTGCATTGCACATAGCTCACACACACACTTGAACCCACCTTGGCAAAGCCGGCTGGACCCTTCTCCTGCAGCACGTTCCGCCAGCCGGCTGGCGGCGCTCTGTCTGGCACTACCAGTGGCTCCGGCACAATGTGGCTAGGAGGCGGCCCCACTGCGCCTGCATGGTCCGGCCCATTCACCACCTGCAGCGAGGGAGAATCCATCCTGACTGTTCCCTGCGCTCTGTGCAGCACGTGAGTACAAGTAGTAAAGCAACGGCACTAGGGTGCACCCATGTATGCAAATGGAACACCTGCGTACTATCATATGCTCACCAGCTCGCCCAAGTATGTGAGCAGCTTGGAGGAGTCAGGGATGGCCGAGCCAGACAGATCGCTGATGAGCTGCGGGTTACGCTCAATGAAGGATGTGGTTGCGGTGCCCGACAGGAACTCTGGGTGCCGCAGCACGTTCTCGAGGAATCCGATGTCTGCAGACGATGGCACAGTGCTGCTCTGTTCAAGTGGCTCGTAGTGTGAGACCTATGCCATGGCCAGCTGACAGCAGTTTGCCATGTGCGCACTTGTTTTCACGCCGCGGATGTGGAACTCATCTGCAGCGCAGGGCATATGGCATGAGCACTGCTGCGACAGTGATGCGTGGTGCACTGATGGACCACCTTCCTGCCTTTCGGGCAACACATCGTTTGTCAACACCAAGTGCACAGCTGTGACAACCCACATAGAGCGCGCTGCATCTTCTGGACTGCCGAAATGTACGATTTGCCATGGCAAATGACCTGCGCTTTCAGCGGGGTGGGACATGAGCAGCCGAGTACCACATCACGGCAGACGATGTGCTTCCCAACAGCTCCGTTGAGTATAGCAAACAGCTGTGTATTGCCGGGCACATGCTCTCACACCTTTGTCAGCAGGCTGTCGTAGTACCGAGACACGGTGTTGCCAGCGCCCAGTGCACCATCTAGCCTGATGCCGGGGCCGCCAGGCGAGCGGTATGCCTGTATGCGCCCTGTGTCCGGCTGCAGTAGGCAGAGACAAGCTGCGTCAAACACTCAGCGGCTGGCACCCGCCACTTCTACATGCACATGTTGCTGGCGACTGAGGTCAGGTGGTTCTCCTGTGACGTGACTCTACTCCCAGTCACAACTGAGGCTCCTTGCCTGCTGCACCTGGAAATTGGCAGCCGGGTCCTCGGCAGTGATGCGGCACTGCAGTGCGTAGCCCAGCGGCTGGCCCACGTCCTCCTGGGTGCCGATGCCCATGGACCCCAGCGTCGCGCCCCCCGCAATCTTGATTTGGGACTGCACACACCCAGCAAGCCGTACGGCGCGTTCTCTTCCAGGCCGTTTTTGCCAGTCATCTGCCACCTCACACTGCCCGGGCGACAGCATCAGAGCACGGACTGCACCTGCACGATGTCGATGCCCATGACCTCCTCAGTGACCGTGTGCTCCACCTGCACAGATGGTGCGTCCATGACAGTAAGACCCCGAAACCCAAGCACCGTGTGAGTCGTATGAACAGTGTCTTCAGCATGATCCAATGGGCTATGCACATACCTGGACACGAGGGTTGACCTCCAGAAAGAAGTAGTCGCCTGATTTATCGACCATGAACTCCACAGTGCCGGCATTGACGTATCCCACGTGCTTTGCAATCTTGACTGCATCCGCATGGAGCGCAGCACGGATTTCGGGGTCCAGCCCATACGCAGGTGCAAGCTCGACCACCTGCGACAAGGCAAGAACACTATACACAGCGGCAAACAGGTCGCTGCTGGGCTACCGTTGCTGCACAGCTCTCGCTGCCGACTGGAGGAGTACAAAATGCACTGCAACATCAGGCCGCTTCAACAACTTCGTGACGACACCTTCTGGTGGCGCCGCTGCACGCTGCAGTCCCGCTCATGCAAGTGCACCACATTGCCGTGCGTGTCTGCCAGTATCTGGACCTGCGCTGGGCAGCAGGGGGTTGTGAGTGAGCAGCTAAACAATGAACAGTGTGTTGCATGGATGCAATCGGACACACGTGCCACCTGCATGCTAGGCACCCACCTCTACATGGCGAGGATCTTCCACAAACCGCTCAGCAAACATCGAGCCATCCCTGCGGGCAGCAACATTTTGTGAGCTTGACCACCATGCGGTCTCAGGAGTATGACAACAGAGTACATGAATGGACACTGGCAGGCTCACCCAAATGCAGCCAGTGCCTCGTTGCTGGCCCGCTTGAACTGGGCATCCAGCTCGTCCACTGCATCATCAGCAATGCTAGCATGCATCAGCAGCTGTGCCACCATAGTGACTTTGTGGAATCTCTGTATACAGCTCATGCAATCCTCACACAGACGATGCCAGTTCGATGGCACTGCAGCTATCATGCCGCACTGTCATGCACGATGCGCATGCCGCGGCCGCCGCCCCCCATGGCCGCCTTCAGGATGATCGGCAGGCCGGCCTCCTTTGCGAATGCCACCGCCTGCTCCGACGTGGTCAGCGCCTGATGTTGCAGTGCATTTTGTACTCCTCCAGTCGGCAGCGAGAGCTGTGCAGCAACGGTAGCCC
>QQTX01000019.1_pt1 | contig 10175 bp, 8 predicted proteins | sample 1904761 | NCBI WGS metagenome assembly QQTX01 (sample SAMN09435613, study PRJNA476489) | Subsurface metagenome, whole genome shotgun sequencing project. | isolation source: Iberian Pyrite Belt deep subsurface sample IPBSL BH10 depth 607 mbsf | place: Spain: near Pea de Hierro, Huelva | collected 2011 | reverse complement strand
CGGCGCGCCGCCGGGGCCGTAGCGGGTTCCGCTCAATGCAGGGACTCCAACGCCATCCAGGTCTCGTTCGGGTTCAACGTGAGCGGCGACCCGCTGTCTTGGAGCACCAAGAACTGCAAGTAGTCGCCCCGGAAGGCGCCCGTCGGCCCGCCGACCACCGGCAGGACGGCGGCGCCGCCCGAGATGATGTGCTGGGTGCGGCCCAAGCCGTTGCCGTTGCCGCCGTTGCCCCCGCCGACCGGCGTCGTGGTGATCATGCCGACCCGCGCGCCGCCCGCCCCGGCGCCCGCGGCGGCCCAAGACATCTGCGCCTGCGCCCGGAAGCGCATGTGCCGCGGGAACACCATCCGCGTCGGCTGGTCGGCGGTCCAAAACGGCACCGTCTGCGCCACCAAGGCGAAGTTCACCGCCGTGAGCACGTTGTTGGGTATGGTCTGCGCGGCGGGCAGCGCCACCACGCAATGCGCGGCGTGCCTCGCGCTGGTCCAGCGCCATTTGGACACGCCGTCGCTGACGAGTTCGGCCATGTCCTCCGGGCCGACGTAGACGAAATCGAAGTCGAGTTCGTTGGTCCCGCTCGGCACGATGCGGGCGTAGCCCAGCGTGCGGCGCGTCTGGGGGGTGATGTAGCGCCCGGCGAACACGAAGCGCATCGGCACGCCGGGCACGGCGTCCGCGGGCGGCAGCCCCAAGTCGATCGTGCCGGAGAAGCCGCCCACGTCCACCGTGACGAGGCCGGCGTGCTCCGCGAGCAGTTGGGTGTTGGTCTTGACCGTCGTCACGCTGGTGCCGATGGCCTTCGCCAGGTTCGGCATCTTCATCGGGATGCGCGGCGCGTTCGACACTGGGAACACGTGTTCCGCCGTGATCGCCGCCACGCCGTTGATCGCGTTCACCCAGGCGAGGCCGACCCAGCCGGGGTCCGCCGCCGGGCGCTGGTGGTTGCCGTTCGCCGCCGGGGCGCCGGCCTTGAGTTGCACAACCGCCGTGCCGCGACGCTCGGTGTATTGCTGCTCGCCGCTGTTGGCAGGGCCGGCGAGCGCGACCTCCGGGTTGGCGCTGTTGTAGTAGGGCAGCACCACCGCGCCCACGTCGCGCTCTTGGAACGCGACCTGGACCAGATACCACTGCGCGAAGCCGCTGGTGCCCGGCGTGGATATGGCCAGCGTCAACGGGTCGTCCAACGTGCCCTGCTTGACGACGATGTGCTGCGTGTCCGCCGGCATCGCGCCGTAAGCGGTCGCGTCCACAGCCGCCTGCGCGTAGATCTGGCCGGGGTCCACCCGCACTCCCAGCGACAGCGGCGCCGTTGGGCCGACCACCAAGCCGTCCACGGCGGGCGAGGTGCCGAGCACCGCCTCGGAGAGCTTGGCGATGCCGATCATGGCATTTCGTTGCGGCTGGAGGAAATCCTTTGTTGCTAGGGGGATCTGCCCTTCGAAGGCGGCGGTCCTTTGCAAATCGCTAGCTCCTGATCCTGAGCCAGACGGTCACGCCCTGCGTCCGGGTGGCCTCGACCGCGGCGATGATGTCGTCGTCCGTGAGCGAGCCGCGGACGCGGTTGAGGTCGCTCATCACCAAGCGGCTCGGCACGCCCATCCCGCCGGATGGAACTCCGATCCCGGCGGCGAACGCGATGCCGGCCGAAGGGGTGCGGAACACGTCGAGGAAGACTTCGCCCGGTCGGTTGAGCGTGCCGATGGCGCCCGCAACCCCCATGCCCATGGCGCCATGGATGCCTATCGCGCCGGTGTCTGCGGGGCGCGAAGGCTCGAACACCCTGGGCGCGCGGCCGGTCAGGTCCGTGAGCACCTCGATCATCGCGGCGCGGGTGTTGCGCTGGCGGAAAAGCTCGATTTTGATGCGGCGGCGGAAGGCGTCGTCGGACTGGCCGGTTCGGCGGCGGATGCGGTAGCCGAAGAAGTCGTAGGCGAAGAGGTCCAGCCACCCGCCGTCCATGGTGGCGAGGCGGCTCTGCTTCCGTGCGTACACGGCCAGCGCGTGCATCCATGCCGCGGGTTCCGCCGCCATCGCCAGCAGCGCCCCCACCACGGGGTCGAACCAAGCCGCGGCGCCGAACCAGCCACGCGGCAGGACCGCCGCCTGCCGGGCCACCATGTCCTCGGCGGAACCCGTCGCGGGCGCCGCCTCCGCCGTTTCGCTCACAGCGGGACCGGGCGCGTCGCCTGCGCGGCCTGCGTCGCGGCGTTGATGGAGAAGAGGCCGGAGCGCACCGCCTGCCGCGGCACGGCCGGCACGTCCACCGTCCCGGCGTTGAGGCGCACCTCCGTGATGTTCACCAACTCCTCCGGCGCCGCGCCGTAGGCGACGACGGAAAGGCGTGTGAACGAAAGCCCGCTGCCGAGCGGCAGGCCGTCGATGTGCGCGCGGAGCGCCGCGGACACCGCCGCCACTACCGAAGCCGGGTCAGCCTCCGGCGTCACGGTCAGCGCCATGGACACGTCGGCCGCGAGGCGCAGCGGCGGCGCCACGTAGTAGGTGATCCCCAACGCCCGCTGCGTCTCCACCGCCGCGGCCACCCGCTCCAGCAGGGAAGAGGGAGGCGCGCCGGTGCCGTCGTCCACCACCAACGTGAAGGTCGCGGGCGCGGGCTGGCCGTTCGGGAGTTGCGCCTCGATGACGCGGACGGTGAGGCCGGGCTGGACGGAAAGCGCGGCGTACTCGATGGCGGCGCGCACGCCGCTGGGCAGGGAGGCGATGTAGCGCCGGAAGCGGGCGCGCAGCGCGGCGTCCCCCTCCCCCTCTTGGCCGCCCGCGAAGCCGGCGGGGTTCGTGCAGGTGTCCACGCCCGGCATCGCCGTGGCCAGCAGCGTCACCGTGCCGGGCGCCGCGTTGCCGTCGCGGCCGAAGCCCGTGGCCAGCACGGGGGCCGTGACGGACACGGCGGTGGGCGGCAGCAGATAGCCTTGGCGGGTGGCGTCGAAGGCCGGGTTGGCGGCGTCCGCGACCACGGCGTAGGTCCAAGCCCCGTCGTCCGTGCGGACCAGGGCGCCCACCGGCACGATCGCGGGCAGGTTCGGCGTGAAGCGGGAGAACACCACGTTGCCGCGCGCGGCGGCGCCGGGCAGCGGCGCGATGCCGAAGTCCGCCATCCAGGAATGCAGTTCTTCGCCCTGCGCGGTGGCGGCGCGGGTGCCGGCGAGCACGCGGAGGACCATGCCTTGGAGCCAGAGCGCGACCGTCGCGTAGGCTTCCGCCAGCGCGAGGAAAACCGATCCGGCGGCGAAGGAGAGGATGCGGCCCGCCATGGTCCGCGACACCGCGGCCTGCGCGGCGCGGGCCTGCTCGTCCACCAGCGTTTCGAAGTCCCTGGTCGAGAGCGCCATGCGGGTTCAGCCCTCCACGGTGAACCCGGCCACCGCCGCTTCGCCGGTCTCGGCGTCCGTGTAGGAGACCCGCACGTTGACGCCACCGAAGACCGGGACCGCCCGCACCTGCGGCGGCGGCTCGCGGGCCACGGCCGCTTCGAGGAAGAGTTGCCGCCGCACCGCCGTGCCGATCACCGCCGGCGAGGTCGTCTCGCCCACCTTGGCGGGCAGGCCGCCGCCGTACTCTGGGTGGAACAGGAGGTCGGGCGCCGCGTCGCCGCCGCCCGGATTGGACAGCAGCCGGCGGATGACGCGCTGGCGCCCGAGTTCCGGACCCTCGACCGTCAGGAGGTCGCCCGTCGCGGACAGGCGGAGACCGCCGCCCCAGAGGTGCCACGCGTCAAGCATCGCGGCGTCTCCGGACTTGCATCGTATGCCGAGGCTTGCGAAATTGGCCGCGGGCAACGGGGTGGACGCAATGGCGGCGGTTAGGGGTACGGGGCGCTTCGAGGGCGCGCGCGCGCTGGGCTACGGGGCCGCAAGCGCGGCGTGGCTCGCGCTGCTCGGGTTCACCGTGCGGCAGGTCTGGGCGATGGTCGGCTTGGTGGAGGACATGGCGCCGGGCGCGTCCCCGATCCCGGAAGCGGCCGCGTACCTGTTCACGGCGGCGCTGGCCGCGTTGGCGGTGTTCCTCCCGGTCGCGATGTGGCGCGACGGCATGAACGAACCGACCCAGCGTCGCCGGTCATAACGGATTTCATCCGGGGCGCAAGGGGTTTCGCGCCGCCGCGGCACGTCTAGCGGCCGACCAGCGACGCCGTGAGGTAGTCCGCACTCATTTGTTGTGTCGGAGGCGGACCGTTACCGTGTACGTGAGAGTTGAACAACGCCACGAAAGCTTCGTGTACAAGGCGAACCACGGCAGCGCCCTCTGCCGCTGCGGCCACCCTTGGCGCGCGCATCTCGATCGACCCGCCGGCGTGGAGCGCCACGAAGGCGCCGCCTGCCTGCTTCAACTCGATCGCGCCGTCCGGGTGGAGGTGGATGCGGGACGTGCTGCTATGCACCACCTCGATCCCGCCGTCGGCCCGCATGGTGATCCGCGACCCGTCCTTGTGGACGGTCTCGTGAGACCCGTCGGGCAGGAACCGCTGCTTGGTGCCGTCCCGATGCTGGAACTCGATCGTGCTGTCTTCAAGGAGCCGCAGCCGGCTTTCCGTCTTGTGCCGCATCTCCAAGGTGCTGTCGTTCAGCAGCCGGAAGCGCGTGCCGGAACGGTGCGCCAACCAGAACTCACCAGCCGGCGCCGCCCCGATGCCGTCCACCTGCGGCCGGTGCATCTCCGAGAACAGCGTGCCGCGGCAGACGGCCGTCTCCAGCCCGCCTTCCTGGTGGATCAACTCCACCTGCGCGCCCGGCACCGGCGGCGCGAAAAGGCCCCAGCCGTCCCCGCCCCAAACCGTCTGGATGGGAAGCCAACCGGTCTCGACCCCCTCCGGCTGCCGGAGCACCTTCACCGAATAGGTGTCCGGGTCGTAACTCACCACCGTGGCGAGGCGCGGCGGCGCGGCCTGCGCGGCCACCCGCTCCGCCTCGCCGCGGAGCACGTTGAGGAAGGCGTCCTTCACGGATAGCCCGCCGCGTCGGTGCCGCACCGCAGGCAGCGGATGGCGTGCGGCAACAGTTGGAAGGCGTCGTTGCCGCATTGGCAGATCCAAGCGGCTTTGCCCTCGTCCGCCTCCGTGGCGCCGATCCACACGCCCTTCCAGCACCGGCAGCCGGGGCACTCCAACCGGCATGTGCCGATCGGCGCCACCGCCGCCCATTGGTGGCCGCACTCCATGCAGCGCACCGGCCCGCTGAGGTGCGGCCGGCGCTCTTGCAAGCTCACCACGTCGCCGGTCACAGCGCCGCCCGGCTTTCGGGCGGGAGGTTCTGCGCGTGGAAGTGCATGGAAAGCCCGCCGTCCTGCGAAATGGAGCGCCGTATCTCGGTCAACCGGTAGTCCTGGTCGAAGCTCGTCCCCGTCCCCGACAGCGCCACGATCGTGCGGATGTCGATGTCCGGGTGGCCGGGGCCGTCGTAGTCCAGCGCCCGGTGGTGCTTGGTGATGTCCGCCAAGCGCCGCTCCGCCTCCCGGATCGCCTGCTCCTCGGTCAAGCCGGGGATGCGGAAGACGTAGGGCGTGCGCGCCGTGCTCGCGCCGCTCGACCCCTTGGAGCGGAGCGTCGTGCTCCGGGTGACGGTGAAGGCGCGGTTCTGCTTGGAGTTCCAAGAGACCACCTTCACGCTGATCTCCCGCGAGATCGTCTTGGACTGCCGCAGCTTGAAGCCCGCCGCCGCGAGTTCCGGGGGCGCGCCGTCCTGCGAAGGCTTGTAGCGCAGGCTCCAGCGCGCCGCCCCGCGCGCGTCCGGCGGCGGCTTGAAGTGGAGTTCCCGGCCCTTGACGTACACGTCCATGCCCTCCTGCTCCGCGAGGTAGCTCAGGAGGTTCCACTCCGTCGTCTCGTCGCTGAGGCGGGCGTGCTCGATCTGGTAGTAGCTGCCGCTGCGCACCGTGGTCGCCGTGACCACGGGGGTGAGGCCGCGCCGCCCGGCGAGTTCGGTGGCGATCTCGCTCGCGGTGCGGTTCGGCCACTTCTCGGTCGTCTGCGCCTCCATCAGGTCGGCGCTGTAGTCCCGCCCGCTGACGGTGACGTGGCGCCCGCGGAAATCGAACGCGATGTCGTCCACGCGCCCGGCGAAGACGCTGATGGACGGCGGCGTGTCCTCGCCCAGCCCGACGAAGACCTCCGCTTCCAGGTCGTCGGTGTCCGCCCAGAACGCCAAGCCGTCCGGGCCGGCGTCCTCCAGCGCGAACACCGCGTTGAAGCTGTCTGGCGAGAAGTAGCCGTTGTTGGTCACGTCGCATTCGAGCAGCAGGCGGTCGAGGCGGCGGCCGTTGACGGTCACGCTGCCGCGGGGCGCGCGGAGGGAAGGGAGTTCCAGGCCGAGGTCGGCGCCGGGGGCGGGCGGCGGGCCGGGATCGACCCAGGCCGCGCCCCCTTCCCGCGCGGGCGCGAAGCCCGGCCGCCGGCCGGTGACGACCGTGGGCGCGAGGACGGCCTCCGTGCTGCCGCTCATCTCAAACGAAGTCGGTCGCGGCCAGGGCCGTGTGCGCCACACCGACGAGGCGGACGGTGGTGGAGCCGACGGTCAGCGCCGCGTGGCCGTCCACGGTGGACGCCCCGGACAGCACGGCGGCGCCGGTGCCGTTGGCCGTGCCCGTGAGGTCGATCTTGTCGGCGCCGGGGCGGAAGCGGTGGATCTCGATGGTGGAGGACACCGCCGGGTCGGCCTCTACCGTGGCCACGCCGTCGCCGCAGCGGACGACGTTGTAGCCGCCGCCGGGGCGGAACCTGTTGGTGCCGCTGCCGCCGATCAGGTAGTCGGGGCTCGCGCCGCCCACCAGCGTGACGTTGCCGCCAGACGACGCGTCGATGAGCACGGCCGATCCGGTGCCGGCGGTGACGGTGATGCCGCCCGCCCCCCAATAATAGAGGATGGCGTTGACGGTCGAGACCGTGACGTTCCCGCCGGCGCTCGGGATCGCGCATTCCGCCGCGGAGACCTGCCGCCCGTCGGGCAGGCGCGGGGCGATCTGGTACTGCGCGTCGGTGCGGAGGTGCGCTTCCCGGCTCCACAAATACCAGCCGTAGGCGCGCATCGCGTCGATGGCGGCGGCGTGGTCCACCGCATCGCTGCCGCCTGCGAGCGCCGAAATCAGCAGCGCGTTCGCCATGAACATGCTCTCGGCGAAGTAGCCGCCGCTGCTGCCCACGCCCACCGCCGGGTCGATGGCCGTCCCGAAGCCGCCGTTGAGCGTGTTCAACTCGGCCCAGGTGTCGGCGTCCCCGATCGTCTGTTCGTAGAGGTAGGCGTGCCGCGGATCGAACACCGCCGGGCGGAGGACGCCGCCGGACAGGTAGTTGCCCATCCAGCGCAGCACCGTCCGCGCCTTGGCGTTGCCGCGCCGGGCGGCGATGCCCAGCGTGCTGGCCATGTAGCCCTGCATCCACGGCCCGAGCACGCCGTCGAAGCGGTAGACGGCCGGCAGCACCCCCTTCAACTCGCCGCGCGACGCGCTGCGCGACGGGATGGCGTTCACCATGCCGGTGAGGTTGTTGTCCTCGATGGCCGAGAAGTACGCCTTCTCGTAGGAGCCGTCCGGGTTGCAGTGCGCCGCGTTGCCCACCGCGCGCAGCGTCCAAGCCTGCGCGCGCATCTGGAAGGCTTCGGTGGCCAAGATGCCGGAGGCGCCCTGCCGGGGCGCCGGCCACGCGGCGGCGAGGTGGTAGGCCGCCTGGGCGTTCAGCCGGTCGAGGAAGTACCGGTCGCCCGTGAGCAGATAGGGCACCGACTGCCATTCGGGCGGGTGGGCGTCGTCTATCGTCCAGGACGTGTCCGCCGTGTACTGCGTCGGGTCGGTGGTGCCGCGGTTGCCGCCGGGGTCGATCCAGAGTTGCGGATAGTCCGTCACGCTGATCGGGTGCCCGTTCGCGCGGTCGTGCCAGTTCCAAGGCACGGAGCCGCCGGCCAGGGCCTGCGTCGTCGCGTAGCGGCGGGCCGCGTCGCTCTGCGCGATGAGCCATTTGGCGTTGCCCAGGGTGACGGGGCCGATGTCGTCGCGGCCGCCGGTCTGCGGCATGTACTGCACGGCCTCGTTGACGCCGAGGACGTTGGTCCAGCCCGCACCGGGGGCGGGCTGCGTGGCGACGTTCGCCGCCGTGTACAGGTCGTAGTCCTGCACCGCGCCGATGGCGCCGAGGTGGTTCACGTCATGCACGCTGTTGAGGGTCGGCGTCGAGGACGCGCCGGACGACACCCGCTGCTGCCAGACTTGGTACTGGTGCTGCGTCAGCGCGCCTTGGCTGAATTTCGTCTGCCCGCCCTGGGTGATCGTGATCGAGGTGTAGTTGACCGTGCCGCCGCTCGCCGACATGGCGCTGTCGTTGGCGAAGTGGACGTTGGTCTCGTTCGACCCGTCGGCGTAGGACGACACGTCCAGGATCACCCGCAGCGACGACACGATGTTCTGGGTGACGCGCCGTTCGACGCAGAGCGGGCCTTGCCGCCAAACGTCGCCGCTCTGCGCGTTGAGCAGCGCCGCGCCGTCCACCGTGTAGGTGGTGCCGCCGATGACGATGGAGACCGCCAGGTCGTAGCCGTTGGCGACCGCGTGCCCGGCGGCGAGCGCGGTCCCCGGCGCGGCGGCCGTGCGCGAGACCATGCCCGTGCGGAGCGTGTTGGCCGGGACGCCGGGCAGCGCCCAGGTGAGCGTCGCGCCCTTGACGGACCCGTCGGCGTGGCGCTGCTTCACGTCCGCCTGGAAGGAGACCGCGGCGCCGTTGAAGGTCGCGGACAGGTGCTGCCCCGTGGGCACCGCGCCGGCGGCGAACTGCTGGTTGGTGCGCGCGTACTGGCCGGCGCTGGCGGTCCCGGCGGGGTTGCTGAAGCCGTAGCCGACCACCTCGTTCCCGCCCGCCGGGGAGGGCACCGCCGGGGCGACCAGCCCCGCCTTGGCCGCGGTCAGCGGGAAGGCGGGCATGGCCGACGCCAGGGCTACGGTGCCGCTGGTGTCGGGAACCCAGGGGTCGATGGCCGCCGTGTCGGCGGTCCAGACCAGATCGACCCAATAGTTCGTGTTGTTGAAGGTGTTCGTCGGGTAGCCGGGCGCGGCGCCCTCGTTGAAGTAGCCGTTCGGGCTCAACGCCGTCAGCGTGCCGACGGTGCGCGCGCTCGCGTAGAAACCGGGGCTCGACCCGTAGTTGCCGTTCGGGGTGTGGTAGGCGACGGTGCGGGTCGTGTTCGCCGGGGCGGCCACGGGCGGCACGACATCGACCGCCTGCCACCCGCTGGTGGTCTCGTCCGTGGCGGTCGCGGACCAAAGCTGCGCGCCGGTCTCGCTGTAGATGTGCGCGGTGTGGGGGCCGGTGCTGCCGGCGCCCTTGTAGAACATGACGCGGCGGATGTACCCGTCTTGGGTGTTCCGCACCCGGACGCCCAGCGTGTAGGGCTGTAGGTCGTCGGTGGCGATGGACGCCGGCGTGTCGGACCGCTGGAAGAGCGTCGTGCCGGGATTCTGGACGATCTGCGACACGGCGACGGTGAACGTCTCGGTGTCGGACCCGGACGGGTTCGTCGCGGTGGCGGAGGGCGTGTAGGAGGCGGCGGTCTCGAAATCGAGCGGGGCGGTGGTCGTCAGGACGCCGGCGGCGCTGATCGCCAACGGCGCCCCGGTCACGCTCCAGCCGGTGGGGCCGTTCGCCGCTTGGAGCGTGCCCAGGACGGTCCCGACGGGCGCGGTTTCCGGCACCGTGAAGGACTGGCCGGCGGCGATGATCGGCGCCGCGGCGGCGGAAACGACGACGCCGATCGTCCGGGCGGTCTTGCTGCCGCTGGGCGACGTGGCCTCGATCGTGAGCGTGTACGAGGACAGCGTGGCGGCGTTGAGCGCGCCGACCTTGGTCAGGACGCCCGCGTCGCTGATGGCGAACGCCGTCCCGGTGTTGCCGCCGGTGATGGCGAGCGACGCGGCGTTGCTGGCGGCCACCGTGCCGACCACGGCGCCGTTCGCCGCGGCCTCGGACAGGGAGAACGACTGCCCGGCCGGGATGGACGGCAGCGCCCACAGCGACGGCGGGGGCGTCGGCACGGCCACCAGCGTGGACGCGCCCGGCGTGAGTTGCATCGTGCCCAGCGAGCCCGAGCCGACCTTGGTCACGAAGTTGCCGGCGGCGGCGAACGAAACGGTGCTGCCGGGGAACTGGACCACCACATCGGCGGGCGCGATCCACCACGCCGAGT
>QQTX01000018.1_pt1 | contig 10277 bp, 7 predicted proteins | sample 1904761 | NCBI WGS metagenome assembly QQTX01 (sample SAMN09435613, study PRJNA476489) | Subsurface metagenome, whole genome shotgun sequencing project. | isolation source: Iberian Pyrite Belt deep subsurface sample IPBSL BH10 depth 607 mbsf | place: Spain: near Pea de Hierro, Huelva | collected 2011 | reverse complement strand
CATGAAACGGGGCGCTAAGGCCGGGCTGTACACTGATTTTGTGCTGACCGAACTCCTGCCCTACGTCCAAAAGCAGTACCGCGTCACTACCGATCCGGCGCAGTCCGTATTCGCGGGGTTTTCGCTGGGCGGACTGTCCGCTTTCGATCTTGTGTTTCACCATCCCGACCGGTTTTCGCGGGCGGGCGTATTTTCCGGCTCGTTCTGGTGGCGCAGTAAGAAGTTCGATACGCACTACTCGGACGATACCGACCGGATTATGCATCAGTTGGTGCGGGCTGGTTCGTACAAAAAGGACCTGACGTTCTGGTTCGAGACCGGCACCGACGACGAAACCAGCGACCGCAATAACAATGGCATTATCGACGCTGTTGAAGACACGACGGACCTGATCGACGAGTTGGTGAAAAAAGGGTACGACCGTCGGGCGGACATCCGGTACGTTGAGATCCCCGGCGGGCAGCACAACCAAGAAACCTGGAGCCGGATTATGCCGGATTTTCTGACTTGGGCGTAGGGCAGGAGTTCGGTCAGCACAAAATCAGTGTACAGCCCGGCCTTAGCGCCCCGTTTCATGTAGTCAGCTTGGGCCGCCGTCCCGTACTCCTGAATCCGGTCACCGGCGTGAATGGCCACCAGCACGAACGGCCGAACAGAGTTCTCCTGATAAAGCGAATCGAGCACGGTTTTCATACGGAGTGCTTTCAGATCCTGGCCGTCGTTGAGGTATAAGACCGGCAGGCGTTCCTGAGGGTAAGGCGCGTCGGTAGACTGATAACCGGGCGGCAGCACGACGTCTAACCGGACGCTTCGTTTTAGCGGAACGGAGTACAATGAATCGTCGCGCCGGACGGTAACGGTGGCATTTTCGGCAACGACGGTGGCCGGTAACGGTTCAGCCATAAGGGCAAGAATGAAGATAAATAGAAAGATCACAGTACGCAAAATAGGTGATTTTTGGATACGTGCCGACCTCTTTTTGCCGATGCCAGCTATTTCGGCTAATTTCGGCCTTTGATTTTACCGTGCCCTTTCCCAGAAAACGCCGTGCAGGAAACCTATCGTAAATGGTATTCGCACCACCTTGGTCGCGATATGGAGATGCTGGTTTACGGCAACTGGGGTTACCCGGTGGTGCTGTTTCCCACCTCGATGGGCCATTATTACGAGTACAAAGATTTTGGCCTGACCGAAACGGCCCGCTGGTTTGTGGAATCGGGCAAAGTCAAGCTGTATTGCATTGGCAGCATCGACAAAGACAGTTGGTACGCCAAACACCTGCACCCCGGAACCCGCATCTGGAACCACGTTTTGTACGACAAGTTCTTGCACGAAGAACTCGTACCGGGCATTCAGCGCGAGTGCAACGTTCAGAAGATTGGCGTATCCGGCGCATCGTTCGGGGGCTACCACGCGCTGAACTTCGCCTTCCGGCATCCGGAACAGGTCGGGCATTTGCTCACGATGGGCGCGGCTTTCGATATCCGGTCGTTTCTGAGCGGGTATTACGACGACAACGTGTATTTCAACAATCCGCCCGACTTCATGCCGGGGGCGCAGAACGACGAGTTTCACCGCATGAACATTGTACTGGGCACGTCGGAATACGATTTTTGCAAGGGCGGCAATCAGCAAATGTCGAACATCCTGACCCGCAAAGGCATCCGCCACCGGCTCGACGTCACGCCCTGGGGCAACCACGACTGGCCCGTCTGGAAAGACCAGTTTCCGCGGTATTTGAGCATGATATAGCACTGTAACCTGGACGGCCACGTTCGGGCGTAAACACAGCTTCACCCATTTTACGCCCGGACGTGGCCGTCCAGGTTACTCACAGACATGAAAAAGATAGGCATATTGTTCGGGCAGGAAAATACCTTCCCCCAAGCATTCGTGGACCGCGTCAACGAGAAACAGAGCGACTTTCCCGCCGAGTTCGTCAAAATCGACCAGGTTGAGCAAAGCGTTCCGACCGAGTACGCCGTCATTATCGACCGCATCTCGCAGGACGTGCCCTTTTATAAGGCGTATCTGAAAAACGCGGCCCTGACCGGCACGGCCGTTATCAACAACCCATTCTGGTGGAGCGCCGACGAAAAGTTTTTCAACAACGCGCTGGCCGTGCAACTCGGCGTTCCGGTGCCCAAAACGATTTTGCTACCGTCTAAAGAGCGCCCCGACGACACCAACCATAACTCGTTCCGAAACCTGAATCACATGAACTGGGACGCTATTTTCCAGCACATCGGCTTCCCGGCGTTTATGAAACCCCACGCCGGGGGCGGCTGGAAAAGCGTTTACAAAGTGGATAACCCGGAGCAGATGTTCCGCTCATACGACGAAACGGGGCAGTTGGTGATGCTGTATCAGGAAGCCATCGACTTCACGGACTACGTACGCTGCTACTGCATTGGTGGCAAAGACGTGCTGATTATGCCCTACGAGCCACGCAACGTGCATCACCTGCGCTATGCAGCGGAATTGAAAGCGACCGGCGACGCGGGAAAGAAACTGCTGGCGACTATCAAAGAGTACGTGCTGAAACTGAATCACGGTCTCGGCTACGATTTTAACACGGTGGAGTTTGCCGTGCGCGACGGTATCCCCATCGCCATCGACTTTTGCAACCCCGCCCCCGACGCCGACGTGCATTCGGTGGGACAATCCAACTTTGAGTGGGTGGTGGAAGCCGCTGCCAATATGGCCATTGAGCGGGCCAAACGAGCGCAGAAAGGTGGCGACAACCTGACGTGGGGCACGTTTGTACGTAACTCGGCACAGGGATTTGTTGCACCGCCCAAAGCCGGAAAAGCCGTTGAGGTAGGCGAACCGACGAAAGAAGCAAAAGTCAGAAAAGCTAAAAAAGACGAGGAGAAGGACGAAAAGCCTAAAAAAGCAAAAAAGTAGTGTTCATCATTATTCGGATCCCCGTTAGCAGCAAAGCCGGATAGCACCCTATCCGAATTTGCTGGTTTAACCAACTAATATGGCCGAAACTATATAACAACCACGATTATTTACCTGTCCAAAAACCTCGACCTTCGACCTAAATCATTCTTCGAAGACTTACTCGCCCCCCTCGACAACGGGGCTACCGCTATGAGCACTTACGATCAAATTGTAGAAGAAGGAATAATCAAAGGGTTGATCAAAGGTCGTCAGGAAGGTCAGGAAGAGGCTTTTCGGGCGATGCTCAGAATTGCTTACAAACAAGGAATTGACATTGAAGCATTGGCCCGCCAGTACTCCGATCTGCCCGCCGACCGCGTCCAACGCATTGTTGACGAAGTAAAAACACTATAGCATCCGCTTGACTCCGTTTTATCCACCTGATTGATTCACGAAAAGCGACGCCTGTCATCTCCATACGACAGGCGTCGCTTTTTTGTAGTAGTTACCCGTCAAACAAGTCGACGGCAAAATAGTATTGGGCGATCAGGCCCGGACACATCCGCTCCATTCGTCACAATATCAAAAGTCAATATAAATGCAATGGCCTTTTTTAACCATATTCGCGTTTTGTAGCCTATCACCACGCGAACCTGCATCAATGAACAAGCTAAATACACTACCCCGCAGTACATGAATAGACGAGATTTTATCCAGTTGTCCGGCATAGGCGTTGGCGGGTTACTGACCGCAGGTATTCCAGTACTCGGAAATGCAGTGGCCCCCGAATACCTGCGGGAAGCGGCCATTCGGAGTTCCGGCGTTGACGTAGCCGACAAAAAAAGGCTGGCCGACGTAGCCCTAAACGCGGCTAAAAGCCGGGGCGCCACCTACACCGACGTACGCATTGGGCGGTATCTACAGCAGTTCATGTTTACCCGCGAACAGAAAGTGCAGAACATCGTCAATGCTGAATCCTACGGCATCGGCATCCGGGTCATTGTGAACGGTACCTGGGGCTTTGCCGCTACGAGCGATGTAACGCCCGACGCCATTGCCAAATGCGCCGAAACAGCCGTTGCCATCGCCAAAGCCAATGCTAAAGTGCAGACCGAACCGGTCGTACTGGCCCCGCAAAAAGGGGTTGGCGAGGTGAACTGGAAGACGCCCATTCAGAAAAACGCGTTCGAAATTCCCGTTCAGCAGAAAGTCGATCTGCTGATGAAGGTCAACAGTGAAGCCGTTAAAAACGGCGCGGCCTTCGTAACCTCGAACCTGTTTTTTGTGAATGAACAGAAATATTTTGCTTCCACCGATGGTTCTTACATCGATCAGGACGTTCACCGCGTCTGGCCAACGTTTACGGTATCGGCGGTGGACCGGGCAACGGGTAAGTTCAAAACCCGCGATGCGCTCTCGTCGCCAATGGGCATGGGCTACGAGTACTTAGACGGCCTGGCGACCGAGAAAATTGCAGCACCCGGCGGATTAGTTGGCTACCGGAACTCCTACGACATGGTTGAGGATGCGACGCTGGCCGCCAAACAGGTGAAAGAGAAACTGACGGCTAAAACCGTACAGCCCGGCAAGTACGACCTCGTGCTGGACCCCAACCACCTCGGCCTGACCATCCATGAATCCGTCGGGCACCCCACCGAACTCGACCGGGTGCTGGGTTACGAGGCCAACTACGCCGGTACCAGCTTTGCCACGCTCGATAAATGGAAAACCAAGTCGTTCAAGTACGGCAGTCCGTTAGTCAACATTGTGGCTGACAAAACGCAGCCGCATACGCTTGGCACTGTCGGTTACGACGACGAGGGGGTTCCCTGTAAAGAATGGAACCTGATCAAAGACGGTATCCTGGTCAACTACCAGGCCATCCGCGATCAGGCGGCTATCATTGGGGAAAAGGAATCGCACGGCTGCTGCTACGCCGACAACTGGAATTCGGTGCAGTTCCAGCGGATGCCCAACGTGTCGCTCAAAGCAGGCTCCGAAAAACGCTCGGTGTTCGATATGATCAAAGGCGTTGAAAAAGGCATTTACATCATTGGGCGTGGCTCGTATTCCATTGACCAGCAACGTTATAACTTCCAGTTCGGCGGGCAACTGTTCTACGAAATCAAAAACGGCGAAGTTGTGGGGATGCTCGACGATGTTGCCTATCAGTCAAACACCCAGGAATTCTGGAACTCGTGCGCCCAGCTTTGCGACCAGGACGACTACCGCACGTTCGGCTCGTTTTTCGATGGCAAGGGGCAACCCAGCCAGGTCAGTGCCGTTTCGCACGGCAGCGCCACCACGCGCTTCAACGGCGTCAACGTAATCAATACCGGACGGAAGATTTAACCAGCGTGTTTAGGTTTCTATTGTTTAGGTGCCTGCGAACGCCTTTGGCTACGCAGACGCTCAGAAACTTAAACACCCAAACTCTATATCAATGGCCATCCTAACGAACCAGGAAGCAAAGAAGATTATCGACAAGGTGCTGGGCTATTCCAAAGCCGACGAGACATTCGTGAGCCTGTCCGGCGACCGCACCGGCAATATCCGCTACGCCCGCAACTCGGTCTCGACCTCGGGCGAAACCGATAACCTGTCGCTGGGTGTGACGGCGGTGTTCGGCAAGAAGTCGGGGACGGCGACCATCAACGAGTTCGACGACGCGTCGCTCGAGAAAACTGTCCGTCGGGCCGAAGAAATCGCCCGGCTCGCGCCCGAAAACCCCGAATACGTGCCGATGCTGGGACCGCAGACGTACCTGCAAACGAACACATTCGCCGAGAGCACCGACAAAATAACACCGGACTTTCGGGCCAAAGCTACCTTCGATAGTCTCGACCCCTGCCGTCAGAAAAACCTGACGGCGGCTGGCTATATGGAAGATACAACCGGCTTTACGGCCATTGGTAACAGCAAAGGACTGTTCGGCTACAACCGGGTCACGGGCGTCGACTTCTCCATCACGGTCCGCACCGCCGACGGAAAAGGGTCCGGCTACGCGGCCCGCGACGTGAACGACGTGAGTAAGCTCAGCACGAAAGCCGCCACCGAGGTGGCCATGCAGAAAGCCCTGGCGTCCTCGACCGCGCGGGCACTGGAACCAGGGAAGTACACCGTCATTCTGGAGCCAACGGCTTCGGTCGAACTGCTGCAAAACATGATGGGCAGCATGGACGCTCGCAACGCCGATGAAGGCCGCTCGTTCCTGAGCAAGAAAGGGGGCGGTACGCGGCTCGGCGAGAAACTCTTCGACGAACGCGTGACGATCTACACTGACCCAATGAATCCTGAGTTACCCCTCGCCCCGTTTGGTGGCGGAGGTGGTCGTTTCGGGGGTGGCGGGGGCGACGGTCGGCCGCAGGAGAAGGTGACGTGGATTGAGAAAGGCGTGGTCAAAAACATGTATTATTCGCGTTTTTGGGCCGAAAAGAAAGGCGTAAAGGGTGTGCCCCCACCGGGCGGTATTATTATGGAGGGTGGCACCCAGTCGTTAGCCGACCTCATCAAAGGGACTGACAAGGGCATTCTGGTAACGCGCCTGTGGTACATCCGTGCCGTTGACCCGCAAACCCTGCTCTACACGGGCCTTACCCGCGACGGGACGTTTTACATCGAAAACGGGCAAATCAAATTCCCGGTTAAAAATTTCCGCTTCAACGAAAGCCCGGTCATCATGCTCAACAACCTCGAAGCCATGGGCAAACCCGTTCGGGCGGGTGGGCATCTGATTCCACCGTTGAAGATCCGCGACTTCACCTTCACGAGTTTATCGGACGCGGTATAATATTTTCCCACCGAGATGCAGCGTTTCTCTACTTTCTTTCTCCATGAGTCTCACTGATTCTCTGTCAATCTCCGTGTAACAATTCCAAAAACATGAACCGCCGAGACTTTAACCAACTGTTGGGCATGGGTACTACGGGCCTCCTGCTCCCTACCCTACCCGCCTTTTCACGCACCGTCGCCCCCGAGGCACTCCTGGAGCCGGGTGTTGACGTAACCACAAAAAAACGCCTTGCCGATGCCGCTATGAACGCGGCAAAGTCTAAAGGGGCCACCTACAGCGACGTTCGCCTGGGTCGCTACCTGAACCAGTTCGTGGTAACGCGCGAAGACAAAGTGCAGAACATCGTCAACACGGAAAGTTATGGCGTGGGCATCCGCGTCATTGCCGATGGGTGCTGGGGATTTGCCGCCTTAGTCGACGCCAAAAGCGAAGCTGATGTGGCCAAAGCCGCCGAAAAAGCAGTTTCCATTGCCAAAGCCAACGCCCGGCTGATGAAAGAACCCGTGCAGCTTGCTCCCCAGAAAGGCTACGGTGAGGTGAGCTGGAAGGCTCCCATTACCAAGAACGCGTTTGAAGTGCCCATCAAAGAAAAAGTTGATCTGCTGATGGCGGTAAACGCGTCGGCGCTGAAAAACGGAGCCAACTACGTGAACTCGGTGCTGTTCATGGTCAACGAACAAAAGTACTTGGCCACCACCGATGGCACCTACGCCGATCAGGATATTCATCGGATGTGGCCGCTTTTTACCGTCACGGCCATTGACCCGAAAACGGGTAAGTTCGAGACGCGGCAGTCGCTGAGTGCGCCGATGGGCATGGGCTACGAGTACCTACAGGCCAATCCCACCGACAAAGTAACGGGCATCACGACCCGCTACAACAAAGGGTATGATATGCTCGAAGACGTGACGGCAGCCGCCAAACAGGCCCGTGCCAAACACGCGGCCAAGTCGGTCGAAGCGGGCAAATACGACCTCGTGCTCGACCCGTCGCACCTGTGGCTGACCATCCACGAATCCGTTGGGCACCCTTTGGAACTCGACCGGGTGCTGGGCTACGAAGCGAACTACGCCGGAACCAGTTTCGCCACGCTTGACAAATGGCAGTCGAAAAACTTTAATTACGGCAGTAAGCAGGTCAATCTATTCGCCGACAAAACGCAGGTCGGTTCGCTGGGCGCGGTCGGCTGGGACGATGAGGGGGTGAAAACCAAACAATGGGATCTGGTCAAAGACGGGACGCTCGTTAACTACCAGGCTATCCGCGATCAGGCGCACATCATTGGCGAAAAAGAATCGCAGGGCTGCTGCTACGCTGACAATTGGGGGTCGGTGCAATTTCAGCGCATGGCCAACGTATCGCTGGCGGCTGGCAAAACACCGCTGTCGGTGCAGGAAATGATTAAAGACGTCAAAAAGGGCATCTACATCATCGGCGACGGTTCATTCTCCATCGACCAGCAACGCTACAATTTTCAGTTCGGGGGGCAGTTGTTCTACGAAATCAAGAACGGTGAAATCGCCGGAATGCTCAAAGACGTGGCGTATCAGTCGAACACGCAGGAATTCTGGAACTCGTGTGCACAAGTCTGCGATGAGAAAGACTACCGCTTGGGTGGTTCGTTCTTCGATGGCAAAGGCCAGCCCAGCCAAAGCAGCGCGGTATCGCACGGTAGTAGCACTACGCGCTTCAACGGCGTCAACGTGATCAATACGGCAAGGAAGATTTAATTTTTATCATACAGGGATACACGGAGATTTGTAGAGATAGCAGGAGATATTTTCGCTGCGAATCTTCGCGCCTTTTCCCTGTATTTCTGTATAACACTTACTATGTCATGGCTATTATCCTAACCGAATCTGAAGCGAAGACGCTGTTGCAAAAGGTGCTGCGCTACTCGAAAGCCGACGAGTGCGAAGTGAACCTCCTTGGCGAAGAACGCGGGAACGTACGCTACGCCCGCAACGAAGTCAGTACCAGCGGGTCACTCATCACTCAAAATTTACAGGTGCAGTCGGCTTACGGTAAGAAAGTCGGCGTGGCCACCATTGACGAGTTCGATGATGCGTCGCTGGAGAAAGTCGTGCGCCGGTCCGAAGAGCTGGCGCAGCTCGCACCCGAAAACCCGGAATACGTTGGCTTGCTTGGCCCACAACAGTACCTGAAAGCAACCGGCTTCTTCGATTCTACAGCGACACTCACGCCCGACAAACGGGCCGACGCCGTCGCTAAGAGCCTGCAACTGTCGCGCGAAGCCAACCTGACTGCTGCCGGTTTCATGGAAGATCAATATGGCTACAACGCCATGATGAACTCAAAAGGCCTGTTTGCGTATTACCCCAGCACGAACGTTAATTTTACGCTGACCGTCCGCACACCCGACGGCAAAGGATCGGGCTACGTGGCGCGGGGCTACAGCGACGTTAGCAAGTTAGACACGGCCGCGGCTACGCGCATTGCTATGCAAAAAGCGCAGGGTTCGGCCGAAGCACGGGCCATCGAGCCGGGCAAGTACACCGTCATCCTGGAGCCGACAGCAGCCGTCGTCCTTTTAGAAAACATCTTTTTCGATATGGATGCCCGCTCCGCCGACGAGGGCCGGTCATACTTCAGCAAGGCGGGTGGCAAATCGCGGCTTGGCGACAAAGTGGTGGACGAACGCGTGACGATCTACTCCGACCCCACGAATGCCGATTTACCCGCATCGCCGTGGTCGGGCGATGGACGGCCGCAGGAGAAGATGATGTGGATTGAAAAGGGTGTGGTCAAGAACTTATCCTACTCGCGGTACTGGGCACAAAAACAGGGCAAGAAAGCCGTTCCCGGCCCCAGCAACGTAATTATGGCGGGTGGCTCGGCGTCGTTGGAGGACATGATTAAAAGCACACAGCGCGGTATTTTAGTCACCAAACTCTGGTACATCCGCACCGTCGATCCGCAAACGATTCTGCTCACGGGCCTCACCCGCGATGGAACGTTTTACATCGAGAATGGTAAAATCAAGCACCCGGTGAAGAACTTCCGGTTCAATGAAAGCCCGATCATCATGCTCAACAACCTCGAAACCCTCGGCAAGCCCGAGCGCGTGCTAAGCACCGAGTCGAACCAGAGCTACCTGATTCCGCCCATGAAAATCCGGGAGTTTACGTTCACGAGTTTGTCGGATGCGGTTTGAATTACACATTCAGATTTGTTTTCTAACTACGCTCTCAGTTTTGAGATAACTGCCAATCAAAAATGAACAAAGATGAAATCCTCAATGCTATCAGGTTAACCACTACAGCAAATGGAGGGGTTCCGCTTAGTGTTGAAAAGTTCGCGGAGAAAACAGGGGTAGAGAAGGGAAACTGGTTCGGTAAAATATGGGCAAAATGGGGTGATGCCGTTAAAGAAGCTGGCTTTGAGCCAAATAATTTCTATACGCCTGCTATAATACTGAATCGATAATTCAAAGAATTTCAGAGTACACTCGTGAATTAAACCATTTCCCCACTGAGTCTGAATTAAGAATCAAGAATTACAACGACAAAAGCTTTCCTTCTATTAGAACATTAAATAAGCATTTAGGCAGTAAGAGAGAGGTTATATCCAAAGT
>QQTX01000017.1_pt1 | contig 10436 bp, 10 predicted proteins | sample 1904761 | NCBI WGS metagenome assembly QQTX01 (sample SAMN09435613, study PRJNA476489) | Subsurface metagenome, whole genome shotgun sequencing project. | isolation source: Iberian Pyrite Belt deep subsurface sample IPBSL BH10 depth 607 mbsf | place: Spain: near Pea de Hierro, Huelva | collected 2011 | reverse complement strand
GGTCCCAGCAGATGGCCGCGCCGACCCGCCCGAACTGCGTCCGGTACGCCTTAAAGCCGGTGTCGCCGACGTTGAAGTAGAACTTTTCCTCGTAGCCGGGGCCGTCGGGGATGTGCGATTTGCGGTAGACGCCCAACGGCTCGCCGCCCGCGTCAAAAGTCATTAGGCTGTTGTAGTAGGCCTGCCCCGCCAGTTCGAAAAACGATACCGGCAAGACGACGCCGAGTTCTCCGGCGAGTTTGCCGAAGCGCTCCAGAAACGGGTGCGCGTCCGCCGGGTGCGCCAAGGCGAACAGGTCGTCGCGCTCGAGCTGCGGGAAGTACAGGTTTTCGAAAAGCTCCTGCAGCAAGACGATGTTCGCCCCGGCCCCGGCGGCTTCACGGACGAAATGCTCGGCTTTCCCTAAGTTCTCTTCCAAAACGTCCGAACAGCTCATTTGAATGACGGCGAGTTTGACGGTAGACATAAACGCTCCTCAGGTAAGTCCTCGCATAGAGTCGTAAACATTGCACGGTCAAGCTTTAGCAACGGTAGTGGTCTACAACATATTGGGACTTAATATCTACTTGATAACCGTAACGTCAACAATTTGGGCAATTTCTGTTTTTTGCGCGAAGACCTCTACTTTCGCCTGTCCCGCTGTGAGAGCCATAATCTTACCACCCGTCCTCTCGACAGAGGCGACCTGCAAATTTTTCGATGTCCAGACAAACGTGTCGTCAACGGTTTCTCTGCCACCACAAGTGTAAAGGCCAACTGTCGGCGTAAGCGATTCTCCTATAGCAAGTGTGACCGCTTTGGGGTCTAGTCTTGCTTCCAACTCGAGGGTACAGTAGGTCGAAGCGCAGCTACCAAGCAGAAACGTAAGAACGCAGACGCTTAGTGACCCGTTCAGGAGCCTCATGGCTCAATATAGTATAGGGAACTCGACAACGCTATCATTGGCCCTCCAAAAGCGGGTAAGGCTCTGAATCTCCGGCGGGCTGCTGCTGCGTGACGCAGTGAAACGACCCGCCCCCGGTGATAAGCGCCCGCGACGACAGCCCAATCGTCTCGCGCCCCGGAAAGAGCGGTTCTAGGACCTCGAGCGCCCGCGTATCGTTCTCGTCCCCGTATTGCGGCACGATCACAAAACCGTTCCCGACGTAAAAATTGGCGTAGGTCGGGGGCAAACGCACGCCGCCGAACTCGAGCCGCCCTTTCGGCAGGGGCAGTCCGATAACGTTGTACGGGTTTCCGTCGGCGTCGCGCAGATTTTTGAGCACTCTTAGATTCGCCTGCATCGGCGCAAAGTTGGCGTCGGTTTCGTCTTCGGCGACCGAGCAAACAATCGTCCGGTCGCCTGTGAAGCGGACGATGGTGTCGATGTGTCCGTCCGTATGGTCGCCCTCCAAGCCGCGCTCGAGCCACACAACCTGCTTTATACCTAATCCGTCCCGCAACACCGTTTCAAGCTCAGCCTCGCTCATGCCGGGGTTGCGTTTTTGGGAGAGCAGACAGCTCCGGGTCGTTAGACAAACGCCTTTGCCGTTCAGCTCTAGAGACCCGCCCTCCATGACGACGGGAAAGCTGAAGCGGCGCATCTGAAGCGTTTCGGCGACCGCCGCCGGAGCCCGGTCGTCGTCGTCCCAGGGGCTGTACTTCTCGCCCCAGGCGTTAAAAATCCAATCGGTCAGCGCGACTCGGCCGTCGTTATTCTTGATAAAGAGCGGCCCGTTGTCTCGGAACCAGACATCATTCAGCGGAACGCGGTGAAAGGTGACGGCCTCGAGCGGCGCGTCTACAGCTTCCAAACGCATTCTCGCGTCCTGTTCGGTGTCCTCGTCGCGCACGTTCAATACGACCGGCTCATAGCGGGCGACGGCAGCGACGAGCGAGGCGAACTCATCCCGGACGGCCTCCAACTGCCCCTCCCAGAGGGCGTCGTCAAACGGCCAGCTCGTCCAGGTCGCGGCGTGCTCGGTCCATTCGGGCGGCATGGCAAAGCCCAACTCGTGCGGGCGTGTAGGTTTGGTTTGCGTTTCGCTCATCAGTCCCTCCTCCAGCACCGTGCAGTCTAGCGTAGGCCGCGAGGGTCAGGACACGGCTTAGCAGGCCAGAGCGCTACGGCCTCGGCACCGTGACAGTCTTGCCGCCGGAGGGCGAGTCCGTCCGGAGGGCGGGGGGCAGCTCCTCGTCTAGAGCCTTCAACACTCCCTCGTAGCCGCAGCGGACGGCGTCCTCGAGCCGGTTGAACGAGTGCGGCATGAGGTCGTGCGGCAGGGCGGGCCGGACGATGAGGTCGGGCGGGTGCATCGCGTAGATAAGCTCGGAAAGCTTGCTCTGCGTGATGACGTAGGCTTTCTCGGCGAGCTCGAGCGGCACCGAAAGCTGCTTGAGCGAGAAGCGGGAGGTCAGGCGGCTCAACAAGCCCCCCTCGGGTTCGGCGAGTTCGACGTGGCGGTCGATGGGTACGGTTACGTCGATGGCGATGACCGGCTCGTTCGTGAGCGTGCGGATGACATCGACCGGGACGATGTTTAAGGTGCCGCCGTCGATGAAGTAGCGCCCCTCGTCCTCGACCGGGTCGAACACACCCGGGAAGGCGTTGCTCGCGCAGATGCGGCGCACCAAAAGGCCGCTCCTCAGCACGTGGAGCTTGCCCTGCTGCACGTCGACTGCAACCGCCGCGAACGGATAGTTGAGGTCTTCAAAGGCTAGCGGTAGGTGGGGCTCGAGCATCCGCTCCAACCCCTCATACCCGATGAGGCCGTGCCCGCCGTCAAAGTCGAGGTCGAGAATCTTGAGGAAGTTCGCCTCTTTGAAAATCTCCTCGATGCGCTCCGGCGAGTGTCCCGCCGCGTGCATCGCCCCGACGATAGCCCCCGCCGAACAGGTGCTCATGGCGACCGGCGTGAAGCCGCGCTCGGTCAGCGCCTTGAGCGCCCCGATGTGCGCGAAACAGCGTGCACCGCCGCCGCTCAGCACGACGCCTACCTGCACGCAGACCCTGTTTTAGAAGCAAAAGCGCCGTGTAACATCCCCCTACCATCTCACATCCCAAAGCGTCCTATAGTGACCTATCCAATGCGCTGCCCGGCTCAGGCGTTGCCCAATCGGCCTACCGGCACCCTTACGGCGCAACAATGGGAGCCCCTATGCCGAGCACAACCTAGACCTGTGTCCTGCCGACCGAGTTGGTTTCGCGCCATTTTTCGCCGCCGGACTTTTCGGCGGGCGGCTGCCACACCACTGTACCGCGGCCCCGCGTAAAGGACACCATGACACAAACTGCGCACAACACGCCGTCCGTACCTCCTGTTCCTGTAACGTCGGTTGACGACGCCGTCGAGGCCGTCGGGTTGGGCCGCTTTCAGTGGCGCTTGCTGGGGCTCAGCGGCCTCGTCTGGGCGGGGGACGCGATGGAGGTCATCGGCGTCGGCTTCATCATCGCCTCGGTCGCGGCGACGTTTTCGCTGACCGGGAGCGCGGCGGGCCTTGTCGGGTCGCTGTTTTTCGCGGGAATGTTCGCCGGGGCGTGGGGCTTCGGGGTGCTCGCCGACCGGGTCGGGCGGCGGCGGGTCTACCTGCTGACGGTCGGGCTGAACGCAGTGTTCGCCCTCGCGTCGGCCTTCGCCCCGAGCTTCGGGCTGCTGCTCGCCTTCCGCTTTCTGAACGGCGTAGCGGTCGGCGGGACGCTGCCGGTCGACTACGCGGTGATGGCCGAATATCTGCCCAAACGCCACCGGGGGCGCTTTTTGGTGTATCTCGAGAGTTTCTGGGCGCTCGGTACGGTCCTGGCGGCGCTCGCGGCGTGGGCGCTCATCCCGAACCTGCCCGAAACCGGCTGGCGCTGGCTTCTGGCGCTGAACGCCGTGCCGAGCCTGCTGGGTTTCTGGGTGCGGCTCAGCGTGCCGGAGTCGCCGCGCTTTTCGCTTCTGAAAGGTGACGTAGACGGGGCTAAAGCGACGCTGAACCGGATTGCCGGAATCAACGGGGTCACGCTCGATTTGACGAACCTCACCGCGCCCCCGCCCGCGCCGCGCCGCAACACGACCGCCGCGCTCTTTTCCGCCGGGCTCGCGCCCCGCACGGTACTCTTGCTCCTCGTCTGGCTCGGCCTGTCGTTCGGCTACTACGGCGTCTTCACCTGGCTGCGGCCTATCTTCGTCGGTCAGGGCGTCGCGGTGCTCGGCACGTACTGGTTTCTCATCGTGCTGGCGCTTGCGCAACTGCCGGGGTACGCGCTCGCGGCCTGGGGTCTGGAGCGGTTCGGGCGCAGGCCGACGCTGGCGTTCTTTTTGTTCGTGAGCGCGGCCTCGAGCATGGTCTTCGCCCTCTCGGCTACACCCGCCGTCGTCATCACGGCAAGCCTGTTACTGTCTGCCTCGCTGCTCGGCGCGTGGGGCGCACTCTACGCCGCGACGCCCGAACTCTACCCGACCGAGGTCCGGGCGACCGGCATGGGGGTGATGGGGGCCGCCGCCCGCGCCGGGGGCATCGTCGCGGCGCAACTCGGCGGGACGCTCCTGCTCCTGTCGTTCCCATTAGCCTTAAGCATTTACGCTATATCGCTCGCCGTCGCCGGACTCGCGGCGCTCTTTTTGCGCGGTGAACGCCGCAATCAGGCCCTGAGCGACCGGGTCGGGACGCTCGAGCCCACCGGAGACTGACGCTTGGATTTTCCCACAAGCTACACGCTACAGGCACTAATTTTCCGGCTGCAGCTCGAGCTCGTACCGCAGCGTGCCGCGCTCGAGCCCGCTGAACGGCCCCTGCGAAAAGTCCACGACCATCGCGCTTCCGTCGCCGCTGCGAGGGCTATCTAGGGCGCTGAACCGCACCTCGCCGTCTGCCCGCATCCCCTCTTTGGAGCGGGTGAACGCCCGCGTCTCGTCGTGTGGCTCGACCGTTAAGCGCCCGCCCTCGGCCCCGTCGAAGGCGATGGTGTCGGCGTAGTCGTCCGGGTCGGCGCTGCGGTGCTGCACGGTCGCGCCGAGGCTCAGCGTCTGCGGGTCCATACCGCGGCTAAAGCGAATCCCGGTTACGTGCGGTTGGGCAAAGGTACCGAAGTCGGCGAGTTGCAGCTCGAGCCGCCCCCCCTCGAAGTAGACCGTGAGCGGCACCGACGGGTCGTCAACGGTAAAAAACTCGCCGTTGCGGCCTATGCCCTCGCCGGGGTCCCAATTGATAGGGTTGCCGTCTAGGAGGAGCTCGAGGGAGTAGGTGCGTTCTTGGGCGGTAGCGGCGGTGAGCAGGAACAGGCTGAAAAGGGTTATGAGTAGGCGGGTCATGGGTTTACGATACGGGGCGCGGGTGAGGCGGGTTTAGGGTGTAGATGAAATCTTTTTGGGCAATACCATTTTTTCAACGCTTGGCTTGAGCATTCATTCGTGCCTAGAACTGCGAGATACGGTTTCTGAGCCAGTCTAGAATTACTCTGCGCGTCTCGTCCCGGTCGGTGTCGTCGAGGATAGCGTGATACGCGCCCTCGATAGGAACAAACGTCTTGTCTTCCGAACTTATCCGGTCGATGAACCTCCGGCTGCCGTCGGGGTCCGTAGCAACGTCTTCCGTACCGTGTACGGCCAGAACCGGCACGCGGATTTGTGAATAGAGGTTCCAGTTTTCGTGCGAAAGCCTCGCGCCGTCGGCGGTAACGGCCCAGGTCACACCGTCTAGCACCATGAGCGGGTCCTCCAGAATCTGCCGGAGGGCCTCCGGGTCGCGCGTGAGCTCGCTGAAGTCGCCGTCGCCTAACGGGGGATGGAGTGTCGGGAAGAAGAACCCGCCGACTTGGGCTACGCCGCGGAGGAAGGGACTAACGTCATACAAGAGCCCCGGTGCCATTAGGATCACACCGTTCAGGTCATTCTGGTCGTTCAACACGCTTGTCACCGTCACCAAACCGCCGTTGGAATGCGCAAAGAGGTAGGGCGGGAGGTCCCCGGCTTCCTGCGCGATCTTGCGCCGGGCCGCAAGGTGATCTCGGACGGCGTCGTCATTGTCGCTGGCCCCCCGAGGTCCCGGCGAGCGGCCCGCTCCCCACATATCGAAGGCATAGACGCTGACGCCGATGTTGAGCAAATGTGGGATGAGCCGGTTGTTTTGCTGGACGTAGCGTTGGGCGTAGTCGCCGTAGCCGTGCAAGAGCAGGAGCGTCGCTTTAGGGTTCCGGGCCTCCCAGACATAGCCCGTCACGCCGGTGCCGATGTCCCAGGGCTGGCAACGGATTGCCGCCGCGCCGGGCGTGAACTGGCTCATGTCGGCTACGGTGCGGGGATCCGTTTGGCAGCTCGTGTCGGCTACCATCGGCGTGCCTATTGTTCTCGTGGTAGTCACTTTATAAACTGCCCAGACCAAAATAAGGGCGGCTACGATGCTTATGACTAGCAATCTACGGCGAGTTTTTCGGGTTGGCTTTGTCACAAACGTGCTTGAAGAATGCAGCTTAGTGCTGCCGCCCCGCCTCTTTGACCGCGTGCGTTGAAAACCCGAACTGCGGCATATGCCGCTCGCCGACGCCCGTCAAGATCGCCCCCGCTAGCTCCGCAAGGTTCGTCCCGCCGACCTCGACCTGCATCTTCAGCCCAGCCCGCAAATCGTCTAGCGTGCGCTCGTCGAGCATCGTCTCGGTGCCGTATTTGAGGACGTTGGGGGAAACGAGCAGCAGGTCGGCCTCGCCCGGCGCAATCTGCGTCAGGAAGTCGCGGCCCGCTAGCAACCCGGCGACGGTCGTGACCTCGCCGAAGGTGCGGTTTTTGAGGGCGCGGACCTCGAGCGTCAACCCCTCAATCTCCCGCAAGGGTGCGACGGCGAGGTCCAAAACCGGCGCGAACAGCTTGCCCGTCGCCAAAATGACTTTGCGCGGTCTGTCGAGCCGGGTCGGTAAGGTCGGCAGCGCGTCCCCCAAAAAGTCCTGAATCATCCCAACGCCGTTCTCGAGCATAGGAAAGCCCTCGTAAGCCTCGCTGTTCGGCAGCGGTTCGTCCGCGAGCAGGTAGAACTCGTCGCTCGGGAAGATAAAGCGGCCCCCGCGCTCTTGCAGCATCCGTTTCTGGAACGCGTGAACCCGGCGGAGCACGTCCCGCGCCTCGGCGGGCGTGTAGGGGCGCAGCTCGGGCAGGTTGCGGCGGTGCTCGGTCAGGCCGACGGGGACGCAGGCGACCGCCTGAACGTTGTCGTAGCTCGCTAGGTGCTCGAGGGTTTCGTCCAAATGCACGCCGTCGTTGCGGCCCGGTAGCAGGACCATCTGCGTGTAGAGGTCGATGGGGGCGAGGCGCTCGAGCATTCCCCGAATGCGGGTCGCCTGCGGGTCCTTGACCTTGAGCCGCCACCACTTCATCATGTCCTGGCGCAAATCCTCGTTGGCGGTGTGCACCGAGACGTAGAGCGGGCTCAGGTTCTCGTCTAAAATCCGGCTGATGTCGCTCTCAGACAGGTTGGTGAGCGTCACGAACGAGCCGTACAAAAACGAGGTGCGAAAATCGTCGTCCATGACGTACAAGCTTTTGCGAAAGCCCTTGGGCATCTGATGGACGTAGCAGAACTCGCACTTGTTGGCGCAGAGCTTGAGCTTGTCGAAGATGACCTCGTGAAACTCCAAACCGGGGTCTTCCCACGACGCGCCAAAATGAGCTTCCGCGCCGGTCAGGGGGTCGCGGGCCGAAAGCGTGACCTCGCCGCGCTCGAGCTCCCGCCGGTACGCCAACACGTCCGTGACGCCCTCGCCGTTGACCCGCAGAAGTTCCCAACCGGCCTGCACGCCCGCTTGGGCAGCGGGGGAGTCCGGTTCGACGTGCGAGATGGCGGCGGGGTAAAGGGCGGCGGGCGGGGCGGCGGGCGACATAACGGGGCAGTGTAGCAGACCGCCGTGCGGGGCGATGTTAGGTACTCAAGCTGCAGTTAAAATCTAATGATGTCAGCGCTTCAACTCGAACAATTTGATGACAAACAATTACAGGCGCATCTTCCCGATTTTGTAATGCTCCTTCAAGAGACAATCAACGGTGGCGCATCGCTAGGCTTCCTGCCGCCTCTCAGCGCTGATGAAGCTAATAAATATTGGCAGAAAGTCGAAGGTGAGTTGGCTAAAACAAACGTCTTGCTTTTCTGCGTGTTGGATAAGGGTACAGTCGTTGCGACAGTTCAGCTTCAGCCGTCGGTCAGGGCTAATGCTCGTCACCGTGCTGAGGTTGCCAAGTTGATGGTTGCGCCTAGCCACCGCCGCCGAAATATCGCTAGGCAGTTGATGGAGTACCTCGAGCGAAAAGCTGTGCGTCACGGCTGGACCACCTTGACACTAGACACACGTGCAGGGGACCCGTCAAATTTGCTTTACACCTCGCTCGGCTACGTTTTGGTCGGACAAATCCCACAATATGCGTATAGCGCTCCTGGCAAGTTCCACACAACTGCGTTCTATTACAAACTGCTTGAGGACTAACCGAGTCACCTGAAACCAACTTGACAAAAGCTCGTTACAACAATTATCGTTACAACAAGTTTTTTGAGAGGAGGTTTTTACGCCGCTCCCGGTCCCAACAAGTCACCTGCCCAAGTACTCGACCAAGTACTCGAGCCTCGAGCACGAGGTCTATCTGAACGTGCAGCGCCTCGCCCTCACCCTCAGCCATGACGTGTTCGAGCTTTTCAAACAATACGGCCTGAGCGCCCCGCAGTTCAACATCCTCCGCATCCTGCGCGGCGCGGCCCAAAACGGCGAAGACGGCCTCGCCTGCGGCGACATCGGCGAGCGGCTTCTCGCGCAGGCACCCGACCTGACGCGGCTCCTCGACCGAATGGCGGCGCAGGGGCTTGTGCGGCGCGAACGCGGCAGCCGCGACCGCCGCGTCGTCACGACGCACGTCACCGACAAGGGCCTCGCCGTGTTGGCCGACCTCGACGCCCCGTTGGCTGAGTTGCACCTAAGGCAGCTCGAGCACCTCGGCGAAGAACGTCTCGCCGAACTCAACGCCCTGCTGCTCACCGCCCTCCCGCCCCAAAAAGGAGTTTTTCTATGAGTCAAGTTATCGTCGCCGAAAGCGCTGCCCCGTCCTCCCGCCTCTCGCTCGGACTTGCCATCTTGCGTATCGTCGTCGGTATCGTGTTCGCCGTGCACGGCTACGAAAAGCTGTTCGTGCAGACGATTCCGGGTGTGACGGGCTTCTTTACCCAAATCGGCGCGCCGCTGCCGGATATCACCGCGCCGCTCGTGTCGGTGCTCGAGTTCGCGGGCGGCATCATGCTCATCCTGGGCGTGCTGACGCCGGTTGTCGCGGCGCTCCTGGCCGCCGATATGCTGGGCGCAATTTTCCTCGTTCACCTCGCCAACGGCTTTTCAGCACAAAACGGCGGCTACGAGTTCGTCCTGACCCTCTTCGCGGCGACCTTGGCGCTCGCCATCACCGGGCCGGGGGCCTACGCGCTCGACCGGGCTATCTTCAACCGGAGCGGGTCACGCAGCTAGCCGAAACCGCGTCCGCTACACAGCTCCCGGCGGACGTGCGGCTCGGGCCGGTGACGCTGCAGGTTGCGGACCTGACGCGGTCGCTGGCGTTCTACGAGGGGCTTCTGGGGCTGCGGGTGCTCGCGAAAACTCCGGGCGAGACGTCGCTCGGGGCGGCGGACGGGACGGCGCTCGTGCGGCTGCACGAACACCCCGGCGCGCGGCCCGTCTCGAGGCGGGGACGCTTGGGCCTCTATCACGTCGCCTTGTTGCTCTCCGACCGCCCCTCGCTCGGGGGCTTCTTACGGCACGTCGGCGCGTCAGGTATTCACATCGGGATGTCCGACCATCTCTTCAGCGAGGCGCTCTACCTGACCGACCCGGACGGGCTCGGGCTGGAAATCTACGCCGACCGCCCGCGCGAAACCTGGCCGCGTCAGGATGACGAACTCCTGAGCGATTCTCTGCCGCTAGACGTTCCGGACCTGCTCGCCGCCGCAACGCCCTACGCCGGGATGCCCGCCGGAACCCGCGTCGGGCACGTGCATTTCTACGTCGATAACTTGGAGCGTGCCGCCGACTTTTACGAGCGTGGCCTCGGCTTCACGCCGACCATCCGCTCGTTTCCGGGAGCGCGGTTCGTCTCGGCGGGCGGATATCACCATCACGTCGGCCTGAACACGTGGGCGGCGGGCGCGGCGCTCGCCGAACCGGACGACGCGCGGCTGCTCGAGTGGCGGCTGGAACTCTCGTCCAAGGCTGTGCTCGAGGCCGTTTTACAGCGTCTCGCCGAAGCGGGCTACGCGGCGCAAACCCTGCCGGACGGCGACGCGCTCGCGACCGACCCTTGGCGGACGACGGTCCGGCTTACGCTGGCTTAGAAGCGTTTTTCGGCCCCTCGAGGCGCGACCCGGCTGCCGAATCCCCCCAACCCCTTTAGGGAAGGGGGGCTTTCTTTGCAAACGTCAGGGAGAAGATTTCTCTTTTGTCTTTTCTCTATTACCTCTCG
>QQTX01000016.1_pt1 | contig 10568 bp, 9 predicted proteins | sample 1904761 | NCBI WGS metagenome assembly QQTX01 (sample SAMN09435613, study PRJNA476489) | Subsurface metagenome, whole genome shotgun sequencing project. | isolation source: Iberian Pyrite Belt deep subsurface sample IPBSL BH10 depth 607 mbsf | place: Spain: near Pea de Hierro, Huelva | collected 2011 | reverse complement strand
ACGCAGAAAACGCCCAGAAAGAAGAACAGGGCGAGGGGGCGGTATTAGAAGTTACTTTGCTTAGTATTGGCATTTATTACCTGCACTACGCAATCATTATCTACGGTACTGTTAGACTTTTTCCCTGGCTTTTGACCATTTACTAACCTTCTCACATAGCCGCGCAAAGTAACTTCTAATACCGCCCCCTCGCCCTGTTCTTCTTTCTGGGCGTTTTCTGCGTCTCTACGGCTGTTGTTTTCTCTTTCTAAACGCAACAACTTCTCGTCTACAAACCGAGTCCTGCGCCCGTCTCCGTACTTGCGTTTGAGGCTGCGTAAATCTTTTTTTAACGCCTTTAATAACTCGCGGCGATCGCTTAAAAGCCTTTCTAAACCTTCAATTTCCGCTCTTAAGCGCTCAAACTCTGCTTGTAAATTCTGCTTTTCTAGACCTGTCAATCGGCGCAAAGGCATTGCCAGCACAGCATCGGCTTGAACTTCACTCAATCCAATCTCCCTTTGCAGAGCTATTTTTGCTGTACTTCCATCGGCTGCTTGGCGCAAAATAGTAATAACTTCATCTAGCCTTGATAGCGCCAAATTCAACCCTTCCACCGTATGAATTCGCTCTTTGGCTTCCTCTAATTGGTAAGAGTAGCGACGACTAAGAGTTTGTTCGCGGAACTTTAAAAACTCCTCTAATAATTGCCGCAACCTTAACTGTCGCGGTTGCCCTGCGACGATCGCCAGCATAATCGCCCCAAAATTTATTTGCAAGGCTGTTTGCTGGTATAAACTTTGCAGGACAGATTGGGAGTTAGCATCGCGTCTTAATTCTATTACTACTCGCATTCCTTCGCGATCGCTTTCATCACGAATATCGGAAATGCCTTCTAACTTGCCTTGGTTTACAAGTTCTGCCATTTTCTCAATCCAAGCGGCTTTATTGACCTGGTAAGGCAACTCTGTAATTACAATCGCCGTCCGCCGCCTGCTGTTTTTTGTGGCGGCAATTTCTTCCATCGCCGCCACTCCACGCAATACAATACTGCCCTTTCCTGTGGTATAAGCTTCCTTAATCCCCCCAGTCCCGACTATTTCGCCCCCAGTAGGAAAATCGGGCCCCGGAATTAACTCTAATAGCTTCTCCTCAGCTAACTCTGGCTGGTCGATTAAGGCAATCAAACCATCTACTATTTCCCCTAAATTGTGCGGCGGAATATTCGTCGCCATCCCTACAGCAATGCCCGAACAGCCATTTAATAGTAATAAAGGTAGTTGGGCCGGAAGTACCGTAGGTTCTTGCTGCGAATTGTCAAAATTGCTAATAAATTCAACAGTTTCTTCGCCGATATCTGCCAGCATTGCCTCGTGACTAATGGGCGATAGCCGCGTTTCGGTGTATCGCATCGCCGCCGGGGGATCGTTGTCTACCGAACCAAAATTGCCATGTCCGGCTAGTAGTGGGTAGCGGCTAGAAAAATCCTGTACCAGCCTAACTAAAGCCTCATAGACCGATTGATCGCCATGAGGATGATACTTACCTAGTACGTCCCCTACTACCCGCGCACACTTACGATAAGGGCGATCGGGGGTCAATCCTAGTTCGTGCATGGCGTACAATATCCGGCGATGGACGGGTTTTAACCCATCACGGACATCCGGCAATGCCCGCCCGACAATTACACTCATGGCATACTCAAGATAAGACCGTTGCATTTCTGTATGCAGGGCGGTGGCGATTACCTGTCCCGTAGGGAGAAGGTTTAACTGTTTTGCCATGATGTTTTCCTGTCTAGACGAAGAAATTTTAAGAGTATAGAATCATTTTTGACAACTTACCAGCGCAAGTTGTGGGGTAATGCCCAGCATTTACTTGTTGGTGTCGATAAGTAAATGAATTTACTTATTTTTTGAGGATGCGTTAATTTTAGTCATAGCTTCAATATTTTTAACTATTAATATTCAATAGCTTGCACCCATAAAGTATGAAAACTGTTTTGATTGTGGAAGACGATCCGATTAATGCGCGTGTTTTTGCCAAAATTTTGACCAAACGTGCAGGTTTAGGGGTAAAGCATACAGAAAATGTCGAAGAAGTAATGCAAATTGCCTTGAATAAACTCGCAGACATTATTTTGATGGATGTTTCTCTCTCTCGCAGTGTGTATCAAGGTAAGGCTGTTGATGGTATCAAAATTACCCAAATGTTAAAAGCAAACCCGGAAACGGCTTCTTTGCCTGTAATTTTAGTTACCGCCCACGCTATGGAAGGCGATCGCCAGAGCTTTCTTAGTCTTAGTGGTGCTGACGGCTATATTTCTAAGCCTGTGGTTGACCATCAAGAGTTTGTCGATCAAATTCTGGCGCTCATGCCTTCGAGTTAGTGCAATTGTACTATACAACAGATTAGGCGATCGCTACTTTTGGCAAAAATAGCAGCAAACAAAGCCCCCAACCCCTAGAACAAAAGAGTTGGGAGCCTAGGGAACTAGCTAAAATCTGAGTAATTCTAGAGGTTAGACATTACTTCTTTTGCGGCGGCTAAAGTTTGGTCAATATCAGCCTCGGTATGAGCCAGGGAGCTAAACCCAGCCTCAAATTGTGAAGGGGCTAAATAAATTCCCCGCTCTAACATTCCGCGATGGAAAAGGCTAAACTTGCTTAAATCCGACTTTTTCGCATCTTCGTAGTTGTGAACTGGCCCTAAAGTAAAAAATAAACCAAACATCCCGCTAATTTGACCTGTGTAAACATCTTGACCTGTTTGCTTGGCAATCAGCCGTAACCCATCGGTCAATTTTTTAGTAATTTGGTCTAAATACTCGTAAGTACCAGGCTTTTGCAACAATTCTAAAGTTTTAATTCCCGCCGTCATCGCTAAAGGATTTCCCGAAAGCGTCCCTGCTTGATACATCGGCCCCGATGGCGCAACCATAGACATAATATCTCTACGACCGCCATAGGCTCCTACAGGCAAACCACCGCCAATAACTTTACCCAACGTTGTCAAGTCTGGCGTAACTCCAAACTTAGCTTGAGCGCCACCGTAAGCAATCCGAAACCCAGTCATTACTTCATCAAATACTAGCAACGCTTCATTTTCTTTGGTTATTAAGCGCAACCCTTCCAAAAAGCCAGCATCAGGAGCAATAAAACCCGCATTTCCTACTATTGGTTCTAAAATGACTCCAGCAATTTGACCTGGATGTTCAGCAAATAAAGCTTTAACTGCTTCCAAATCGTTGTAAGGCGCGGTCAAAGTATCGGCTGTGGTTGACTTGGGTACTCCGGGGGAATCGGGTAAACCTAAAGTCGCAACCCCCGACCCAGCTTTGACTAAAAACATATCCGCGTGACCGTGATAGCAGCCCTCAAACTTGATAAGTTTGTCGCGTCCGGTGAATGCTCTCATCAAGCGCAGAACAGCCATACAAGCCTCGGTTCCCGAATTGACAAAACGTACCATTTCAATGCTGGGAACGGCATTAATTACCATCTCTGCAAGGACGTTTTCGAGGAAACAAGGCGCACCAAAGCTTGTACCTTTTTCTAAAGCAGTTTGCAAGGCGCTAATTACTTCTGGGTGGGCGTGACCGCAAATAGCAGGGCCCCAACTACCTACATAGTCGATATACTGATTGCCATCTACATCCCAAGCTTTTGACCCCTTGACGCGATCAAATACAATCGGTTGTCCGCCGACGGATTTGAATGCTCTTACTGGAGAATTTACACCCCCAGGCATTAAATTCTGGGCGGCGGCAAAGATTTCCTCAGATTTGGTAGTTTTAATGGTGGTATTAACCAAAGTTTTCTCCTAAAAATGTATCTCGTAAATAGTTGCGTGCCTGGTTTAGAACTTTTATGTTAATCAATTTATGCCAAGCACAAAAATAAAATTATGTAATGTTACAGGATTTACTAGCTAGATCGCTGCCTGTATAAAAACAATTAAAGCTTGTTGGATTGCTGCTAACACTGTAGAAATGTATTCTACTAAAGAATTAACAATAACAGGTTTAACCCCGTAGAAAATGACTGTAAGTTCGCTCCAATGGTATCGTAAACGAATAAGTTATTGTCTGGAATGCCAGCAAATATGTCCTCTGTAAACCAAGATTCATTCCCTGAACCTATGTTGTCTCAACTGCGCTACGACGATCGCGGTTTAATTCCAGCTATTGTCCAAGACTATCTAGATGGTACGGTGCTAATGCTGGCATGGATGAATATTGAATCAGTGCAAAAAACTCTAGATACTGGCGAGACATGGTTTTGGAGTCGTTCGCGGGGGGAATTATGGCATAAAGGCGCAACGAGTGGGCATATCCAAAAAGTAAAAAGTTTTCGTTACGATTGCGATCGCGATGCCTTACTTGTAGGAGTAGAACAAATTGGCGATATTGCTTGTCACACCGGGGAACGCAGTTGTTTTTACTCTGATGCAAATGGGGAAGTTGTCGCCCCTCCTGGAGATACTTTATCGGAATTATTTAAAGTTATAGGCGATCGCCGAGACAATCCTACAGACAACTCTTACACTTGCCAGCTATTTGCTGCTGGAGATAACAAAATATTAAAAAAGCTCGGTGAAGAAACTGTTGAATTAGTGATGGCTTGTAAAGATAATGATACTGATGCGATCGCCTCGGAAGCGGCAGACTTGCTGTATCATGTTCTCGTTGCTCTGGCTCACCATCAAGTAGATATCAAAGACGTTTATCGTAAATTGCAAGCCCGTCGGCGCTAATCCTCTTACAGCGGCGCACTCGCAAGCAGTACGCCCCTATTACCTAAAAAGTAAACGTAGTACGGAGTAAACCTACTACTGTCGTCTCATTATTGCTATTAGATTCTGGATTGAACAAGACAAATGCCCCAGGAGTAACGCTGAGATTGTCGTTGACCCTAAAGCGATAGTAACCCTCTAAATGGTAAGGAACAGTCCTTGCTTCTCCTGGTAAGTCTGTCACGGCATCACCACTAGCACTAGAGCGATACAACGGCTGTCCAAACAGCAGCCCCGCATTGTTTCCTTCAGCAAGCAAATCTCTAAAATGCAACCCTACCATCCAACTTGTAAAAGTAGTGCCAGCGTCTACAGCGCCCGAAGCCGCATCAACAAAAATTGCCGCTCCGTAGCCGGAAATCGCCACCTTGGGAGCAAATCGCCAAGTTAAAGTACCGCCTACAGAATTGAGTTTGACTGGTGTTCCAGCAGAAAGCCCGCCCAAAGCGCCAATATCTGCGTTTACTAATCCCGTGCCTAAGATGTTGATTTCATGATAGCTATTAGCATAATTAAGTCCAATATCGATACTCTTGCTAGGTCTAATTGTCAATTGAGCCGCCGCTATTGTACTACCGCTAAATAAACCTGCGCCCAACGGCGTACCAGAAACACCCGGAAGTACATCGGGCGCTTTTGTAGGAATTGCGGCATTGACACTACCATACAAAGCGGTCAAATTGATCGCATCTGAAATATTCCAAATGAAGCCACCCGCCGAAGCTAAACCAGTACCCGAAGTACCTCCCGATACACGCACTACAGGGTTATAGCCTGCAAATCGAGAAATCGCTTCTTGTCCCTCACTAGCAAAAGGGGTAATTGCGGGAAAAGCATCAGTGGTTTCCGCCGCCGTTCCAGCAAACAAAGTTAGCTTGCTGGCAACAGGAAAGACATAAAGCAGCTTATACAAAGAAAAACTATTGGAACCAATGGCAGACAAGTTTTGCGGATTAACCCCAGGAAATTGCGCCTCAAAGCTCAGTTTAGCGCTGCTACTACTCAACCCTAGTCCATCGGCTAACCCCAAAGCACCGCCAATACTGTCGTTGCCGCCTTGAAAGTTGTAAGCTTGTAAGCCTGTAATCAAAGCATCTTTGCCTGTAAAGCTGCTAGTTAGATTTAAGCGCGCGCGATTGACTAAAATAATATTTGGGTCATCGTCCGTAGCTCCCCCTGTAGCACCAACACCAGCTACAATCACTTCTCCGCTCAATTTGGTAGTAGTAGAAAACTGATTGGCTTCTAGTTCTGCCGTTGATACCTCCACAGAATCTACGCGCCCCCGCAATACTGTTAACTCGGTGGCAAATTCTGTTTGCAGTCTGTCAATAGTTGCTAAATCTTCTTTCCTCGCTAAGTCGCTGGTGGCTGTGGTGATTAATTCGTTAACCCGGTCTAAACAGGCATTTAAGCCCGCCGCAAATTCATAACGAGTTAAGGCTCGATTACCCCGGTAAGTACCGTCTGGATAACCAGCAATACAGCCGTAACGCTCAACTAAAGATTGGAGCGCTTGAAATGCCCAATCGGTCGGCTGTACATCTGATAATTGCGATACCGATGTTACTTGCTCCATTGATTGAGATATTAAGATTGGTTTGTTTTTATCCTTAGCAAATTCGTTGTCTATATTTGCTGTACTAGGTAAAGCGAGATCGCTTTGACTGTTTGCTTGTTTTGCCAGCTTGAGTGTTAAATTATTAGCCTTAGCAGGGCTTACTGAAAATGCTCCTAATCCACCAAGCATTAGGCACAATAAAGCTAATTTGCTCGAATAAATCAGCAAATTACTATTCATAAATTATTCCTCACACACATAGTAATTTGACTGCTAGGTAAAACCCTAGCAACCTTCATTTATCTTGGTTTCTAAACGCATTACTTTTGTAAAATACGCTGTAATAAAGTGACAAAATCCTACTTTAAATATTGAAGCTTTATCACTGGTAAAATCAATTTTAATAATCTTTCGATTATTTGTAAAATTAATTATTGTTTGGCATACTATTGAAATAATAAATACCTAAGTAATACATTGTATGCTCTACGACTGAGGAATAAAGTTTAAAGGGTTTTATTAGTCTTGCTAATGCTTGCGAGCTAATATTTGGTCTAAATAATACAAAATTAAAATCAATATACTTACGCTTGAAGCTAAACCCAACCAGAAATTATCGGCAAATACGGGAGTTTGGTCTAATGCCCAGCCACCCAAGGGCGGCCCAATAAAATAGCCTGCCGCCCAACAGAGAGAACTAATAGAAAAATATACGCCTAATTGAGATTTAGGGGCTAATTCGGTAATTAAAGCTGAAGCCGAAGGAGTATAAGAAACGATGGCGATCGCAAATACACTTAATGCCGCAATTGCCCACCATAATTGATAATTTGTAGCAACTCCTGTTACCCACATTAAACTAAACCCCGTTGCCCACATAACAGCCGAGAACATCAGCGATTGGGGATGAGTGAAGCGCTTTAAACCACGAACTACAGGCAATTGAGCAAATATAGCGATCGCCAAATGCCAGCCAAAAATTATACTAATTGTTCCTTCGGTAAATTCTGCTCCTGATGCGTTTAAAGCAACAAAGTTTTTTAAATATAAGGGTAAAGTGCTTTGCAATTGGGAAATATAAGTAGTGAAAATAATATTGACTAAAACGTAAATTAATAATCGGCGATCGCTTAGGGCTAATTGCCAGCTAGATTTTAGAGAAATAGACGCTTTAGCGTCTACAGGTTTGTAAGTTTCTTTAATGGCAAAATACACTACGCCAAAAAACACCACAAAAGAAATTGCATCAATTATAAAGAGCGATCGATAAGCCCCGGTAGTGCTAATTAATGCCCCACCTAAGACAACGCCCATACCTAATCCTAGATTATCTGCAAGTCTGGTAATGGCGTAAGCTTCATGACGTTGTTCGGGTGCGGTTAAATCGGCTACTACTGATTCGTTAGCCGGCCAATACAACCCTTGTCCGAAACCAACTAGCAAGTTGCCCATAACTAAAACGGTGAAATTGTCAGCGCTGGCAAGTACAAGAGATGCGATCGCGCTAATCGCCGCCGAAAGCAGCAAAGTCTTACGCCGTCCCCAATACTGCGAATCAGAAAACGCACCGCCCAAAATGCGCCCCACTACCCCAGATATGGACGCACTACCTAACGCAAAACCTACCGCCGTTGCCGATAGCCCTACATGATTGACAAAAAATATTGGGGCATAAAATAAAGTAAACCCTGTACCGACTTCCGATAAAAAACGCCCAAATGCCAAAATCCAAACTTGAGGATTTAGTTGGGGCATCCAGGGAAATAAGCTATTTTTTGGAGAAAACTTCATTCAATCTTTAGACATATAGGGAATTATTGAGTGATTTAAGCAATTAATTAGGGAACTCTAAATGCAGAAAGAGTTAATCAATTTACTTATCTGTATTACCTAATGACTGTTTTAATCGTAAAGTTATTTATTTCAATTGCCATACTCTATGGGTTATATCTTCTTTATGGGCGTAAAGCTCAAACTAAGCCTAGGCGGCAAGTTGCAAGCCAAAATAATAAACCGCAAGCTTCCAGAAATCTGCAAATAAAACTCTTAAGGTTACTGCATAATGATCGCCATACCGCAAATAGACTAATCGCCCTAGCAAAGGCTAGGAATCCCGATAAATCTATTGATTGGTGGATAGAGAAGGTAATTTTTGACTTGGAACGCGATCGCGGTAGGTATTAGTTTTCACTTTGCAGCCAAGAGGCTACATCGGTAATAGCCACAAAATCTAGTAATGCTACAGCCAATTGTTCTAGGCGATCGCTTGTTAATCGACGAATTTGCTCTAAAGTTGTAGCGTCAACGCTTCCAAAACGGCGTTCTAGTAAACGGATAACTAAACTCGCCTCTCCTAATTGTTGTCCTTGTCTGACTCCTTCTTGGAGGATTTGTTGATAAATAACGGATTCCTTCATGATGTCCTCTCTAAATAGTTGATTAATTAAGTTTTGCTCGAATCTCAAACCCGCTAATATTTCTACACTTGCAGCCACATTTTGTCTTTGTGGCGTTGATTCAATCCTAGCGACTTGCGCGGCTACTTGCTCTAGTAAAGTTTTAGGCGAATCTGTTTTAGTAAGAGTTGCTAGGGGTAGCAACGCATTATCGGCGAGGAAAGGGGCTGGATCTTGCTCCCACAGCCGAATTACTCGGTAGCGATGCCAAGTGTTAATGGCGGTAAATTCGTTGACAAATACAGCTTCGGAAGTTGTGGGTTTAAGAAAAATAATAACTTGTTCTATTGGACATCGATATTGCCGATATAGTCGTAGCCAGTAATCAAGCATCCGCAAAGGTAGCGGTGGTTCTGATCCAGGTAAAGTCTGAAACTCTAGATGTAAGATTTGGTTAGAACTTTGCAGTAATGTCACCGAATCAGCGCGGATTGGTTCTAAACTTAATTCGGTTTTTAGTACCTCAATTTCTGTTGCTTGGCTGGGAAATAGCCAACGGGCAAAATTAAGCGGATATTCTTCAGCTAAATATTTGCAGATATTGTCGTAAGTCATGGCGAAATCTATTGCTTTTGCTAACCTTATGAATTGTTAGCTATAACGAGTCGTCATGAAATCATTTTTGTTTGTAACCGATTTAGATCATACCCTCGTGGGAGAAAGTCGCACCTTAGCCGTGCTGAATGAAAAGCTAAAACAGCATCGAGAGGAACACGGTACAAAAATAGTTTATGCCACCGGGCGATCGCCTATATTATTTGCTGAACTCCAAAACGAACAGCAACTTTTAGAACCGGATGCCTTAATTGCTTCCGTTGGTACAGAAATTTATTTTAAAGGTAGCGATACAAGCGATCGCCCTTGGTCAGATAAACTGTCGCATCAGTGGAATCGAGATACTATAGTTGCAACTACTGCTCATTTTGCTGACTTAGTAATGCAGCCAGACTCCGAACAGCGCCCGTACAAAGTTAGCTTTTGGCTTAGAGGCGACTCCGCCCAAAAAGTTTTACCACAACTCAAATCATCGTTACAACAGCAAGGCTTGGATACCAAATTAATCTACAGCGCGGGTGTAGACTTAGATATTTTGCCTCGTGATGGTGATAAAGGTTTGGCGGTGCAATATCTACGCTCTTTATGGGGAATAGACGCAATGCAGACTGTTGTTTGTGGTGATTCGGGCAATGATATTTCGCTATTTTCGTACAATGAAGAACGCGGCATTATTGTCGGTAATGCGAAGCCCGAACTATTGCAATGGCATAACGATAACCCGGCAAACTATCATTATTTAGCTCAAGCTTTTTGTGCAGGTGGTATTCTAGAGGGCTTAAATCATTTCGGTTTTATTGAATGATTAGCTATCTTAAAGGCATCGTTGCAGGCATTTCTAAAACCACTACGGGTCGCGTTACCTTGACTTTAGAAGTCAATAATTGTGGCTACGACTTACTAATTCCCGCCCGATTGGTACAGCAATTGCCCCCCATTGGCGAAGCTGCACAGATTTTTACTCATTTGCAAATTAGAGAAGAACAACCTTTACTCTATGGATTTAGCAATTTAGCTGAACGAGATTTATTTCGGCAATTGATTAGTGTTACGGGGATTGGGGCGGCAAATGCGATCGCCCTACTCGATACTTTACCTGTACCCGATCTAATTAGCGCGATCGTTACTAGCAATACTCAACTATTGATTCAAACTCCTGGCGTAGGCGGAAAAACTGCCGAGCGGATTTGTTTGGAATTGCGGAAAAAACTGGCTGATTGGAC
>QQTX01000015.1_pt1 | contig 10950 bp, 4 predicted proteins | sample 1904761 | NCBI WGS metagenome assembly QQTX01 (sample SAMN09435613, study PRJNA476489) | Subsurface metagenome, whole genome shotgun sequencing project. | isolation source: Iberian Pyrite Belt deep subsurface sample IPBSL BH10 depth 607 mbsf | place: Spain: near Pea de Hierro, Huelva | collected 2011 | reverse complement strand
GATGTAATCCGGAACTACCGGCGTCGGCCCGTTGCCGTACTGCGGATGCGACGGATTGCCGTTGGTTAAAATACCCGCGTTTCGCAATTGCTGCCCAACAATTACAAGGCCGGGCACCGGGTGTTACGGTAACCACCAATAACACACCGGGCGGTGAAGCTACCGTGCGGATTCGGGGTTTTGGTACCATTAACAACAACGATCCATTGTACGTGATCGACGGGGTGCCCACCAAAGGTGGCCTCAACAACATCAACCCGAACAATATTGAATCGATGCAGGTGTTAAAAGATGCATCGGCAGCTTCTATCTACGGTTCACGGGCAGCTAACGGGGTAATTATTATTACCACTAAAAAAGGCAAAGCCGGCGTACCTAAATTTTCATTCAACAGCCGGGCCGGGGTGCAATACGGTAAAATCGATCTGGATATGATCGTGAATCCGCAGCAGCACGGCGAATTATTGTGGCAGCAATTGCGAAACGCGGGTATTTTAACCAACGGCAATCCGTCGCATCCGCAGTACGGCAACGGGCCGACGCCGGTAGTTCCGGATTACATCTTGGCCGGCAGTAGTTACGGTCTTCCGGAAGGTGACCCCCGGGTAGATCCGGCTTTAGTCAATTACAACCGCGCGGGCTTTTACCAAATTGTGCGGGCTAATAAAGAAGGTACCGATTGGTTAAACGAAATCTTACGCCCCGCCGCTATTCAGGAATATAATTTGGGCGCTTCCGGTGGCAGCGAGAACGGCCGTTATGCGCTTTCTTTAAATTATTTTAAACAAGACGGCGTGTTGTTAAATACTTCTTTTAACCGGTATTCTTTGCGCTCCAATACCGAGTTTAGTTTAAAAAACCGGTTCCGGCTGGGCGAAAACCTGGAAGTAAGTTATACCCAAAATAAAGGCTACTATAACAACAACGGAACGGCTAGCGGCGCGAATAACCAGGATGGGAACCCTGTAGGTAATGCCTACCGAATTCCGTCTATTATCCCGGTGTATGACATCAACGGTCGTTACGCGGCTACCCGGGCCGCCGGTTTAGGACCCGCTACCAACCCCGTGGCGCAGCTGGACCGTAACAAAAACGATCAAACCGCCCAATTCCGGGCTTTTGGTAATGCGTACGCCGAGTTAGATATTTTAAAAGATTTAACTGCCAAAACCAGCATCGGTATCGATTATATTAACGCTTTCCGCCAGGATTATAACTTACTGGATTTAGAAGAAGCCGAAATTGAATCCGCAAACGGTTTAACCAATGCCAACGCCTACGATATTACCTGGACCTGGTCGAACACGTTGAATTACAAGAAAACCTTTAATGATATTCATAGCCTGGGTGTTTTGGTAGGCGCCGAAGCCATTGAAGGTACCGGCCGCGATTTTTCGGCGAACCGCACGACTTTTTTCTCCGAAGATCCGCAGTACATGTTTTTAAGTGCGGGTGCCTCGGGCATTAACAATGCGGGAGCTGGTTACGAATGGGCTTTATTTTCTTTGTTTGGTAAAGTAAACTACTCGCTTAAAGATCGTTATTTGTTAGAAGCAACAGTGCGCCGCGATGGTTCTTCGCGGTTTGGCGCTAACAACCGCTACGGTACTTTCCCGGCGTTTAGTGCCGGCTGGCGCTTATCCGAAGAAGAATTTATTTCGGGCCTAAACATTTTCGATGATTTAAAATTACGCGCCGGCTGGGGCCAAACCGGTAACCAGGAAATTGGTAACTACAACGGCTTCAACACCTATCGCTCAACGCTTAACCAATCTTCTTACGCCATTACTGGTTCTAACAACGCGGTTGTAGCGGGTTTCGATACCCAAGCTTTCGGTAACCCCGATGCGAAATGGGAAACGACCACTCAAACCAACGTGGGTTTAGACGCTACTATTCTGCAAGGCAAATTTGGTGTTACCTTCGATTGGTATAACCGCTTAACCTCCGATATGCTGTACCAGGTAAGTTTGCCGGCTACGCAGGGAACGGCTACGGTACCGTTTGTAAACGTAGGCGAAATGCGCAACCGCGGCATTGATTTAGGCTTGGATTTCAATAACAAAGCCTTGAACGGCGATTTAACCTACGGCGTAAGTGTTAATTTCTCGACGTACCGCAACGAAGTTTTAAAACTAAATAATAGCGCCACGGCCGCATTATTAGGCCCGGCTATCCGCAGCTACACCTGGACCCGCTCGGTAGTTGGTCAGCCATTGTATTCTTTCTATGGTTTAGTAATTGATGGCATTTACCAGAACGAAGCCGAAGTAAACAGCAGCCCGACTTATCCGGGTTATGCCGCCGTAGGTAAATTTAAATACCGCGATGTAGATGGCAACGGTACCATTAACGACAACGACCGCACGTTTATCGGTAATCCGCACCCCGATTTTACCTATGGCGTGAATTTGAATGTAGGCTATAAAAACTTCGACTTATCGGCTTTCTTACAAGGGGTACAAGGCAACGAAGTACTCAACATGGTTAAACGCTGGATCGATTTTAACAACCAGGCCGGTAACCGCAGCTTGCGCATGCTCAACGAATCCTGGACGCCAAATAATCCGGATGCGGTATTGCCCATCTTAAACTCTACCGATAGCCGGAGCCAGCAACCATCGAGCTACTTCGTGGAAGATGGTTCTTACTTACGCATGAAAAACCTGACTTTAGGTTATACTTTACCAACCACTACCTTAAGCAAAATTGGTTTAGAAAGCGTGCGCATTTACCTGCAAGCCCAAAACTTGTTCACCATTACCAAATACAGCGGCATCGATCCGGAAATTACGTCGGTGGGTTCTACGCCGGGTACTACCGTTCTGGGGGTAGATCAAGGTACTTATCCGCAATCCAAGATGTACCAGATTGGTATTAACATTGGTTTGTAAGGGATTTTTTTAAATTTTAAATTTTAGTTAGCATCAGCACATGAAAAATAAAATAGTAATAGTAGCCGCCTTTGTTTCTCTGGGACTTACCAGTTCCTGCGGCGACGATTTCCTGGAAAGAACGCCTTTAGGAGCCGCCAACGAAGCCACCTTAACCAACGGTGCGGGCGTAAATGCCGCTTTAATTGCCGCTTACAGCTTACTCGATGGCGTGGGTTCCGGACCTAACTTTACCTCGGCGGGTAGTAACTGGATTTACGGCGAAGTAGCTTCTGATAATGCCTACAAAGGCAGTGACGTAGGCGACCAGGCCCAGATTACCACCATTGAACGTTACCAGGGCCAGGCCGATATTGGCGCCTTTAACGACCGGTGGGTAGCTTTGTACGATGGCGTATCGCGGTCGAATGACGTGTTAAAACTATTAGCCAATGTAACGGATTTAAAAGACGCCGAGAAAACGCAGATTACCGCGGAAGCACGTTTTTTAAGAGGCTGGTACCATCTGGAAGCGAAAAAAATGTGGAACATGGTGCCTTACGTCGACGAAACCGTTACGGATTACAACATAGCCAACGACAAAGACATCTGGCCCCTGATTGAAGCCGATTTACAATTTGCCGTTGACAATTTACCGGCAGTAAAAACGCAACCCGGCCGCGCCAGCAGCTGGACCGCCAAAGCTGTATTGGCCAAAGCGCATATGTTCCAAAAGGATTTTACCGCCGCTAAACCGCTCCTGGACGATATTATCGATAATGGTCCTTTTGCCTTGGTAAACAGCTACCACGACAACTTCCGGATTGCCACCGAAAACAACAGCGAGTCTATTCTGGAAGTACAAAACTCCGTGGCCGATGGTGGTAGCGGCCAGAATGGCAACGATGGCGATAACTTAAATTTCCCTTACAATGCGGGCCCTGGAGGCTGCTGCGGCTTTTTTCAACCGTCGCAAAATTTGGTAAATGCTTTTAAAACCGACGAGAACGGTTTGCCTTTGCTGGATACTTTTAACGAAATCGATGTCACCAACGACGAAGGCTTAGCTGCTACCGCGCCGTTTACGCCTTATGCCGGAACCCTGGATCCGCGCTTAGACTGGACCGTGGGTCGTCGGGGTATTCCGTTCTTAAACTGGGGCTTGCACCCGGGCCGTACCTGGATTCGCGATCAGGCTTTTGCCGGACCGTATACTTCTAAAAAATACACTTTTTACCAGGGCGAAAATGCGGGTGCTGAATCAACCCGGGCCAACGCCAACAATTACCGGGCGGTTCGGTTTGCCGATGTTTTGTTAATGCGTGCCGAAATTGCCGTAGAAGAAAATGATTTAGCTACTGCTTTAACCATTGTCAACCAAATTCGGGACCGGGCCGATAACGTGGTAGTAACCCTGCCCGATGGAACTCCGGCCGCTAATTATAAAGTAGGATTGTATACTTCTTTCCCGAGCCAAGAATACGCCCGCAAAGCCGTACAATTTGAGCGTCGCCTGGAGTTTGGGATGGAAGGTCACCGGTTCTTTGATTTAGTACGCTGGGGCAATGCCGCCGAAGTATTAAACGCTTACCTGGCCAAAGAAAGCCAGCGCAGAACTTACTTAAACGGTGCCACCTTCGAGAAAGGCAAAGACGAATATTTCCCGATTCCGCAAACCCAAATTGATATTGTGGGCAGTAATGTGTTAAAGCAAAATCCTTTGTAATAATTAAAGGTGCTTTTTATACAACAGCAATCTTATAAGTAAAGCAAAAGAGCAAGCGTACCAAGTGCGCTTGCTCTTTTATTTTAACCTGTTTGCGTATAAGAATGGAAGGAATCAGATCCGTTAATTTTTAAAAATTTTACTTTTTTAATCGCGTGTGTTCGGTAACAATTATAAAAAATTTAAAAAAAGATGTGTTACATTAGCTTTATTAATTTTTAATTCCGCCAAAAGTATCGTTAAATTTGTTGGGTGCCCCGAGCACTATATTTACATATCTTACCTCCTTCATGAAAAATAAAGCTTACCTGTTCCTGATCTTTTCTTGGATTAGTTTTTTGCCTACGCGTGCGCAAATCCAAGAAATTTCGGCCAGTAACCTCGGCTTAGTTCCTTTACCTTTAGAAGTAAAAGCCTACGAAGGAAAATTTACTTTACCGGACAAGATAGTAATTGCCACTAGAACCCCGACGAACAAAACATAGGCGGATTTTTAAAAGATTACATTACCAAGCTGGGCAAAGTAATTGTGGTAATAATTATGATAACTCCAGTAGATAGCTCTGCGAAAAGAAAAATTTAAAAATTTAACGTCACCAACTTAAACGATTTAGGTGTCTTTATAGGAAATAAAAAGTTAATTGGTGAATTCTGATCTTTTGATAGTTCAAATTAAAATTGCTCTGGCCATTGGTGAATGGCATTTGCAAATCGCTTCATAAACTATAAAATGGATTTATTAAATTTTATAATTACAGTAACTGGTTTGTGCAGAGCTTAAGTAGAGCAAAGAATTTTTATCTAAGCTAATAGTATTTAGTTAGTTATATTCAACAGAATTTAAGAATTTTAAAAATCTGAAATTAGTAACCCTAATCTAATCATGACTCCAGACAAAGCAAATGCAAGGCGGAAGTTCCTTAAAACTTCAATCGCGGCTCTCGCGGGTATTACCATTGTACCGCGCCACGTGTTAGGCGGCAAAGGGTACCTGGCCCCCAGCGACCACTTAACCAAAGGTATCATTGGCGTGGGTTCCATGGGTCGGGGCCACATTCCGTATGCGGGTACCAAAGTAGTAGCTATTTGCGATGTAGAACAAAATCATTTAAAATTGGCGCTGGATAAAATTGGCAGCACCGTTAAAACATTTTCGGATTACCGCGAATTGATTCAGTTACCCGAAGTAGATATTGTGCACGTGGCTACCCCGCCGCATTGGCACGGCATTATGGCCGCCGACGCGGCCCGGGCCGGTAAAGATGTGTGGTGCGAAAAACCCATGACCCGTACCATTGGCGAAGGCAAACGCGTAGTAGAAGCGGTGCAACAGCACGGCCGTATTTTCCGGTTAAACACCTGGTTCCGTTTCGAAGATATGTTCTACGGCATGCGTACGCCGGTGAAACCGATTAAAAAACTAGTAGAAAGTGGATTGTTAGGCTGGCCGTTAAAAGTTACCGTAGGCGCCACTACGGGTTACGATTGGAAATTTTACTGGGTAGGCAAAACCAACCTCGATTCTATGGCGGTACCTGCTACCTTAGATTACGATGCTTGGTTAGGACCCGCTCCTTATAAACCCTACAACCCGCACCGCGTGCACCAAACTTTCCGGGGTTACTGGGATTACGATGGCGGTGGCTTAGGCGATATGGGCCAGCATTACTTAGATCCGGTGCAGTATTTCCTGGGTAAAGACGATACCAGTCCCGTTTCCGTGGAAGTGGATGCCCCGCAGCAACATCCCGAAGCCGTAGGCACCTGGCGCCGGATTACCTATACCTACGCCGATGGTTGCCAGATTATTCTGGACGGCGAAGGCAAAGACACGAATGCTGCTTACATAGAAGGACCAAAAGGTAAATTGTATCCTGGCTTTAAATCCGATATTCCGGACCTAGAGAAAAAACTGGCTGCTTTCCCGGACCCCCAACCACAGGTTACCGACTTTTTAGACGCCGTGAAGAACCGTAAAAAGTTTGCCCTAAACGAAGAAAATGGTCACCGTTCGTGTACCATTGTAAACATGGGATTAGCCGCGCTAAAGCTAGGTCGCTCGCTGAAGTACGATCCGGTAAAACAAGTTTTCATCGACGACGATGCCGCTAACCGCCTCATCGATCAACCCATGCGCGCTCCGTTTGTGATATAGCAGAGTTAAAAGAATGCTCCTTAATGAGCTTATCGCACTATAAATTTAAAAAATCAACCACCCCTGCCCCTCCTAAGCTTAGGAGGGGAGTTTCCTAGGTGATTATTAAAATATTTTATTGATTGTTTCAAAAGCGATGCAACAAGCAGCAGTTCAGGTAAAAGGAATGACGCTAAACTGTTCAGTTATTCAGCGAGTTTTTAGAGTCATGACCTTTAATGATTGCCAAGAAAGCCACATCTCCTTCCCTGTTTTTAGGGAAGGTGCCCGGAGGGCGATAGGGTAAAAGACCTGAGCAATGAAACAACTCAGCTAGTAATTAAAACTACTGAGCTATTACAAGACTAATTTTGAATCAATATACCATTATTCATGAAAAAATTACCCTTATTATTACTTTCCTCCTTACTGCTATCGGGCAGCGTCCAGGCCCAGACCAGAACCGATAACCGGACTACTTCTACCCGGATTGCCGATATTCTGGCCATGTTTCCGGCACAGGATGCCCAGCAATTAGCTACCAACATGAACGAGGTAGGCGCTCTGGGGGAAGCTGGCCTGGTAGATTTGGCTAAAATGCTGGTACCCCCCGGACAAGGTGATAATACGAAAGTGCAATATGCCTTAGCGGGCTTTTCGTATTACGTGGCCCAAGGTAACCGCGAAAACCTGCGCGCCATGACGGCTAACGCCTACGTGAAAGCATTGGATCAGGTAACCGACCCGGTTAGTAAAACTTTTTTAATTTTTCAGCTGCAAATGGTCGGGAAAGACGAAGCCGTAGCGGCTTTGGTTAAAAACTTAGGCAACGATCAGATATGCGGTCCGGCCGCCCGGGCTTTAGTAAAAATAAATACTGCCAGCGCCAAGTCGGCTTTGTTAACGGCTTTATCGCAAGCGCAGGGCACTTGCCAGTTATCGTTAGTAGAAGCCTTAGGCGATTCGAAAGACGCTGCTGCCGTATCGGCCATCAGCAAAATAGCCAGTGGGGCCAGCGATCCTAAAGCTAAGAAAGTAGCGCTGTTTGCTTTGGCGAACATTGGCGACCCAGCGGCTGAGCCCGTAATGGCTGGCGAAGCCGAAAAAGCGGGTTATGCTTACCAGAATGCCAATGCTACCGCGGCTTACCTCCGCTGGGCCGAAACCATGCTGGCCGCCGGCAACAAAGCACCAGTAGAGAAAATGGCCCAAACGTTAATCAGTAAAGCTACCCAGGAAAATCAGGTGCCTACCCGCATTGCCGCTTTAAATTATTTAGTGGATGTGCAGGGCGAGCAAAGTTTGCCTACCTTGTTAGACGCGGTAAAAGATAAAAACCAGGCTTACCGGGTAGCCGCGTTGAATCGGGTTGTAGAATTTAAAAATGCTGGTACCGACCAATGGTTAACCGCTTTAAAGAAAGCTAGTCCAGCTGCGAAAGCCGATATTATTAACATGCTGGGCCGGAAAGGTGATGCGGCCGCTTTACCCGCTATCCTGAAAGCGACCAAGAATAAAAATAAAAATATTAAAGTAGCCGCTATTACCGCCGCTGGTAAAATTGGGCAGGAAAGTGCTTTGCCGGCCATTTTAAAAGCCATGCGCAAAGGCGACTCTACCGTGGTAAAAGCTGCGCAAACCGCTATTCTTACCACCAAAGGTACTAACGTGGTACCGCAGGTAAGCCAGGCTTTACCCAAAATGAAGGAACCCGCGCAAGCTGCTTTACTCGAAGTGTTAGGCTCCCGCAAAGCAACCGAGCAAATTAACGTAGTATTGGAGGAAGCCAAAAGTAAAAACCCGGTAGTAGAGTTAGCCGCTTTAACGGCTTTAAAAGACATGGCGGTTCAGGAGAATTTAGCTTCGTTGTATCCGTTGTTATTAGCCGCGGATCGTCCGGAAGAAGTTACGGTGATGCAGGAAGCCATCTACAACGCCGTAAAAGGGGAAAGCGATAAAGCTAAGCAAACCGAAACCATTCTGCAGCAAATGGGGCAGGCTCCCGCCGATAAAAAATCCTTGTACTATGCCGTATTAGCCAAAATAGGCGATAAAAAAGCCTTACAAACTGTGGTGGCTGATTTTAAAGCCGGCAACGAAGAAACCAAAAAAGCGGCCTTTGCAGCTTTAGGTACCTGGTCTGATTTCAGTGCGGCTACTGAGCTTTACAACATCGCCCAAACCGATCCTAATTCGTCTTATTTCGACCAGGCATTACGTGGTTACGTGAAGCAGGTAAGTTCCGCTAAATTCCCGGCCGAGCAAAAGTTGTTGCATTTAACCAAAGTAATGGATATAGCCAAAACCAGCGAACAAAAAAGTGTTATTCTGCGCGAAGTAGGTAAAAGCCCTACCTATTTAGCTTTACAACTCGCCGGTAAATACCTCGATGATGCTGCTTTAAAGCAAGTAGCCGCTGATGCCGTTACCAACATTGCTTTGGGCAACAAAAACATCTACGGCCAGGATGTGCGCGATTTGCTGAATAAAGCCATGAGCGCCATGCAAGGTGCCGAAGTGGAATATACCAAAGCTAACGTCCGTAAGTTAATCGACGAAATGCCGAAAGAAGCCGGCTTCGTATCGATGTTTAACGGTAAAGATTTAACTGGCTGGAAAGGCCTGGTAGCCGACCCAATTAAACGGTCTAAAATGGATGCGAAAACTTTAGCCGCTGCCCAGGTAAAAGCCGACGAGCAAATGCGCCAGGACTGGCAAGTAAAGAACGGGGAAATTGTGTTTGTGGGTAAAGGCTACGATAACCTGACTACCGTAAAAAAATACGGTGACATTGAAATGCTGGTAGATTGGAAAATTTTTGACGATGGCAAAAAACAAGGCGATGCTGGTATTTACCTGCGTGGTACGCCGCAAGTGCAAATGTGGGATACTTCCCGGGTGAAAGATGGGGCCCAGGTAGGTTCCGGTGGTTTGTACAACAACAAGGTAAACCCCAGCAAACCGTTAAAAGTAGCCGATAACCCCTTAGGTGAGTGGAATAACTTCCGGATTTTAATGCAGGGCGACCGCGTTACCGTGTACCTGAACGGTGAATTAGTAACGGATAACGTTATACTGGAAAACTTCTGGGATGCTAAACTGCCAATATTCTCCGAAGAACAAATAGAACTGCAAGCGCACGGTTCACCGGTAGGTTACCGCAATCTGTATATCCGCGAAATTCCCCGGCCGAAACCTTATGAACTAAGCGCCGCCGAAAAGAAAGAAGGCTTTAAAGTTTTGTTTGATGGTACCAACATGCACGAGTGGCAGGGCAACACCACTGACTACACCATCGAGAAAGGCACCATGGCGGTATCGCCGAAACCGGGCAGCCGCGGTAATTTGTACACCAAAGACCAGTACAGCGACTTTGTTTTCCGGTTTGAGTTTCAGTTAACACCCGGCGCTAATAATGGGCTGGGTATCCGGGCTCCCATGGAAGGCGACAATGCGTACAACGGCATTGAATTACAAATTCTGGATGACGGCGCCGATATTTACAAGGCGTTAGAGAAATACCAGTATCATGGTTCGGCTTACGGCGTTTTACCAGCTAAACGCGGGGCATTAAAACCAGTAGGCGAGTGGAACTACCAGGAAGTAATCGTACAAGGTCCTAAAATCAAAGTAATTTTGAATGGCACTACTATCCTGGATGGCGATTTAACCGAAGCCCGTAAAAACGGAACACTGGATCATAAAGATCATCCGGGCATTCACCGCAACTCAGGTTACATTGGTTTCCTCGGTCACGGCTCCACGCTAGCTTTCCGGAATATTCGCATCAAAGATTTAAGCAAAAAAGTAGCCTTAAAGTAAGCTTAAAATTTAAAAAATATCCTTCAGGTAGAAACTAAGAAGCGCTATTCAGCCAACCAGATTCTGCCTGAAGGATTTTCTTTTATAGAAATTTTCAAAATTGACGACTTTAATAGACGACTTTAATAATTAAAGCGATAGAACGAACTGTAGTACAAAAGTTATTCAAACAAAACAGTATCCAACTGCTAGTAAACTATGCAACAGATAGCTCAAGCCCGGTGCAAGATTTGACGCTAAACTGTTCTGTTGTTCAGCGAGTTTTTAGCGTTTTGCGTTTTTTTGGTTCTTTTTGTGTCAAGACAAAAAGAACAAGAAGCGAGCAATGAAACAGCTTCACTCAGAAATAAAGCGAAAACAGCAACTATGCGAACGAGAATACCTTAATTTAGATC
>QQTX01000014.1_pt1 | contig 11192 bp, 19 predicted proteins | sample 1904761 | NCBI WGS metagenome assembly QQTX01 (sample SAMN09435613, study PRJNA476489) | Subsurface metagenome, whole genome shotgun sequencing project. | isolation source: Iberian Pyrite Belt deep subsurface sample IPBSL BH10 depth 607 mbsf | place: Spain: near Pea de Hierro, Huelva | collected 2011 | reverse complement strand
GTTGATTATGCACATGCATGTGGGACTGTGTACAAACCTCTAGTGGTTTTGGTTCTGCTATGTTCTGTATGCCGCCTGCCCCAGTCTGCCCTAGCTTGTTTTGTGAGCTCTTGTTTGCTGGATATTATCTGTGTACCAACAGCACTGTAAGCATCAAATTTGCACTATCTTCCTAAGTGGAATTCTTAGGCAGTTGCCTTATGATGGGTTTGTTGCAACAGTAGCTAGGGGGTAGCCATGCTATTCTAGATGGACAGGGTGCAAGCTGATTGGACGCGGCGGCGACTTTTGATTTGATCATCTGTTTGCTCTGTGGTTGTCATGGCTACTGTGCTCACACACACATACAGCAACTGCAGGAATGTAGAACAGTTACTTTGGATGCGACGGGGCCGCAAAAGGAGTACTTCGGAATGTTTGCCGCCTTCTAAGCTCAGGCTGTGGGAATGCAACAGCTGCACAAAAGCAGTGGGACAGCAGATAGTACACGGCAATCAACTGCCAGTATGGCAAGAACTGTTCGGTGGAGGGCTTGACGCCCTTGCAAGTGTGGTTGAAAGGGGAGTTTTGGTCTTAAGTACTGATGTGAGTGCATCACCATGCTTTGCGTTGACATGCACAGGGCCAGCTGTGGACTGTACCTAGCCGATGCTTACAAAAGTCAAACGCTGACACCACGTCAGCACCTGTGAAATCCCTGCCTGAATGCCTGACGATGACTGAGGCTGCAGGGCAAGGCCGCTTGTTTGTTTGAGGCGGCACAGGATACGCTATGTTGCTGTGGCTCCGCGCATAGTTCTCGAGGAAACACAGAGCATACGATATGTGCTGGCAGAGATGCGCCAGTGCAGCAGAGGGGTCACTTCACAGTTGCCTAAGGGTGTGCCTTAATCCGTTATGGGCCAGCTGTGCTGCTACGTTTTACCAGCGCTGCAGCAATAACATGCTGACGCCACTGGATGTGTCCGAGTGCCAGGCCTGTTAAAGTTAGGGATGGAGGGGAAGGGCCTGAGAAACTGACGCTGTACTGCCGACAACCAGCAGAGTACAGTAGGCAGGCCTTGGTACTCTGCTGGTTTCGACTCGAAGCGAATCAGGAAAACGTCTGTTGCTGCCCTGCATCAAGCTCGATAGTCCTGTTTGACTGGCTCAGCAACAGGCTAGTCTCCGACGCTGGCCTGCCTCGCTTTGGTCTCCGACGCTTGCGAGACACGAACACGAGCACAAACCCTTTGCACTATTGGCGATGCTGTAGCGTCTCGAAGTACTACAACTGTCAAATCGAATCCTATGGAACTTAATAAACACACTTGTGTTCGTGTTATTGCTTATTGGATTTTACCGTGAGGGGCAGGGAGTCACAGAAACGGGGTTGTTTGCATGGCTTGCCTGGATTCAGTTGGAGGTTCGGATTGCGAACTGCAAGAAACGCAGACTTGGACAGGCCAACCTTTTAGCTCCGAAAGACAGACGTACGCTGAAATCTTGTCCACGCAGTCCTGGTTTACTAGGGTCCTACAATGGATTGACAAGGTTGGGTGTAAATATGGTCGTATTCGAGCTCGCGGCGTCGACGGATCCAGACCTTCCGTTGAGAGTGCTGCCGTTAAGTCCAGTAAAAACGAGGCCAGAAGTGGATCCAACAAAGGTACGCGACCGAAAAGCTCTTCTAGTGCACTGGGTTAAAAATCACCACGCCAGTTGCAGGGGTATTGCACGTTGGGTTACGGGACTCACCTGCGTTCGGCATCCCGCTGTCGAAGAGTGAAAGCCACAGCTGGGAGCTAAACAGCTCAGGCTACCGTCAGGCCCTTGACAGCCCACATCAACTGTCTATGGGGTGTAGGACCAGCTGCCTGTAGAAGAGCTGCGGATCTCGCCTTCCACCCCGCTGCTCGCAACGAGCCTCGTCGAAAACGGTTGGGTGTGTGGTGAGTAGTCAAACCAGCAGCCTGCAGCACCGTGTGCAGGATACTATGCAGTCGTTGCCATAGACTGACACCGCTAATTGGCCCTGTGATTTGCAAAGCGGCACATACGGCTGGGGATGCAGGTACCGAAGACGGTGTAGGTTGTTCACAGCGCTGGGTGCTGTACCATCTTTTGCAGCCTTGGGTTGTTAGCAAGTCAGTGCAGAGCAGAGCAACGGTGTACATCGCTGACCAGGGCCTGGCACAAGTCCGGGCGTCTGGGCATTGCTGTGCTTTGTGCCAGTGAACTGACCACTAGCCTGGTTGTGCAGGTCAAAACAATCTAGGGCAGACTGGGGCAGGCGGCATACAGAACATAGCAGAACCAAAACCACTAGAGGTTTGTACACAGTCCCACATGCATGTGCATAATCAACAGCAACAGGGTGGATTCAGCTGCGCATATAAAACCGTAGTAAAAGCCTGTAATACCTGCGTATGCACATGACAGTGCATATACATACGTATCCATACATTCAAACTCCATAAAAGTTGGCGCACGGATAAAAATACGTCCATAGGTTTTATAGAGACATTTGTAGAGAGGCTGATCAGGTGTGTGATTGATGCCACTACAACCAGCTGGAACAAACACGCAGCAACTTACGCCGCACCAAACAATTGGTGCTGACTAATTGCACTGACTGCTGCCTACACCAGGGATTCTTTGAAATGCACAGCTCAAAGTATGGCGGAAAACCTCTGATGTGTCTGACTTGCTACGCAGGGTGTGCGGCGATGGGCTGCAATCAGTCATGGCCACGAGCATGGTGCTGGCATTGCAGGTGATGGGCTTGTGTATACATGGGGGCATAACGACCGAGGTCAGCTCGGGCAGGATCTTGGGGTGCACAAACACGTACCAACGCAAGTTAAAGTGTTACGCGATTTGAACATACGATCAATCGCCTGCGGAGCTCAGGTGCCTTGCTGGCTTACCTGTTGTAATGCGTATACATTGAGAAGCTGTTGTCTTTGCAAAACACAGGAATTTTGCGGTACAACGACGAGCTGTTTGGTTCACTGACGCAACCAGACATGCATCCCTGCCAGTATCCTCGTGGGCAGCACGATGCCCAATACCACATGTTATAGAAGCTGTGTTGATGTGTATGCTCACGCGGTGTGCCAGTTCTTGCCGGTTGTGCGCTAAAAGCGGAGCTTGCATGTGCAGCATACGGTCGCACTGACACCTACCGACGTCATCACATGGGGCCGCAACGAGGAAGGGCAGTGCGGGCAGGGGGAGAAAGCAGAGTCAGACTGGGTGAAACCCCGCTACATCCGAATGCTGACAAATGCTCATGTGACGCAAGTTGTCTGCGGGGCATTCCACACGCTCTGTGTTACGGCAACCTCACAGGTCAGTCGCAGACTGCTGCCTCCTCAGTGTGCGTAGATCTGTCAATTTCGTTCGGTTGCGCGTGAGCGTCAAAAACAACGTTTTGGGCGGCGCCCTGATACACATGCAGCTTGAAGAACATGAGCTTTCGCGATCCAGATGTTGCGCTCTGTCTGTGACCAGCGAAGGGTACTAGGCTGTTGATCTGCAACAAAGGCCACCCAGGCATCGAAGCAGTTCGAGCTGCGTGCTGGCCATTGCACAACATTTGCATGACACGTCTCAGAGCTGCCTTTGCTGCCCACTAGGGCAGGGTGCAGGGCAAGTCACATTTCAGTTGCAGACCCGGTTGACGGGTGTGCAGGTGTACGCATGGGGCTGCAATACATCTGGCCAGTTGGGCTTAAGTCACACCGAGCTGCGCCGCTCACCGACTATCGTAGACGCATTGTGGGCACTGCCGGTACAGCAACTGGCTGCCGGTACAGAGCATAGCGCTGCGCTGACATCAAATGGGTTCCTGTTCACGTGGGGTGGCAATGACAAAGGGCAATTGGGCATACCAGTCATTGCTGAGGTGGCAGCGCAGCACCAGGTCAGCAGCGGAACTTCTCTCTACCCAACTGACAATAGCAAACGTGTTTGTGTTACACCAGTCATGATTGGCGTCAGAGGACTTGGATTGCATCTCCGTTTTCGTGGTCTGTTTTGCGGTTGCTTGTGGCCCCCAAGCTGGGGTCCAAAATGCGATGCACAAGCCAGTTTGGCAGCAGCCATCACGCACCTCGCTGTATTGGAGTGGCACACCAATGAACCCCAGAATTCACTATGATGCGGCGACTAAACAGACGGTGGGCTGTATGATAGTGCATACATCGCAAGCAAACCTGCTATATCTATCTGCGGTGCATAGGTGCAACGCACAGCGTCTGAGAAGCGGCGGGTGCGGCGGAAGGTCAACCAGCGGTTCCTGACAGCGCTGCTGGAGATGGGCATACCGCATGACAAAGCCGAGCTTGCCCTGACAGAGACAGGCAATGTTGGTGTTGAGGTGCGCTGAACCTTAGAGGCTGCCTGTTGACTGACATGGCAGAGCGCAACCAGTGGTAACGATTTGGCTGCAATGCACATCATGGGGCGCATGCCGCAGTTGTGATTTGGAGGTCGCAGATGACAATCGAAACCTTGCAAAACGCTGATATTTGGCCACCTTAGCCAACACGCGCCTGCTGGGAAGCACATCCATTGTGGCTGGGCAGTTGCCATTGGGTTTGTGCCCATTTGTAATGTGTACGGTTTCATCGCCAATGCCACAAGTACGTGATCTAAGCCCTTGCATTCTACACAAATACAACTGCTTGTCATATTGTTTGCTGTATGGTTGACAGGTTGCCACTGAGTGGCTGTTTAGCTGTCCTGATGAAGTGCTGGAAAGGCACCTCAACGGCACGGGCACCAGCAGCGGCCCCAACACACCCGCAAACCCCGACGGAGATGAAGAGGCAGCTCGATCAACCAAGCCACGACGAGTGGCAACGCTGCAGGTATTCCAAGGTCTACCCATGTGCTGGTGTAGGCTGTTCAATACTGTATTTTGCGTGAACATCCTTTGCAATGGTATAAGAGTGCACTGCTGTTCATATATACATCGATGTATGGCTGCAGTGGGCTGCTACAGGAACGTGTGCATGATTTAGATTCCACAAAGCGCCCAGCGTCGGTCCCCTCTGGCAGAGAGGGTGCTGACGGCACAACATGCCGAGATCAAACAGTTCAGTGTCAGCTTTGGTGCAGCAGGCTGACATGGCCAGATACGGCATTCCGTCCGCCATCATGCTGAACCTGTGCAACAAAGGCTTTGATATCTAGTGTGACGCTCCTGCCAGGGTGTGCGCTGCGTCGCTGCTGGCTCTTACCATACGGTAGCCGTCACCGCCACAGCGGTCTACGCCTGGGGACTTAATGCGAGCGGGCAGCTTGGGCTCGGGATGTACACCGATCAGAGCTTGCCTGCAGTTGTGAAGGAGCTGGAAGGCAAGGGCGTGCAGATGGTGAGCTGCGGCTGTGAGCATACATTGTTCCTCTGCGGGTGGGTTGGCAATGAAATACGGTTTGGAAAGTGAATCTGCGTGCTGGCGTAGATCATAGTGTCAACCGCTGTAGCGAAAATGCTGTGACTGTATGCTCCTGCTGTTGCTCTGCGTGTCGAACCTGTTACAGCATGTGTCATTGCAGCTATGCCCGTTAGGGCTGTCGCAGCTGATTCTACGACGAATCTGCAATTCTGCATGCGCCCATGTCGATACATCCACGGTGGATCAAGTTTTGGCCGAAGCATGGCGTCATCGCTGACACCCACATTGCAGTCTTACAAAACCTTTGTCTGTAGTTTGCACCAGGGCAGCCCCACATTGATTTGATCTCCCTTTACAACGTGCATATGGATATGATATCAAGTCACACAAAGTGGTTGTGCAGGGACAGCACTGTGTATGGTTGTGGCAACAACGAACACAACCAGCTACCTCTTCAGCCCCCGCACCACGACCTCTCTGACAATTCCGCCCACACAATGACTACCAACAGCATTCAGCCCACTCCCCAACCTTTTGAGCCCCCTGCTGACATTAGCGTGCCCACACTGCTCAACCTGCCATTCCTGCGGAACGGCAAATGCGGATTGGACGACTTATCAGCGCCTGTGATATCAACAGTGATTGCTGCGGGGTACAGCAGTGCATTCCTGACAAGGGAGGTTCACGAGGCTCCTGAAATGGAGACACAGCACCTGTGGGAAGTGTAAGTGCACTTGTCCTGCCACTGATGCAGCACAACCATGTGGAAGGGGCATCCCTTAAACTGTTGCATGACCGAGGTCTGCATTGGCTGTGGCTGGCAGCCATTAGTGCTAAGTCTCCTGGCATAGTCTGGGATGTATCAGGTTACGTCCAAACACAGGCAACTGTTCTGTTCATTCCTGCGTCTACGGGTCTGCGCACAAACCACACCTTGTGGTGAACGCCTGTATTAAGCCCGGAGCCATGAGCAATAAAAGGTCTCTGCATCACCAGGGTGAGACGTAGCTGCAGCTGAGTGCGTATGCATGCATGCATGCAGGTTGCAGTCGGCACTTCAGATGGTGGAGGGCGACAAACTAACCACTGGGATCTTCCCACCGGATGTAGCCAACAGACGCATCAATGCAGTGGTGGCATCTGTGCAGATGATCTTTGCTTCTGCAGCAGCGCTGACTGCAGCGTTTGGACTGAAGGTAATGCCCTTTCCTTGTCTACAAATCTTTCAATTCATTATCCACCAAAGCGCATAAGCATAGGCAACTGCCACCAGCTATCATAACATCTGTGATGACTTATGACAGCATCAGAGTTAGCCAGTCTCAAGTCAGTATCAGGCAGCCCAGCAAGTGCCCAGTATCAGCTCACGGTATCCACACTGCAAGCCTCAGTTGTCATCCCGACCCCCGTTCCCAGCCAGTACGAGTCGGGTTGAACACGTGTGTATGTCATGGACTGATATATCCACCCTTGGTGTCACCAAGGATTCTGTCGGTCTAGATGTCCAACGGTTGGATGACGTCCAAAAGCAGCTGCTGACGCTGTATACGACCATACATGGGCCGACCACCCACGACCCGTCACATATCATTGCCAATCATGAGCGCGTGGCGGCGCTGCATGCGCGGTTACAGTGCACTGTCAAACAGGCGCTGGCAACCGCTACAGAGCAGCTGCTTGAGGACCTGCAGAAGAATGTGAAGCTGCTGGGTAGGTCTCGATTTGCTTTGCAGCTGGCGCCTGACTGTCCTTAGGTTGGTGAACTGTCGAATGCTGCTGTGGTACGCCCATGCAGGGGAATGACGGGTGGTGCTGCCTGCATCGGACAGGTTCACTTACACCAATAATGCGCAACACACAGCTACAGGCTCGTTTCGACCGAGTTGGGCTCGAAAGGCGTTTTCGAAAGCCCCACCGTCAGACTGAGGGCTTGACTCTATTCGAGGGTTTAGATCTCCTTTGTGATGTTGATCCAGCTCCTTCAAACCTGAATGTTACTTGCCGCGCATTCCGATTAATGCAACTTCAGTTTACACCCGGGAGTACGAAAACGTGACGTCCTTCCTGCAGGCACACCCGAGCGCGCACAGGTCCTATTGGCCGCTGCTCAGAGCCCGTTAATGGGTGACAAGGAAACAGAACTGCCCGCGAGCCTCATACCGCGCCTCTGCAGCACCATTCTTCATGCACCCCGCTCGGGGCACCGCTGCCTGACAGTGTGGTGGTCGGAGTACCCTGCCGCGCTGCTGGAGACCCGAGTGGTGAGGCCACTGCAAGAGTACCTCACAGCAGAACTGTACCAAACCAAGAAGCTGACTACCAATGTCATGAACGTGATCAAGGTGTTGGAATTGCTGGAAGCGGCCAACCAGCTGGGCAGGCTGCTGCCACCAGAAGCGCTTTACAACGAACTGATCAGGTACACCACCATTTTCTGGTCGTGTGCAGCATCTGTAGTATCTGCAGGGCTCCGTTCTGTGCTGCAGTGTCACACAACTTCGACAGGAATCGAATGCAAGCAATCAGATGCTGCCAGACTCACATTGTCCTCAGCATTGCAGCTTGCCTCATGCAGAGCTCCACGTCGATGGCCGGTGGCAACAAGGAGGTTGCACCCCACAATTTGCACGACGCCATTGATAAAATGCAGCATCCCTTCGCCACGCCAATGCGTTCTAGAGTATTTGTACATTACATAGTCGTCACTGACTGCCATTCGTGCCGATTTGCAGCGACAAGCTGGATGTGGAAGACCATTACCTGGCATGGCGACAGTCCCACGACTCGCCTCAGACTGTGTACGCATCCAACGAAGGTCCCTTCTCGTTCTGCTCATACCCCTTCCTGCTCAACCCACGGGCCAAGTCCAAGCTGCTGCACACAGAGGCACGCTTCATTATGGCGCAGGTATGAGTGATTCGCTGCCTATAAAGCTCAGATTCGGACAAGATGAAATGTATGGGTGGTCCAGGATGTCTGCGGTGGGTGTATACAACCGCATCCTGCTGTCGACCTGAGTTACCCACAGTACAATCCCCTAGCTTTCTGCTGCCATCATTGCATGCACGAGTCGAGCATGTCGCACTCAAGACAATAGCACCAGCGCTGCATTTGTTGTGCAGCGAATAACATGTGTAACACAGGCAGCCAGTGATTCACGATGACACAATGTTGTGCCGGGTCTGGTGCAGACCGTCAATGCGGCTCGGATGGAACACCAAATTGCATCCAATTTTCGGCACCGTCGTGGCGGCCTGTCAGCACCGCTGCCCGGTCTGGATGAGCGCATCATCCCCATTGATGAGGCCAAGACTCGCTTGCGCAGCCGGCAGTCAGCGCAGGAAGTTGAGGCTGAGAAACAGCGGGAACGCGATCGCGAGCGAAGGGAACGAGGGTGAGACCAGCCACGTACTCAACCTTTGCCTATCATTACGCTTAGAATATCGTGAAGTTTCTTGGGCAGACAGCTGCATAGTGGGCAGCAGAGGGTTAGATGTTTTGAGGCGATTGTATCAAGAGTACAGTTCCGACTAGACTATAAATTTTCCTTGGAGCAGTTTCAGACACCAATCCTGAGCATACCGTATTGTATCATCTTGAATTCGGGAACAACAGCAATAGCCTGGCCAGCTGCAAAGGTGTTACTGTCGTGCTCAGGGCTTTGTACAGAGCTGGCCATCATCCCGTTAGCGAGATTGATGTCTTGTTCCACTGCCGTATGCAGTCGTAGCACTTGCCAACATTGTTGTGTTGTTACCGCTGGTCTGCAGGCGTCAACAGAAGCAGTCGAGCGTGCGCAGCATGTGGGATCATATCTGGCATAACACCAGCGAAGGCGCTTCATCATCAGACTATCAGGTCAACATTCCTTGACCATGCTTGTTTCCTCGCCAGCACATGCTGGAATGAACTTGATATGGCTGTCAATATTTAAGTGACAATGCTGAGGTCAAAGACATGCATCAGCTGCGTATTTAAGCAGCTCTGACAGGCGTTACGATGGCTGCCACTGATCGTCGGTCTGAGAGGTGTTGCAGCAGTGCACAGATTTCGGTGCGCACCATAAGCTGCCCAGTGGTCGACTACATAGACTTGACTGGCATCTGTCTGCTGGTTGATAGACCACCCTAGTACATCAGACAACGGGCGCTTCCAGTGATGCGTAGCATACATATGTGTTGCAGGTTGACGAGCGTCAGATGGCGGCCCGAGAGGTCTCCGGACTCCATTCCCTCACAGACACCTCCAGCCTTCGACCACCGCTTCCCACACGTCCTCCGCCCACCGCCCTCATAGATACCGAGTACGCGTCCTCCACGACGGCACACAGTGCAGCGGCGGCAGCAAGTGCAGGGCCGGTAAGCAGCATATGGAAGCAGGGGAGTATGAATCTGCCGCCGCCTGAGGAAAGCGGGGTGCCGCCTGATCACCCGGACATGTGCATCCTGCGCATTCGGAGGAACCACCTGATTGAGGTGAGTAATATTATGGTAATGTGGCTTGTTAATGCAGCAGTTGTACTTAGCTGCGCAGCAACCATCAACGCAGCCTTGGTGCAAACTGTCACAAGCCATAGAGATGACCGTCCACTGTGTTTGTTCTGCGAAAATCTACACAGGCAGAACTTGTCATATCTGCTCAGCAAATGCAATGGGGATTAGAGGGAACTGGCGCGCAGCATCATTGTGATTGTAATAGGGAATTGCTGCAGCTCTTCACAGTCAGTGTGCCGTGATATGTTGAGATGGAACCCTCCAGCATCCGCTGCTTAGGGGCTTTAGTCACCGGTCTTAACATTTCGCCACGCTGCATATGACCATGAAGGCAGATCTGCTGTTTTCCCACAGCACATTTACCTACAAATCGCTTTATTTATTCCGTGATGCTACTATTGATGTAGGACGCCCTGGACGAGATAGCACGTCAACGCCCACGCGACCTCTTCAAACCCCTGCGAGTCCACTTCATCGGGGAAGACGGGATAGACGCAGGGGGCGTAAAGAAGGAGTTTTTCCAGTTGTTGATCGCTGAGCTGCTCTGCCCCGACTACGGCATGTTAATCTACCAACAAGTGAGCCTCCTGATTATACCTGCCGCAACAAAGTCTAGGTTGTGAAGTGCAGCAGCCGCCCATAGAGCAGCAAACATCTGCCTTTGGACCTTGTGCAATCAACTTCCTACTGTTTAATTGACATGCATCCCTGGAGTTACAAACAGCAAACGCTCCTGCATTGCGGCTGTTCTTTCAACTTGCAGCAGCAGTGGTTCTCCACAGAGTCCATTGGTATGTTGAGCGCTCGTCGTAATCTGGTCTGAGCACGACCCTCCTGGTTTGCGTTGCAGGAGTCCCGCACATATTGGTTTAATCCATCCACCCTCGAAGCCGAAGCCGAGTTCATGCTGGTGGGCCTGGTGCTGGGCCTGGCCATCTACAACAGCGTGTTGCTTGACTTCCCGTTGCCGATTGCGCTGTACAAGAAACTGCTGGGCCAGGCGTTGACGCTCAGGGACCTCGAGGATATGGAACCCACGCTGGGGAAATCGCTACGCCAGCTGTTAACATATGACGGTGAGTCATAGCCATCGCAGTTTTGCAGGCATTTGACTGTTGTGGTCATTCTGCTGAGTAGTGGCCGCTGTGAATACACTGACACACAAATCACTCGCCAGATGACTGTGAGGATTTGTATTGCTGCATGGCGTGCAACATAGAGAACACATGGCCCAGATCTCACATAGTCAAAGACCTGCTGCCTACCTTGGCTATTTATGAGCTACAACTGTATCTTTCGAGATGCTGCTCCT
>QQTX01000013.1_pt1 | contig 11819 bp, 7 predicted proteins | sample 1904761 | NCBI WGS metagenome assembly QQTX01 (sample SAMN09435613, study PRJNA476489) | Subsurface metagenome, whole genome shotgun sequencing project. | isolation source: Iberian Pyrite Belt deep subsurface sample IPBSL BH10 depth 607 mbsf | place: Spain: near Pea de Hierro, Huelva | collected 2011 | reverse complement strand
GCATTTTAGTTCGCAAGAAGGTGAAGACAATCAACACCACGGTCCGAGATTTAGCTCGCTGTGGCAAGCGATCCCGGTAATTGCATTCACTTCCCTCATTCTGCGACCTTCTGCTTCTCTAATGGTGATGCTGCTATTGTTTCGGGGAAATTGCGTTTAGAAAAACCCCAAGTGAGAATAATTACGATTGCGCTAATCATTAGCCACTCAGGTGGAACAAATGCGTCGTTGATGACTTTGATAAGCAAGCGCAAACCAACGAGTGCAACGGTAATATAACCTGCATCTTCTAAATATACATATTCATCCAACCAACGGATGAATAATCCTGCCATAAACCGCAGCATCACAACTCCAATAGTCGTACCTGTTATTACTAACCAGGTTTCTTGCGAAACTGCGATCGCAGTTGTAACGCTATCGAGCGAAAATGCTAAGTCAGTGAATGCAATTACCGGGATCGCTTGCCACAGCGAGCTAAATCTCGGACCGTGGTGTTGATTGTCTTCACCTTCTTGCGAACTAAAATGCTGGAAGACTAACCACAGCAAATAAGCTGCACCAATTAGCTCGAACTGCCAATATTGTTGTACCCAAGTTGCAGTCAGCAATAATGTAATCCGAAGAACATAAGCTACTACTAAACCTATGTTTAGAGCTTGAGTTTCTTTTTCTTTTTCTTCGAGTCCTTGCGCGATTGCGGCAAGTGCGATCGCATTATCTGCTGAAAGTACAGCCTCTAAAAAAATTAGCAGCAGCAAAGCGATAAAAGCTTCAATGCTGAAATGAAAGTGAAGGCTATCAAAAATTCTGTCTATCATTCGTTATTTCTCAAGCTGGAAAAATTAAAAAACTAAACAACAATAGCTAAATTAATATAAAAAGTGAAACAATTTGCTACTCTAATCCAGCTTAACTTGCGGCTGGAGAATTCGCACATACGGTTTTTTCTACCATATTGATATTACACTAAGCCGGGTAAGAAAACCTTCACAGTTTCTCCCTGAAATCCACAGGTCTTTGTATTTTTTGTAGTATTTGTCAGAAATCTGTAAATGTTAATCAAATCTTAAATTTTCATCGTAGTATTAGTTAGTTTTTGACCGTACTTATGATTATTACTTGAAATACATGTATAAAATTTTCGGATTGATTCTCGATTTTTGGAGATTTTGTATTTCAAACCGTTAATTTGCTACATAAATCCTTGTAATTACAGTCTAAGTAAATCAACTAATAAATTATTTGAGGTTTATCAGTGCGACTGCTATACATAAGTTAATAACGGTGGAGAGGTGAGAAGTTACCAATGAAATTGAACTTGCGCTCGATAAATATAAGTGCAGTTATGACGTTGTTACTAGGAATTGCAATGGTGGCAGCCACTCAAGGCTTACGTATCGCACCTGGCTTGGCATCCAAGTCGCAACAACTACCACCTCCTAATTGTAAAGACCCTCAGACAAATAGAGACATGATTGAATGTGGCGATCGCACTTTTAAAGAAGCTGATAAAAAACTCAATCAACTTTATAAAACCTTGCAAGCAAGAATGGGTGAAAAACAAAAGAAGCGTTTAGCAAGCTCGCAACAAAGCTGGGTAAAATTTAGAGATACCGCTTGTGCATTTGAAGCTGGAATGTATGAAAGTGGTAGCCTTGAACCATCAACACGAATTAATTGCTATGCACGTATGACAACCCAACGAGTTAGAGATTTAGATACTTGGTTACAAGAATTGAATAGACGGACATCATTTGGTAGAGTCGATGGGGAGTATTATAGCGCTTCCCTATCGAGTGAGGTACAGTCGTAGGGGCACAGCACTGCTGTGCCCCTACATCTTGGACGAAACGAGTGTACCTCATTAAACTGAGAACCGCTATATCTCCCGCATCTCTCTGTTATATCCGGACATGCACCTAAAGGGGCATCCATCTCCCGATATTGTTAGGGTTTAACCCTTTTGCCCATGTGGATGTAGTCATAGCAAGATTCATGAACAACCGTGAGATTTTTAGGTTTCCAGTTATTATGGTTCCCGTCTATGTGGTGCAAGTGTTGGTGCTAATTTTTTAGCTTTTTCTGTAGCGCCATAATTCTAGTTATTAACGATGATTTTTACCTTCTGACGGAACTTTTTGAAGTTTTCCACTCAGGGAGTCTACAAGGGGGGGAACCCCCAAGGGCACGCTGGCTCACCATTTTAGATGTCTCAAACATGGGAAGAAAAATATGCTTAGTTAGAGTCGATGGAGGCATAATAGCCTCCATCGACTCTAACTAGTTTTTGGTCAACAGGGCTGAGGCTTGATTGCGAACTTCGTTAGTAAGATTTCTAATCCTCGTTCTCAAATCTTCAGACTGTTTTCTTAACTTCCACCGTAACCGTTTATTTATCCTCCCTTTAGACAAAGCTATTTGAGATTGCAATTTATCCAAACGCTGACAAAGAATGGCAACCTTTGAAATGGAACCTTTGCCAATCTCTAAAATATTTTCCCCATCAAAACCAGTTAAAAAAGTTCTAATACCTGGGTCTAAGCCAATACAATTAAGGGCATTATTTTCCTCAATTTCAAACGGTATAGTAAAGCTTAATGCATTGTAAATATACTTGTTCAAACTTGTAACCTGATAAATTAAAGATTTATAATTTCAAACCAAAAGCCTCCCCTAATATAATTAGGAGAGGCTTTTGTATATTATGACCCTGGCATCGAGCAATTGTTGCGGGAGGCAACCCTCCAACTATCGTAGCCGCAGCAGCGTTTCACAACTGAGTTCGGGATGGGTTCAGAGTGGTTCCACCGCGCCATAGACACCAGGAAAAACTTACTTAAGTTAGGAGTGAGGAGTGAGGAGTTATTAGTTAGTAAAGAGTTATGAATAAAGAAATTCTATATTTCCAACTCTTAACTCTTAACTCCTCACTCCCATCAAAACCATGAAGACTGCACAGTGACGCATTGATTAGTTGTTGGTCAAGCCCTCGGTCTGTTAGTACTCTTAGGCTGCATGTGTTGCCACACTTCCACCGAAAGCCTATAAACATGTGTTCTACATGTGACCTTACTTCCTTAAAGGAATGAGAACACTCATCTTGAGGTGGGCTTCCCACTTAGATGCTTTCAGCGGTTATCCGCTCCGAACATAGCTACCCAGCGTCTACCGTTGGCACGATAACTGGTACACTAGCGGTTCGTCCTTCCCGGTCCTCTCGTACTAAGGAAGGCTCCTCTCAATGTTCTAACGCCTGCACCGGATATGGACCGAACTGTCTCACGACGTTCTGAACCCAGCTCACGTACCGCTTTAATGGGCGAACAGCCCAACCCTTGGGACGTACTTCCGCCCCAGGTTGCGATGAGCCGACATCGAGGTGCCAAACCTCCCCGTCGATGTGGACTCTTGGGGGAGATCAGCCTGTTATCCCTAGAGTAACTTTTATCCGTTGAGCGACGGCCATTCCACTCTGCGCCGTCGGATCACTAAGGCCTACTTTCGTACCTGTTCCACTTGTTTGTGTTACAGTCAAGCTCTCTTATTGCCTTTACACTCGACGCACGATTTCCAACCGTGCTGAGAGAACCATTGCGCGCCTCCGTTACCATTTAGGAGGCGACCGCCCCAGTCAAACTGCCCACCTGAAACTGTTCCTCTACCGGGTAACGGTAGTAGGTTAGAATTCTAGCTTCGACAGAGTGGTATCTCACTGTTAGCTCCAGTACCCCCACAAGGATACCTTCAACGCTTCCCACCTATCCTGCGCAGTCGAAGCCCGAACACAATTCCAGGCTACAGTAAAGCTTCATAGGGTCTTTCTGTCCAGGTGCAGGTAGTCCGTATCTTCACAGACAATCCTATTTCGCCGAGTCTCTCTCCGAGACACCGTCCAGATCGTTACGCCTTTCGTGCGGGTCGGAACTTACCCGACAAGGAATTTCGCTACCTTAGGACCGTTATAGTTACGGCCGCCGTTCACCGGGGCTTCAGTCGTCAGCTTTAGGGTTGCCCCCTGACCAACTTCCTTAACCTTCCGGCACTGGGCAGGCGTCAGCCCCCATACTGCGTCTATACGACTTTGCGGAGACCTGTGTTTTTGGTAAACAGTCGCCTGGACCTCTTCACTGCGACCCATATTGCTATGGGCACCCCTTCTTCCAAAGTTACGGGGCCATTTTGCCGAGTTCCTTAGAGAGAGTTATCTCGCGCCCCTTAGTTTACTCAACCTCCCCACCTGTGTCGGTTTCGGGTACGGGTCAATTACATTTAACGTGTTTAGAGCTTTTCTTGGAAGCTAGATTATGCCACTTCCTCCCCGTAGGGAGTCGTACTCGTGCCTCATCTCGAAACGTTTTCACCGTCTCTCAACAACTCGGACACTTGAACCGATAACCAACATTCGGCTGACAATTACCTTCTCCGTCCCTCTGCACAAATGTAATCAAGTACGGGAATATTAATCCGTTATCCATCGACTACGGCCTTCGCCCTCGCCTTAGGTCCCGACTAACCCAGAGTGGACGAACCTGGCTCTGGAACCCTTGGGGTTTCGGGGTATTGGATTCTCACCAATATTTGCGCTACTCAAGCCGACATTCTCACTTCTATTCAATCCACACCTGCTTGCCGCTAGTGCTTCACTTCAAATAGAACGCTCCCCTACCGATTGTTTTTAGACAATCCCACAGCTTCGGTACAACGTTTAGTCCCGTTCATTTTCGGCGCCGGAGCGCTTGACCAGTGAGCTATTACGCACTCTTTCAAGGGTGGCTGCTTCTAGGCAAACCTCCTGGTTGTCTGTGCACTCCCACCTCCTTTGCCACTTAACGTTGATTTGGGGACCTTAGCTGGTGGTCTGGGCTGTTTCCCTCTTGACGATGAAGCTTATCCCCCACCGTCTCACTAGTTATGTGTGAACCTGGTATTCTGAGTTTGTCTCGATTTGGTACCGGTCTCCCAGCCCGCACCGAAACAGTGCTTTACCCCCAGGTGATAATCATAACCGCTGCGCCTCAACACATTTCGGGGAGAACCAGCTAGCTCCTGGCTCGATTGGCATTTCACCCCTAACCACACCTCATCCGCTGATTTTTCAACATCAGTCGGTGCGGACCTCCACTTGGTGTTACCCAAGCTTCATCCTGGACATGGTTAGATCGCCAGGGTTCGGGTCTATAAATACTGATATATGCGCCCTTTTCAGACTCGGTTTCCCTTTGGCTTCGGCATTCTCGCCTTAACCTACCAGCACTTATAAGTCGCCGGCTCATTCTTCAACAGGCACGCGGTCATCCGTTTAATCGGACTCCCACTGCTTGTAAGCTGATGGTTTCATGTTCTATTTCACTCCCCTTTCGGGGTTCTTTTCACCTTTCCCTCGCGGTACTTGTTCGCTATCGCTCACGCAGTCGTATTTAGCCTTACGAGGTGGTCCTCGCTGATTCACATGGAATTTCACGTGCTCCATGCTACTCGGGATTAAGCTACTATCCTTCTATTTTCGACTACAAGACTTTCACTTTCTCTGGTGTAGTATTTAGCTACTTCGTCTAATATACGGATTCGATATTGCTTTCCCACGACCCCGAAGTACATGTACTTCGGTTTAGGCTCTTCCCATTTCGCTCACCACTACTTTGGGAATCTCTGTTTGATTTCTCTTCCTCCAGCTACTAAGATGTTTCAATTCGCTGGGTTGGCTCTTTGCTGTCTATATATTCAACAGCTAGTATATAGGGTTGCCCCATTCGGAAATCTCCGGCTCAATGCTTGCTTCCAACTCCCCGGAGCTTATCGTCGGTAACCACGTCCTTCTTCGCCGCTGCGTAGCTAGGTATCCACCATCAGCCCTTATTCGCTTGACCAATAATATCCAAATCAATTTTTTGTCTGTGATGTACGTATCCAATCAATTTTTCACTTCTCAATCCCGAACTTGTTGCCAAAGACGAAAATTATTCAGTGCTAAATAGATTGCTACCTACATTACTATTGCGTCACTATGCAGTTTTCATGGTTCTGGCTGGTATAATTCCAGCATTCTAAACGAGTTTCTTAAGTTTAGGTGCTAAATCATGACCATAAATAAACCGAAATTATAGTTTGAAAGCCGATTATTTCCAATCCCCAACGACCTTAGGAATGACCATCTTACCGATATTACCTCAACCGTTATTATTAATAACAACAACGGATGAATCAATAAGTTGGGTAGGTCTCCCTTAAAAGGAGGTGATCCAGCCACACCTTCCGGTACGGCTACCTTGTTACGACTTCACCCCAGTCACCAGTTCTACCTTCGGCATCCCCCCCCGCGAACGGTTAGGGTAACGACTTCGGGCGTAACCAGCTTCCATGGTGTGACGGGCGGTGTGTACAAGGCCCGGGAACGAATTCACTGCAGTATGCTGACCTGCAATTACTAGCGATTCCGACTTCACGCAGGCGAGTTGCAGCCTGCGATCTGAACTGAGCCACGATTTCTGAGATTTGCATCACATCGCTGTGTAGCTGCCCTTTGTTCGTAGCATTGTAGTACGTGTGTAGCCCAGGACGTAAGGGGCATGCTGACTTGACGTCATCCCCACCTTCCTCCGGTTTGTCACCGGCAGTCTCTCTAGAGTGCCCAACTTAATGCTGGCAACTAAATACGAGGGTTGCGCTCGTTGCGGGACTTAACCCAACATCTCACGACACGAGCTGACGACAGCCATGCACCACCTGTGTTCGCGCTCCCGAAGGCACTTTCGAGTTTCCCCAAAATTCGCGACATGTCAAGTCCTGGTAAGGTTCTTCGCGTTGCATCGAATTAAACCACATACTCCACCGCTTGTGCGGGCCCCCGTCAATTCCTTTGAGTTTCACAGTTGCCTGCGTACTCCCCAGGCGGGATACTTAACGCGTTAGCTACGGCACTGTCCGGGTCGATACAGACAACGCCTAGTATCCATCGTTTACGGCTAGGACTACTGGGGTATCTAATCCCATTCGCTCCCCTAGCTTTCGTCCCTCAGTGTCAGTACAGGCCTAGCAGAGCGCCTTCGCCACCGATGTTCTTCCCAATCTCTACGCATTTCACCGCTACACTGGGAATTCCCTCTGCCCCGAACGTACTCTAGTTTTGTAGTTTCCACCGCCCTTATGCGGTTAAGCCGCACGCTTTAACAGCAGACACACAAAACCACCTGCGGACGCTTTACGCCCAATCATTCCGGATAACGCTTGCATCCTCCGTATTACCGCGGCTGCTGGCACGGAGTTAGCCGATGCTTATTCCTCAGGTACCGTCATTATTCTTCCCTGAGAAAAGAGGTTTACAACCCAAGAGCCTTCCTCCCTCACGCGGTATTGCTCCGTCAGGCTTTCGCCCATTGCGGAAAATTCCCCACTGCTGCCTCCCGTAGGAGTCTGGACCGTGTCTCAGTTCCAGTGTGACTGATCATCCTCTCAGACCAGTTACCGATCGTCGCCTTGGTAGGCTCTTACCCCACCAACTAGCTAATCGGACGCAAGCTCTTCTTCAGGCATTTAAACTTTCACGTCTCCGCATATCCGGTATTAGCAGTCGTTTCCAACTGTTGTCCCCGACCTGAAGCTAGATTCTTACGCTTTACTCACCCGTCCGCCACTAACTTCCGAAGAAGTCCGTTCGACTTGCATGTGTTAAGCATACCGCCAGCGTTCATCCTGAGCCAGGATCAAACTCTCCGTTTTGGAGCTATAGAGACCCGAAATTTCGCGTCTCTACATTAGTTCTTTTTAGCTCTAGTTAAAATTCCTTATTCCGGAATCCTCTGCCTGGTAAACCAGGAACTTTTCATTTCTTGACGAGGATTGAATTTAATTCTTCGCTTTCAAACTATATTTTTTTTTCTTCGGTTCAGCGCGCTTCGCTTTCTTTCGCTTGGCACTTATTTAAGGTAACAACCTTTTCTAGCTTTGTCAACACCTTTGTCAAAAAATATTTTGTCACGTTGTTTGTATCCTAAAAGGTGCGCCGAATCGGGATTGTAGAATTTTCCCAACTTTACACTGCCCTGTCGGAATCGATTTTACCGTAGTCAAGCTTAATAATGCGATCGCCTGCCTGAAAGTAGCGGTCGTCGTGGCTGATAACTAGTACTGTTTTGCCCGTATCCCGTAGTTTAGGTAAAATTTGCTTGTAAAAGACATCTTTAAAATTGGGATCTTGGTCGGCTGCCCACTCATCAAATATATAGATAGGTCGATTTTCCAAGTATGCCGTTAGTAAAGCCAATCGTTTGCGCTGCCCCCCAGATAGTGACGTTGTAGACAGCACCCCATTTTCAATCCGAACTTTATGTTGAAGTTGCAGTAATTTTAAGTATTCGTAAGCTTGTTTATCTAAATCGAGATTTTCAAGTCCCAACAGTTCGTCAAATAAGTAAAAGTCTGCAAACACTACCGAAAAGTGCTGGCGATACCACTCGCGGTTATGGTTGTCGATTAACTCGCCATCAAAGCGAATTTCGCCACTTTCGGGAATATATAGCCCAGTAATCAATTTAGCAAGGGAAGATTTGCCGCTACCATTCCCGCCAACGATAAACACAATTTCTTGCGGATATAGCGTTACATCAATCGGTCCAAGGGTAAAACTAGTATCTTCTTGGTCCGTGTGATAAGTATGAGTTACTCCTTTAAGTTCCAAGCGATGCCAAGATGATTTGATATCAGGGGGAACTGTACTACTTTCTTCCTGGCTTACCAGCGATAAACCCAACGATTCGATTTTTTCTAACGCGATCGCAGCTTGACCGAGCTGCGGAAGCTTACTAATTATATTGTCCATCGGCAGCATCAAGTACGTGAAAGTTAAGATGTAACTATAGAGTGTCTGGGAATTTAAGGTCACAAACTTGGGAAGCGCAAATAGGACAAAACCAATTGCAAAGAAAAAGATGAATCGTCCCCAAGTGTTAGTTGTAGCGAAGAACGTTAAACCGCGAGTGTAGTGACGCTTATATTCGTTCGCGGTAACTTGGAACTGCTTTGACATAAAACTTTCTCGCCGCCAATAATGTAGTTTAAGCTCTTTTACACCCTCCGTAATTGTACGGAAATGCTTAAACAATACATCTTCATCTTCACGGGCAAGTGCAAGATTCTTTCGACCCTGCTTAGTAATCCATTCACAGCTGCTAATTGCAACTACTGCTATTGCTATTACTAAAAGAATCACCATCCACGACAGCCAAGTAATATATATTAAACACCCCAAAACCATCGCCAAATCAATGCATAAGAACGGTATTGCATATACTGCTACTGCTACTGCTTGTACATCTTCGGTAAGGGTTGCGAGCAAACGGGGGTTTCCCATCCGTTCGAGATAGTTTAGCTCAGAACCAAGAATCTGACTGCTAAGACGCATCCGCAAATTAAAGACAGCCTGCTGCGATAGCCGAATTAACGTAACCTGTGAAATAATACTGGTAACTAACGAAATTATTGCCAAACCGACAAAACCCAAAGCAATCAACGTTAATGATGAAGCAATTTGAGTTGTAGCACTGCTGACTAAAGCAATAAGACTAGCGCTACTCGCACCGCTAAGAAATCCAGTGGCGATCGCTAATGCTACCATTCCCCATGCTGAACGTAGTAAAAAGATAATCAAATTCATTCAAGTTTTGGTCGCTGGTAAGTTGTTGAGGGTTAATTAAGATACATTAAAGTATTTTTTATGCTGGATATAGTAAAATCGGATTTTTGCCTCTCAAGTCGAGAATATTTCCAATACACCATCTTTATTCAGTTTCAAGATAATTTTTATAACTTATTAAGACGAATCAAATTTAAAAATGAGCCAATTTCCGGTTTCGCTACGGCAACTTAATTTTTTACAATACTGTGATGTTTACGTTACAGCTTGTAACTTTTGCTTTCAGTTGGAATGTTAATGCTGGTAAACATTTTAAACTTGAACAAAATTGAATGTAAGTTTATATTCGCTCTTATCTATTAACTTTTAACCATTAACCCAAGTCATTTTGTAGGGAGAAATTAGGAATGACGGTATTGAAACCTTTTGATAACCTTGCAGTCATAACATCTCTAAGCATTTCACAAGAGCAAAAGGCTCGCTATATCCCAACCAACCATCGCCGTATTCTTTGTATTTTTCCCAAATACAGCCCTTCTTTTGGAACTTTTCACCATGCTTATCCGCTGACTGGCACAGTCAAGGCATTTATGCCACCACAAGGTATTTTAGTTGTAGCAGCTTATTTGCCGTCAGATTGGGAAGTGCGGGTAGTTGATGAAAACATCAAACCAGCGACAAGGAAAGATTATCGTTGGGCTGATGCTATTATCGTTAGCGGGATGCATATTCAGCGTCCGCAAATTAACCTAATTAATGAACTCGCGCACCGTGAAGGTAAAATTACTATTGTCGGCGGTCCTTCGGTGTCGGGTTGTCCGGAATATTATCCTGATTTCGATATTTTGAGCTTGGGTGAATTGGGAGATGCTACCGATAATTTAATCGAATATCTCGACCATCACAACAAACGTCCACCGCAACAACTTCGGTTTGAAACCAAGGAACGTTTACCTTTAACCGAGTTTCCTACGCCAGCTTACCACTTACTCGATCTCAATCAATATTTTCTTGCGAATATTCAGTTTTCTAGCGGTTGTCCGTTCCATTGCGAGTTTTGCGATATACCCGAACTATATGGTAATAATCCGCGTATGAAAACTCCCGAACAGGTTGTAAATGAGCTTGATGCTATGCTCAAATGCGGCAATCTTGGGGCAGTATATTTTGTTGATGATAACTTTGTTGGCAACCGTCGGGCAGCAATGGAATTGTTACCGCACCTGATCGAATGGCAAAAGCGTAATGGCTACCCGATTCAGTTTGCTTGCGAAGCGACTTTAAATTTAGCACAAAGTCCAAAATTACTCGAAATGATGCGCGAGGCGTATTTTTGTACTGTATTTTGTGGAATCGAAACGCCGGAAACTAACGCACTTCAAGCGATTTCTAAAACGCATAACTTGGGTATGCCGATTCTCGAAGCTGTAAAAATCCTCAACAGTTACGGGATGGAAGTTGTTTCGGGCATTATTATGGGACTCGATACAGATACAGACGATACATGCGATCGCATTCTCGAATTTATCCGATTGTCCCAAATTCCTCTGCTGACTATCAATTTACTTCATGCTTTACCGCGCACGCCCTTATGGCGCAGGCTAGAACAGGAAGGACGGCTTGTTTTTGATGAAAACCGCGATTCTAACGTTGAGTTTTTGATGCCTTACGAACAAGTTGTTGAGATGTGGCGACGCTGCATTACTACCGCTTACGAACCCGAATTCTTATATCAGCGCTTTGCTTATCACTTGGAAAACACTTATCCAAATCGGATCAAAGTACCTAATAGCCCCGCCCGTGTTTCGCGGGCAAATATAATCAAAGGGTTGACATATTTGACTAATATTTTAGTGAGGGTTGGTGTATTTGGAAACTATCGCCGAACCTTTTGGAAAATGGCACGGGAAACTTTAAAAAAAGGCGATATTGAAGGTTTAATTAATGTGGGTTTAGTTGGACACCACTTAATTAAATTTGCTGCTGAATGCGGTACGGGTCAGGAATCTGCCTCTTTCTATTCGCAAAAAATTCGTGAAGCTGTACATACCTGATTTTGCCGTCGTAGGGGCACAGCGGTTTAAGTACCCCTATATATTAGATATCTCCGGAAAAGATGTAGAGACGCGAAATTTCGCGTCTTTATAAAGGATTTCGGGTAATGTAGAATTAATTTCCACGTTCCGTT
>QQTX01000012.1_pt1 | contig 12303 bp, 12 predicted proteins | sample 1904761 | NCBI WGS metagenome assembly QQTX01 (sample SAMN09435613, study PRJNA476489) | Subsurface metagenome, whole genome shotgun sequencing project. | isolation source: Iberian Pyrite Belt deep subsurface sample IPBSL BH10 depth 607 mbsf | place: Spain: near Pea de Hierro, Huelva | collected 2011 | reverse complement strand
CAGCTCGATAGTAATTTAGAAATTGATATTGGCCTGGATGGTTTCAGCAACGATCAATTAAATGATCTACAGGTAAGGTTAAGTTACTCCTTTTTTAAAGGAAGATTACGCTTAAGTCACGAAGGCGGATTGCCAGGTAGTAATTACAATAGTGATCCTAGTAATCCGAATTATAATCCCACTAACGGCGAAGTACCTGGTTCATGGCGCGCCGATATTTTTATGCGGGAAGACGGAAAGTTACGCCTTAAACTGGAATACAATATTATTCCGTATTCTTATAATACCACCGTTGGCCAAAACACCGTGAGCAGCTTACGCGGTAGTATTTTACACACCGAACGTTTTGATTCCTTCTCCGAATTATTTGCCCGCCGGAAAATGCGACGCCGGATGCGGAAACCACCCGAAAAAATTATTATCGATTCTGATGAACGGGTAGGATTGTAACAGTTACCATTTACCAGCTATCATTTACCACTTATTATTTACCAAATTTTAATTTTTATAAATCAATTTTATCAACTAAAACCAGCATTGCATAAACAATAATTGGTAAATGCTAATTGGAAACTGGTAAATGGTAAATGCTAAATGTTGAAACCTGTGCTTTTTATTCTTAATTTTGCCACGCAAAAGAGTTTTGGCACTTGGTAAATGGTACTTGGTAAATGATAAATGGCTAGACAACCTAATAAACCTACCCGTAAAAAAAAGCTAGGCAGCTATCCGCACGCTATGGTTATTTTTACCATTTCCTTGGCTTTGTTCGTTATTGGTTTGTTTAGCACTTTACTTATTCACGCGGGTAAATTATCTGATGTGGTAAAGCAAAGTATTGAAGTGCAAGTTTACCTGGATTTCGATTTGACCCAGACGCAATTGGCCCGCATGAAGAACACTTTCTCACAGAAAGAATACATTGCTTATTTAAACCAAGAGCCGCAAGTACGTTTTTTCTCGAAAGAAGAAGGTGCGAAAGAGTTTATTCAGGAAAGTGGCGAAGATTTTATGGCTTTCTTGGGCGATAATCCGTTGCGCGATGCCTATATTTTAAATATTAACCCGGAGTTTGCCGATTCCGAGCATTTAAAGAAAATAAAAGCAGAACTGGAAGAAATTGACGGCGTGTACGAGGTGCAATATGTAGCCAGTTTAATCGACTCCATCAATCAAAATTTAAAAAAAATCAGTATAATTTTGCTTAGTTTCGCTGCTATCCTGGTTTTGGTAGTTATAATACTCATTAATAATACCATTAAACTAGCGATGTTTTCCCAACGTTTTCTAATCCGGAGCATGCAGCTAGTGGGTGCTACTTCAGGGTTTATTCAACGCCCATTCATGAACCGGGCCATTTTACAAGGTTTAATCAGCGGGTTGTTGGCTTCCGGTATGCTGTTTGGATTACTAACCTATGCTTATTATCAAATTAATGAGTTATACCTCCTCCGCGACGAAACTAAATTAATTATTCTGGCTGGTTTGTTAGTTTTACTGGGTATGGTCATCGGGTATATTAGCTCTTACCGGGCGGTACATAAATACATGCGTTTATCGCTGGACGAACTTTATTAAATACCAAACGCTAGATACTAGACACTTGAAGCTAGACATCACCTATGATTGTTATTAAATAATGTAAAAAACAAAGTTTAACTATTAAAACCCCTTCAATAAAATAAAGTCTAGTATCTAAGATCTAGCGTCTATATAATTATGGAAAATAAAAATCAGTTTGCTTTTGGCCGCCGGAACTACTTGTTAATGATAGTGGGCTTGGTAGTGCTGGGTATCGGCTTTATTATCATGACCCTGGATACCGAGCCTTACGGTCAAGGATTTTTGGGAATTACCTTAGGGCCAATATTTTTAGTAATCGGGTTTATTATCGAGTTCTTCGCTATTCTGGTGAAAGATCGTAAAAAAGTTTAAATGAGTTTCTGGCACGCAATTATTCTGGCTATTGTAGAAGGCCTTACCGAATTTTTACCCGTATCTTCCACCGGTCACATGATTATTGCTTCTAGCTTAATGGGCATTAACGCTTCGGAATTTACCAAAATGTTTACGGTTAATATTCAGTTCGGTGCCATTCTTTCGGTGTTGGTTTTGTACTGGAAACGTTTTTTTCAATCCATTGATTTTTATAAAAAATTACTATTTGCTTTTTTACCGGCCGTCGTTATTGGTTTTTTATTAAGCGACGTTATTGATGCTTTACTGGAAAGTGTTTTAACCGTAGCTATATCTTTAGTAGTTGGTGGCGTAGTACTCTTATTTGTAGATAAGTGGTTTAATAACGACCCCACGCATAGTACTCCTTCGGCTAAACAAGCTTTTGTTATTGGGTTGGCACAGTGCATTGCCATGGTTCCCGGAGTTTCGCGGTCTGCGGCTTCTATAATTGGTGGCCTGGCACAAGGTATTTCCCGGAAAGCGGCTGCCGAGTTTTCATTTTTTCTGGCTATTCCTACCATGCTGGCCGCTGCCAGTTATAAGTTTATCACCGACTTCCTGCACCTGGACATTAAGGATGACATCCTGAAAATGAACACGTACAAAATACAGTCCAGCTTAAATCAATTATCGGCGCACGATGTGCAAACGCTTTTACTGGGCAACTTAGTGGCTTTTATTGTAGCAATGCTGGCTATTAAGTTTTTTATCAGTTTCCTTACCAAGTATGGTTTCCGGGTATTTGGTATTTACCGCATTATTGTGGGGACGTTGTTATTATTGCTTTTATTATTCGGGGTAGATTTAAGTGTGTAGCATGAAAGAGTACGATTTTGAGGCCGGCGAAATACTTTTAGTTAACAAACCGCTGCACTGGACTTCGTTTGATGTGGTGAAGAAAGTACGTAATCAGCTGCGAATTAAAAAAATTGGTCATGCGGGCACTTTAGATCCTTTGGCTTCGGGATTGCTCATTTTGTGTACTGGTAAGTTTACCAAGAAAATAGACGAAATTCAGAGCCAAGAGAAAGAATATACCGGCCATTTTACCATTGGGCAAACCACGCCTTCCTTCGACCTGGAAACGGCCGTAGACCACACCCGCGATTACCAATATGTAACCGAAGAAAATATCCGGGAAGCAGCAACTAGTTTCGTGGGGCAAATAGATCAAATTCCGCCGTTGTATTCCGCTGTTAAAATTAATGGCGAGCGAGCTTATGCTTTGGCCCGCCGAGGCGAAGAAGCCGAAATTAAAGCAAAATCTATTCATATTAAAGCTTTCGAAATTACCCAAATAGAACTGCCTTTGGTTTATTTTAGAGTGGTATGTTCTAAAGGTACGTATATTCGCAGTCTGGCCCGCGACTTTGGTCACCAACTCGGTTGCGGAGCTCATTTATCGCAATTAGTACGAATCCGAATTGGGGAATATGATTTAAACCAGGCGCTTACGCTGGAAGCTATTCAGGAAATTCGAAAGCACAGACAAGAACAACATGCAGGTAATTCGTAGCCTTTCGGATTTTCCGGATCTAAGCCAGGCCGTAGTTACCAGCGGTACCTTTGATGGCGTACACCGCGGCCACCAGAAAATCTTGCAACGCTTAATACAGATAGCCCAGGATATCAATGGTCAAAGTGTGGTCATTACTTATTGGCCGCATCCTCGTTTGGTATTACAACCAGAAATTCAAAATATTCATCTACTGTCCACCATCGAGGAACGCATTGAACAACTGGCGGCTTTTGCCATTGATTATTTATTAATAATTCCATTTACCCACGAGTTTGCTAATTTAGATTCCGAACAGTTTATCGCGGAAATTCTGATTAAAACCATTCATACTAAAAAACTGGTAATAGGCTACGACCATCGGTTTGGCCGAAACAGAGCCGGCAGCTTTGAATACTTACGCCAGCATGCCCCGGAATTAGGTTTTGAGGTAGAAGAAATACCTCGCCAGGACATAGACAATGTGGCCGTAAGTTCCACTAAAATACGAACAGCCCTGGAAGCCGGTGAAATTAAAACGGCTACTGCTTATTTAGGCCGTTACTACTCCTTATCGGGCACAGTGGTGCTGGGCAAGCAACTCGGGCGCACCTTGGGCTATCCCACGGCTAACCTGGATATAACAGATCAGCATAAATTAATTCCTAAACAAGGAATTTATGTAGTGCAGGTAAAAATTAAAAATCAACTTTTGGGCGGTATGCTCAGCATTGGTACTAACCCAACGGTGGGCGGCACCAACCAAACCATAGAAGTAAATATTTTTGATTTTTCCGAAGATTTATACGCTCAGAAAATTACCTTGCTTTTTATCGACCGCATACGCAACGAAGAGAAATTTGATAGCTTGGATGCTCTTATTTCTCAAATGCACCAGGATAAAATTAGGTCCTTGAGCATTTTAAACGATTTTTTTTAAGTTTTAACCTTCCTGTTGCTTCGTTTTCGGCTACTAACACTCTATCGTATTAAATTGTAAATTATTCTTCTGGCATTATTCAGAATAAACCTTTCTATTCAGATTGCGCCTGCGGTAAGCAGCAAATTATAAAGCAGCTTCATTCATTTTTTAATTTCCCGTATATTCAAATAAATTGAATAAAAATGCATGATAAATAAAGTAGTTGCCCATGTACAAGAAGCCTTGGCGGATATACCGGATGGTGCGGTACTAATGCTGGGTGGCTTTGGATTATGCGGCATCCCCGAAAACTGCATTGCCGAACTCCTGCGCAAAGGCATCAAAGATTTAACTTGCATTTCTAACAACGCCGGGGTCGACGATTTTGGTTTAGGTTTACTCTTGCAAAAACGCCAGATTAAGAAAATGCTGGCGAGTTACGTGGGCGAAAATGCTGAATTTGAAAGGCAATTGCTGAGCGGAGAGTTGGAAGTGGAATTAATCCCGCAAGGCACCTTAGCGGAACGCATCCGGGCGGGCGGGGCGGGTATTCCGGCCTTTTATACGCCGGCTGGCTACGGTACCGAAGTGGGTAAGGATAAAGAAGTCCGGGAATTTAATGGTAAGATGTATTTACTGGAACACGGATTACGTGCCGATTTTGCCCTGGTAAAAGCCTGGCAGGGAGATACCGCCGGAAATTTAATCTATAAAGGCACTGCCCGCAATTTTAATCCCATGATGGCCACGGCTGGTAAAATTACTATTGCCGAAGTAGAAGAACTCGTGCCAGCCGGCCATCTCGACCCGAACCACATTCATACGCCCGGGATTTTTGTGCAACGCATCTTTCAAGGACAAGCCTACGAAAAACGAATCGAGCAACGTACCGTAAGAACCTAAGTCAATTTATCAAAACGTTGCCATGGAAATAGCAAAAGATAAAAGCCCGGGTAAATTTGCTGTTTTCTTCGAAAATTTTGCCGGTAAAATTACCTGGGTCTCCGGAAAACCAGTTTCTTTTCTGGTGGCTTTCGGATTTATATTAGTTTGGGGCATTGCGGGTTCTTTGTTTCATTTTTCGGATACCTGGCAATTGGTCATTAACTCCGTAACGAGCATTGTTACTTTTTTAATGGTATTTCTTATTCAGCAAGCGCAGAACAAAGATTCGCAGGCAATTCAATTAAAATTAAATGAAGTAGTAGCTGCTTTAAAAGGTGCTAGTAACCGCTTGATTAATATCGAAGACTCAAGCGGTAAAGAAGTAAAAGTATTAAAATCGTACTACGACCAATTAGCCGAAATCGCCGAGAAAGAAGAAAGCATCTTGGAAGCTCACTCTATGGAAGATGCCCGCGAAAACCAAGAGGTGAAAGAAAGAGCCGATCACAAACCCCAGTAGTTTAGTTGTTGGTTGCTAGTTGTTGGTTGTTAGATAGTTTTTTAAATTTTTAATCTAGATAAATGACCCAGCTGCATTTTATGATAATTGATCCATCAACAAAAACTATCAACTAACAACTAATAACCAAAATGGCTTTAGATAAACACGGCATTGCAAAACGGATTGCTCAGGAGTTGCGGGATGGGTTTTACGTGAACCTGGGAATAGGTATTCCTACCCTGGTGGCTAACTATATCCCGGCGGGTATAAACGTGGAGTTGCAATCAGAAAATGGATTGTTGGGCATGGGTCCGTTCCCTACCGAAGCTGAAGTAGATCCCGATCTGATTAATGCGGGTAAGCAAACGGTAACGACGCTCCCGGGTTCTTCGCTCTTTAGTTCCGCCGAAAGTTTTGCCATGATCCGAGGCGAGCACGTAGATTTAACGGTTCTGGGTGCCATGGAAGTGTCGGAACACGGCGATATTGCCAACTGGAAAATTCCGGGTAAAATGGTGAAAGGCATGGGAGGTGCCATGGATTTAGTAGCCTCGGCTAAAAATATTATTGTGGCCATGCAGCATACCAGCCGCGACGGCCAATCTAAACTGCTCACCAAATGTACCTTGCCCATTACTGGTCTAAATTGCGTGAAAAAAGTAGTTACTGACTTAGCTGTATTGGATATTACGCCGGAGGGATTTCTATTGCGCGAACGGGCACCGGGGGTTTCCGTAGAACAAATTCGGGAAGCTACGGCAGGCAATTTGATTATTCCGGATAACGTTCCGGAAATTAAAATATAACTACCTTTGTTATCAACAGTTATTTAGAAAAACTTTCCACGACGGGCTGAATTTTTAAATTTTTCAGCCTTACTTACCTGTATTATGACCGATAAAAGTAAACCATCCGATAAAACCAAAGAACCCGAACATAAGTTAACCCTCCGCCAATTACGGCTCGCCGATTACAAGTCAATCAAAGGCATTATGGATACCGTTTATTCTAATTTAGGCGGCTCCTGGACCAAAGAAGAATTTGTGGCTTTATTAAAAGCATTCCCCGAAGGGCAGATTTGCATTACCGACAAAGGCAAAGTAGTAGCGGGCGCATTAAGTATAATTGTTAAATACTCGGATTACGGCGATAAACACACCTACGAGCAAATTGTGGGCAAAGGTAAATTTGATACCCACAATCCCGATGGTGATACTCTTTATGGCGTTGATGTATTTGTAGACCCGGAATACCGCAACTTACGTTTAGGCCGTCGTTTGTACGATGCCCGGAAAGAATTATGCGAAAACCTGAACATGCGCGGGATTATCGCGGGTGGCCGGATACCGGGGTACTTAGAACATGCCGAAAAAATGTCTCCGCGCAAGTACATCGACATGGTCCGGAACAAGGAAATTTACGACCCGATCTTAACCTTTCAGCTCAGTAATGACTTCCACGTACGAAAAATTTTAAAAGGCTACATGCCTAGCGATATTGAGTCGAAAGCGTATGCTACTTTGCTCGAATGGATTAACGTGTATTACGAAGAGCGCGAAGAATTAATTGGTGGTCAAAAAACCGTAGTTCGAATTGGGGTGGTGCAATGGCAAATGCGCAATCTAACTTCTTTAGAAGATTTGCTGCAGCAAATAGAGTTTTACGTAGATACGGTGAGTTCGTACAAAGCGGATATAATCATGTTTCCGGAGTTCTTTAACGCACCCATGATGGCCCTCTCCAACGATCCGTCGCCATCGGCTGCCATTCGGACCCTAGCCGATTATACCGAAGAAGTACGCGAAAAGCTCATTAGTATGGCCTTGTCGTACAACATAAATATTATTGCCGGCAGTATGCCCGAGTATAATAATAAGCAGTTGCACAACGTAAGCTACCTTTGCCGCCGCGATGGCACCTACGATAAGCAGTATAAATTACACGTAACCCCCGACGAGGCCGCTTATTGGGGTATGCGCGGCGGAAACAAATTATCTATTTTCGATACAGATATTGGGAAAATAGGCATTCTGATTTGCTACGATGTGGAATTCCCGGAGTTGGCCCGGATGCTGTCGGATATGGATATGAAGATTTTATTTGTGCCTTACTGGACCGATACCAAAAACGCTTATCTGCGAGTCCGGCGATGTGCGCAAGCTAGAGCTATCGAAAACGAGTGCTACGTAGCTATTACCGGCAGCGTAGGTAACTTACCGCGCGTCGAAAACATGGATATTCAGTATTCCCAATCAGCGGTTTTTTCACCTTCTGATTTTGCGTTCCCGCACGATGCCGTGGTGGCCGAAGCCACTCCGAATACCGAAATGACCTTAATTGCTGACTTAGATCTCGATTTATTAAAAGACCTGAACACCGGGGGCAGCGTGCGTAATTTGCGCGACCGTCGGAAGGACTTGTATAATGTAAGCTGGATTTTAGATTAATTAAATCAATTTCGCGGATTATAGTTGGGCTCTCTATTCCAACTGTAATTCGCTTCTTATTTTCGCCTGTAAATTGTTAATCCTCGGCCAGCTTCGCCGGTTTACAACTGCACCAAGGATTCCCCAAAAATTATTACCTTCGCGCCAGAATTTAAAAAAATCATGAGTAAAGAAAAGCCCAGCCTGCCCAAAGGCACCCGCGACTTTGGTCCGGAAGTGGTAGCAAAGCGTAATTATATTTTTAACACCATAAAAAAAACTTTTCAGAAGTTTGGGTTCCAGCCGCTGGAAACGCCTACCATGGAAAACCTTTCGGTACTTACGGGCAAGTACGGCGACGAAGGAGACCAGTTAATTTTTAAAATTTTAAATTCCGGCGACTATTTAGCCAAAACTACTACCTCAGATTTTGAGCAAGGCAGCAAGCATTTACTTCGTAAAATATCAGAGAAAGCCTTACGCTACGATTTAACAGTGCCATTTGCCCGATACGTGGTTATGCACCGCAACGAAATCACCTTTCCGTTTAAGCGTTACCAAATTCAACCGGTTTGGCGCGCCGATCGTCCGCAACGTGGCCGTTACCGCGAATTTTACCAATGCGATGCCGACGTAGTAGGTACCAAATCCCTGCTCTGCGAAGCCGAAATTGTACTGATGATTGACGAAGTTCTTACTACCCTAGGAATTTCGAATTTTACCATCAAGATTAATCACCGGAAAATTTTAAGCGGAATAACTGAGGCTATTGGTCATAAAGGCCGTGAAGCTGATCTATGCGTATCTATTGATAAATTAGATAAAATTGGATATAAGGAAGTACAGCGAGATCTTATTTCAAAAGGATTTCCCGAAGATGATGTTGCAAAATTGGAAACCTTGTTGGGCTTTGCAGAATTTGGATTAGTAAATAACGAATCTGTACCAGATATGATAAAAAATCAATTCAATAATACAACTAGTTTATTTGGTCTTTCTGAAGTAATTAAAGTATTCGATTATGTAAAATCTATAAATGAAGAAGCATTCAGAAATGTTAAAATTGATCCTACCCTAGCCCGGGGGCTCTCCTACTACACCGGCTGTATTTTCGAGGTTAAAGTGAATAACGTGAATATGGGCAGCATCTCCGGTGGCGGTCGCTACGATAACTTAACGGGCATGTTTGGTTTACCAGATGTATCCGGCGTAGGTATTTCCTTCGGCGTAGACCGGATCTACGATGTAATGGAAGAATTACAATTATTTCCGGAGTCAGCGCAAATTAGCACGCAAGTATTGATTACCAATTTCGATAATCAATTCGAAACGTATGCTTTACCTATACTGCAGCAGCTACGAGCCGCTGGTATTTCCAGCGAACTTTATCCGGAGCAAGCAAAATTAAACAAGCAAATGTCTTACGCCGACAAAAAAAATATACCGTTCGTGTTGTTAATTGGCTCCGAAGAAATTGCTTCAGAAAAGTTAAAATTTAAAAATATGCGAACCGGGGAACAAGAAAGCCTAACACTAAATGAAGTTATAGCGAAGTTAGCAATCTAATATGGAAAGAATATTTCAATTACATCTCGGCCGGCCGCTTACCGTCGAAGTGATGCAGAATATTCTCACGAAACAGACAGACCTGGCCTTTTCACCTGATATAACCGAAATTTTAAATAGAGATAGCTTACAGCGAGAAGAAGGAATAACTCCCATCGAACTACAGGCATTTGCCATTGGACTAGGCTCGGAAACTCCACCCGAACTAACACCGGTAATGCTTTTATTGCTAGCCAACTTTTTCACTAAAAACCCCATAACCGGATATCCGCAAATTGTTTCCCGAATCCTGGAGTTTTATCAATTTGAAGTTTTCCCGCAGGTTTTTAGCGAAGGACTTTACGCCTCTCCGACGGCTCATTTGCTATTACCCGTATTTGGGGCCGGTAAAGTTTACTACCAAGGCTACTTACTGAAAGCCGCCGATGTGCATGATATTTTTAGCTGGCAACCTATTCCGTGGCCCGATAAGTTACCCCGTGCACTTACCGCTGCTTCCTTTCTGGGGGTAAGTAATTTGATATACAGTTTTATTCAGTTTAAGAAGATAATTCAATTTTCCCAACTGCTTTCAGCCAGAACTATCGAAAAACCTGATTCCGAACATTTTTTCTCAGACCAGATTAATCACCTGGAAACCCAATTAAACAGCTACTTAGCCCATCCGGAGATGCAGGTAAAACACTTGAACGGCTTAGTTTACCAGCTAATCAAGTTATTTACCACCTTCGGAGAACACGTTTTTGAAAATTTATCCCGGCAAACTGCTGAATTTGATTTTTCCTATGTTTTAAACAACCTTATTTATGTAAACATCGGTCATTTGCACGCCTTACTGGAAGTACTAAGTCGGGAGAATTTATTTTTGTTTGAAGGCAATTTTGACACTCATGCCGGACCATCTACTAGTTTTACTAATCGACTGATGCTTCAGCCGTACTTATTTTTAAAAAATTTAGAAAAAATAGGGGCAATATTTACCCTTATTCAATTTACATCGGCAAGCAACTCAGAAAATGAATTATATGAAACAGCAAATCTTCGGGCTACATACCGAAAGCAGGTTATAGACGTTTTACAGCAAGCCAATTTTGACGAACTAATCCGGAAAACGATTGCGTTTATGTATGCCCGTGTTTCAAGTAAATAACTTATTACCGAAGATTTTCTGTTTAGGTATTTTCCTGCATCTTTATTTTAGCGAAAGTATACAAGCGCAAACTAACACCTGTCCGGAAATATTTAAGGCTTATAATGCCAATGGCACTGAAGTAAATACTTTTTGCATTGGAGAAAAAATTCGGTTTAAATCTTGTTCCCCCAATGCGCAACCAGACAAAGAATACTACGATGCTAATAAAAACGATGGTTTAACTTTCCCGGATACTGTTAAAAGTGTTACCTATACCACAGCGGGCACCTATACTGTTACTCAGTTAATTAATACTGGATTACCCGGCAACAATCAATTTGAGCGTACTTTTACGGTTTTACCCACACCTCTGCCGGAAATACAAACTTTTAGTTGTGCCTTTAATCAAATAAATTTAAAAATCATTGATACTACTTACGATAGTTACCGCGTAAACTTTGGCGATGGCGTAGAGCGGCGAGTTTTACCGGGTAAAGATACCATTTACCAATATCGAAACGCCGGTACGTACCAGTTAACCATCAAAGCCACTTACCACCAGGCAACTTGTGTCGTCGAAAATGTTAAAACTATACAAACGCTTCCAGTCTTAACGGCTCCAGAATTACAAAGTCTGCAAGTAACCAGGCAATCTGTCGTGGCGGGTAGTATTACCCTACAAACCACTAATTTACAACCAGATTTTACCTACGTAGTCGAACGTGCACCGGTAGGCAGTTCCGGTTTTGTAGAAATTTACCGGTTGACAACCCCACCAGGTTCCGGAACGATCACGTTAGATAATATAGATACGAGAACCACCTTCCAATATCGTTTGCGGGTAACGGATGCGTGTGGCACCGCCACCGGATTTTTCTCGAACAGCATCATAAATCAATTAATAAGCCTAACTCCTGCCGAAAAAGAGTTACGCGTGAACTGGCCTGCCTATCCAAACTCCGCCGAAGTACTTAACTACCAGATATACCGGCAATCTATACTGGTGCAAACGCTGCCAGCTACGGCTACTTCTTACGTAGATCCAGCTTTAGCCTGTGGCCGAAATTATTGTTACCAATTGGTCGTTCAATTACGAAATAACCGGTATTCCCGTTCTTCGGATACTTGCCAAACGGTAATAGCTACCAGAGCACCGGCTGCGGCAATGGCTTGGGCTACCTTTAATCCTCACAATCAGGTAGTATTACAAATGCAAATACCAGTTAGCGAAACTTGGCAGGAAGTTGCTTGGCAAAAAAATGTTAATAATAATACCTTCAATAATCTGGCCCGGGTAAAACAGCTTACTTACCTGGATTCGACTGATTTTAACCAGAACAATCGGCCGTGTTACCAAGCTACTTATACCGATTCTTGTGGTCTTACTTCACCCGTTAGTAATATAACCTGACCCAT
>QQTX01000011.1_pt1 | contig 12380 bp, 11 predicted proteins | sample 1904761 | NCBI WGS metagenome assembly QQTX01 (sample SAMN09435613, study PRJNA476489) | Subsurface metagenome, whole genome shotgun sequencing project. | isolation source: Iberian Pyrite Belt deep subsurface sample IPBSL BH10 depth 607 mbsf | place: Spain: near Pea de Hierro, Huelva | collected 2011 | reverse complement strand
ATCGAGGGCTTTGAATGACGAAATACGCCCAGCTTTTCTTCGTTCGATAAGGTACGTTCTCAACATCGCAAACCCCTTCAGTGGGCAGGGATCAGATGATCAAGTATGACAAATACGAGTGAACAAGGGACTCTCAAACTTCAAAAACAATTCGAACAGTGACTCAGCATCGCTTTGTTTTAACTTAGTCGTTTTCAAAGCTCACCTCGGGGCAGATGATGATAGCAAAGAGGCAAAAACATACAACATTGGGTATTCGCTGGTCGTCACCGACCCAACTACTAATCCAACGGTTTGCAGCTTAAGTACGGCAGATCGGACGGGATACCCTTTTCTCTGCAACCTGTGGTCGTATGTATTAGGCAGCTTGATATCATGAAATATAGAGCCTAATCCAAATTCATCATCGGTGGGTCGTTGTCGACCAATTCATCAACCATCGAAAAGCTCAACAGCACAGAGTTGGCTCCTTTCTGGCAATCTATGCCTACTCCTGCATGATAATTTGCCCAACTTCGAGTAAAGTCGTTGGATGTTTGGTAATGCCTGAGAAAACGTTGCGCTGCATTTATAGCTTGACATTGTCTCTATTCAAGCAGTATGAATATGCAGTTGCTGTCGATTACTGCTATCGGCATGCTTGAATGATTGCAGCGCACGGAATCTTTCTCATAGCGGAGTCTGTATTGGCTTCTCCCACCTTAGACTTTAGTGGCCGTCTCTAACCTCCTTAGAGGCTCGTAGCAGCCAGTCATTGATTCCCGCCAGCATGCGTACTGTGGAAGACGGTGGAACGGGACTGGATGTACTACAAAGCTGTTGCTCGGCTTGGGAGAGCATGGAATACGCAGTTTTGAAAAGGTCATCTGTTCCAAGATACTCCAAAGAACTTCTTATCCCCTTTTGACGGACCGTTCTTGAGCGTGTCCGCTTTCTCAAGGTAAATCCGAGGTTGGCCTAGAATGTGTCAATATTTTTGCAATTCGCCCAACTTGCAAGCGAATGTTCGCCTGACCTTTGACATCCAGCGCAAACGTCTTGTAAGCCAGCTCGCGTTCCCCGGGACGTCTTATCATGTGGAGGTTCACAACTCCGGTGTTATCCGGCCCTTCCACCTACGGAGGCCCCAGTCAGCTGAGAGAAGCCCCTTGTGCAAAACTTCCTCACATTGAAATGCATCTGAAGATGCTCATTTCCTGCGCGGTCCTGATACATCTTCGATCTGTTCTTGATCAGCCCTATCCTTCCCAATCTCTCGAATAACGAACGCGATCGGTCTCGCCCTCGCCCATTTGTTCCAGGTTGGCTCCCCATAGGCTTTGATCTTCTTGCCACTGCCCACTGAAGGGGTTTGCGATGTTGAGAACGTACCTTATCGAACGAAGAAAAGCTGGGCGTATTTCGTCATTCAAAGCCCTCGATTCGACGAGGTTTTAAGAGCTTATGAGCTGTGAAAACACCAATCGAGCATAATCGCGCGGCATCTCAGGTGCAGCGATGTCAATACTATCGTTTAAGAGCTTTTTCTTCGATTTGCCTTGACGACAGGCATGGCATCGCTATGGAGGTAGGCTTGCGCTTGAATTCAATCCGATTTCTATAGCAGTATCAAAGTCACAGGCCTGATCAGACTGCGCAGGAAACGTTCGACCCTGCCGTCGAAGACCAGGATGCTCATCGGTGGCGGCATCATGACGTATGCCGCCGTCGCGCTCTTGGCTGCTTCGAAGGAAGTCGACGAATCGCCTTCGTTGGTTTCCCTGACTGCAGTGGAGAGGGTGGAAAGGAGTAGTGCGAATGACCGATCTGGCGGCAGGGGACGGGAGTCATAGGTTCGAGAGTCCCGAGAGTTCGAAGGCGACAAAATCTCAAAATGAGACGAGGTCTAGAGCGAGGGAGCCGTTGCTACTAACTGCATATGTGACGGCAGTACTGGGTGCACAAAGTCGATGATGTCGCAGAAATGTGAATCAGTGTTGCCGAACCTCATCGAACGATTTCACGATACATTCCCAGATTATTGGAATCTGGCATCCCCCCCACCCATCAAACTCATCAACTTGCGAGCCGGCATGCCTTTCAGAACTTTCGGAAAGAATCTCTCGCCTTTTCAATCGACAGTATGATAAAGCTCAAATACGAAGGCGACCTCTCTCAAGCTTGGTCAGCGATCAGATTTGATTTATTGCGCGACATCGTTTGTGAACTGAAATACTGGATATTGAGGATGGTGCCGGGCTTCAATGACCTCAGGCTGTACGTGCAGCTTTCGCGGCTGACGAAAGCTTGAGGATAATATGCTGCGTGATCTTTAAAGTCCCCAGATCAAGGCGGTTGATCTCTTTGATTTGGCAGATGCCTGATCTGGGCATGGTAGTCGACGATTTCTCGCCTTGACCGCCGGCAAAGACGACGTATGCATGGCCTGAGTGGAGACTGATTATATCCTTCTAGAACTAGCTAATTTACAAGAGGAGACGTGAGATGAGCAGAGGGCTCGAACTCGCACGGTCCCGAGGTGAGAACAACATGACCAACGTTGGAGCGCAAAAGAAATCTCAATGTACTAGGAAGACAAATCCAGTAAGAGATGAGGGTGGAGGTTGTGATTGGTAGGCGCACAGCGAGCCCCTCATGGAAGATGATATGAATAATCCCGAAGAGGGTTGTGAACGCGATGTATGACAGGTCCTCGTCGGAAGACGCAGGAATCATGTGCCAGGTAGATTCGAGCATTTCCTTCATTCAAGCCTAAACCCTTCATGGCTTTTTCTCACCCTCGCCGCTCTGAGACTGACCGTCATTCGGGCTGCTCTCGCCAGTGCTGCCGGGCTGACCGGACTGCTCATTGCCCTGCTCGGCGCGGGCCTTGTGCATCTTGTCGAAGAGATTCAAGCTGGCCATCTGCAGCTCATCCGTCTTCTCCTTGAGCTCCGCTGCGGTGGCGGTCCCCTCGCCCGACTGGCTCTTCGACACAAATTCTCGAAGGGCATTGATCTTCTCCTGGATGGCTTCCGACTCGGTCTTATCCAGACGGTCGGCGAAATCCTTGAGGGCCTTCTCGGTGTCGTTCAATACGCTGTCGGCGCGGTTGGCGGCCTCGATGGCGTTCTTCCGCTCCTTGTCCTGCTCCCCGTATCGCTCGGCGTCATCAACCATGCCCTGGATTTCCGAGTCCGACAGACCCGAACCAGAGGCGATCGTGATGGACTGATCCTTGTTGGTAGCCTTGTCCTTGGCGTGAACGTGCACAATCGAATCGGCATCAATGTCGAAAGTAACCTCAACTTGGGGTACACCGCGGTGGGCAGGAGGAATGCCGACAAGCTGGAAGTTACCGAGCAACTTGTTGTCTCGTACCAACTCTCGCTCACCCTGGTAGACCTTGATCTCGACCGCGGTCTGGAAGTCGGCTGCGGTGGAGAAGATCTGGGATTTCTTGGTGGGGATGGTGGTGTTTCGGTTGATGAGACGAGTAAAGACGCCACCGAGGGTCTCGATACCGAGAGATAGTGGTGTGACATCGAGGAGAAGAACGTCCATGACCTCTCCAGCCAGGACGGCACCTTGGATGGCGGCACCAATCGCAACAGCCTCATCCGGGTTAACGGACTTAGCGGGATCACGACCGAAGATGCTCTTGACCGATTCCGTGACCTTCGGCATCCGAGTCATACCGCCAACCAGGATAACTTCCTGGATCTCCTTGGCCTGGAGACCAGCATCCTTGAGAGCCTTCCGCACCGGGTCGATCGTACGCTTGATTAGGGGATCAACGAGCGACTCCAATTGTGACCGACTGAGTTTCGAGTTGATGTGCTTGGGTCCGGAGGAGTCGGCGGTGATGAAGGGAAGGTTGATGTCGGTCTGAAGCGAGGAAGATAGTTCGATCTTGGCCTTTTCAGCGGCCTCGCGGATCCGCTGGATTGCCATCCGGTCGCCGCCAAGATCAATGCCAGAGTCCTTCTTGAATTGTTGAACGAGATGTCGGACGAGAAGGATGTCAAAGTCCTCGCCACCAAGATGAGTATCACCGTTCGTCGACTTGACCTCGAAGACGCCCTTTTGGATTTCCAGGATGGAAATATCGAAAGTTCCGCCACCAAGATCGTAGACGGCGATGACGCGATCATCCTCCTTCTCGAGACCGTAGGCAAGAGCCGCCGCAGTCGGCTCGTTGACGACACGGAGGACGTTCAAACCAGCGATCTGACCGGCATCCTTGGTCGCTTGACGTTGCGAATCGTTGAAGTAGGCCGGTACTGTGACGACACCGTTCTTGATGTTTTTGTTGAGATATGCTTCCGCCGTCTCCTTCATCTTCTGGAGGACAAAGCCTCCGATCTGCGAGGGTGAGTACTTCTGGTCGCGAGCCTGGACCCATGCGTCGCCGTTGGTGTGCTGGACGATCTTGTAGGGAACCTCCTTCAAGTCGCGCTGAACCTCAGCATCCGTGAATTTCCGACCGATGAGACGTTTGGTGGCAAAGAGGGTATTTTCGGGATTGACAACAGCCTGACGCTTGGCAGAGATTCCGACAAGTCGTTCTCCATCTTGCGCGAATGCCACCACCGAAGGCGTGGTTCGAGTACCTGATCATCAGTCTTAGTGAAGAAGCTTTGACGTTATGAAGAGCGATTCCACGAACCTTCTGCGTTTTCGATGATACGCGGGATCTTTCCTTCCATTACAGCCACAGCGGAGTTCGTGGTACCTATCAAGAAGAGATGTCAGTATGTTGTCATTCATACAGGTGGCAAGAGTTCGCGACGGAAGCGTACCTAGATCGATTCCTATGACCTGGCCCTTGACCTTCTCTTCCCCACCCGTAGACTCATATCGTGCAAATGTCTTTCCCAACGGCGATCGTAAGGACTTTGACGACCTCGAGAACGCTGTCCGGGTTTGGGGTATCTATAAAGAGACATTAGAAAAGACAATGAGAGAAGAGATGCTTTGCGTCAACATACCGATCTCGTTAGTCGTGAGGACAACATCTTGGAAGGATTATGTGAATCTGATCGATAGCTGGAGAGTCTCGACTGCTTGGTGGAATGATGGAGTAGGGAAAAACGAGGGAGATGACGGAATCAGGACTCGATAATGAATGAGCTCGAAGAAAAGTTTTAGCGTCTCGTCATGGACGGAAGTCATAGAAGTTGCCCGAAGCTCCGAATTTCGACTAGTCGTTGTTGAACCGGGACAACTCGACCACCGTAGTGCACCTCATTCAACTGCTCGAAACGGTACGTACCTCGTTACTGAGGCACTTCGAGCTCCGGCCATCCATTCAGACCAACATCGTCGTACTTACTCCCAACTCTAGGGTGTCGAGTTCGCCCCAGAGCAAACCACACGGGTAGGTACGGCAGGTATTCGAGGACTGTAACACAGCAAGTACTGCAATCGTACTCCATTCCCCACTACGACGACGTCAGAGTTGAAGGGCATCACAAGTCCCCGCGCTTCTCTGACTGAACTAATTGTCGATCTCATTTCAGACTTCACCTGCTCCTCGCTTCGGATTGTATTCGATTCACTCTTGCGCTTCGAATGGGTCTTATTCGATAACATGACGGTGGATGAGAGATGGTGCGGTGCCCTTCAATTCCTCGGCATACTAGGTATCAAACGCTTTGGTTGACTCGTGTGAAGGTGCAACGCCACCAATTCTTTGGTTCTCTCAGCACCGCGCAAATTCTACGAGCTGAACATACCGGTCCGGTGAGTATAGGAACTTCGGTCTCATCCTATTGAGAACTTCACTGACCGCAATAGCCATTGGCAGCTCCGCTCGCTCATAAGTGCGGTCTCTTCGGACGAAATCTACTACGCCAATGAGACCGAGGTTTATTGTCTTCACACTAAAACCCAGGATCGCGAGCTGATCGCATCGTTGACGTTCGAACCCCGATGTCTGACTGCAGCACATGGATGGCTATGCGCAGGAGGTGGCGTTCATGGGCAATTCGCCGCCGTCCGACTCGAGAGTGAAGATGGCCTCCATTCGGACCGATTATCTCGCCAACGCGGCGAGGTTGATTCTGCTCTTTTTCTGGATCTGAATATGGATTCGCGCACACACGAGGCATTGCAGCGGGCACATCGAGAAGGTCTTTCTAGGATACCGGCAATACGAACATCTCCCGTACAATTTCACGAGCTCGGTCAAGACATTGTCAACTCCGTGTCCGTACATCGTAACCCTGAAGAACGATATCAAGGCCAGACCGAGGTCTATGCCGTTCTAACGTGAGTTCTTGCTCTCTTCTGGATGCAGAGCATTCAGATGAGGGCGACTGACTGACCGCTCGATCAGTAATAATGACAAATCGATCCGAATTTTCTCCTTGATCCAGAATCGCCTCGTGCAGAGACTGGATTGCCCCTATCAAATGAATCACGCCTCCGTGACACCAGCCGGTGATATGTTGGTCGCCGTCGGTGATGGGACGACCATCTTCTTCTACCGGCGAGTTGCTACGTCCGATGGTCGACGCTTCTGGGAGAAGTGCGCAGACTCTTTGCCTGCTCCAAAGCTTGTCAGCAGCAACGACAGCTACTTCTCCACGGCATTCTCTGCAACGGGTCGATACTGTGCCGTTGCGTCGCAGGAAGGAGTGATCATCATCTTCGATGTCAGATCTCTCGAAGATGGCGACTGTAATTCCATCCACGCCGTACTTCCTTCATCTGCACCCGGAACCAGTTCCGGCGCGATTCGGAGCATGTGCTTTTCCCCAGAGCCTTGGGATTTGTTGATCTGTATCGAGCATTCGAGGCATGTCTCGGTTGTGGATGCAAGGAGCGGTTTCCGCGTACGGCAGATCGTTGACCTCAAGGAAAGCGACTATCTCGAAATCCTTCCTGTTTTGGATTTGGGTCCCGCCGGAGGACTCATCGATCCACGGCTGCGTGAAGGGCGTGATCGCGAGCTACTGCGACGGCATCGACGGGCGAATGCTACGGCTTATGGACCTGGAGGAATACTGTCCGGTACCGATTATCGAGATTCCGCTGCAGCATGGCGTCAAGACGATCAAAGAGCGGTGCGGGACGAATCGCCCCTACCTTTCACGGAACGCGAGCGTCAGATTCTCGAAGCACTTCGATCCTCCCGAGAACGCAATGAGGCTCGAGAGCAGCAACGACCGATGAGCATCAATTATTTTGAGGATTCCCAGGCACTTCTCGGGGACTCTTTTGGACTAGGAAGTGATCTGACCGGTCACGGCGGGCTCGATGGCCGGGAAAGAGGCCCACATCGCCTTGGGTCTCGTGCGGTCTCAGGCGACAATCCCTCGCATCTGTTTTACGATCAAATGCGGAGTCGACTCGGCGAAGAAACCTTCAGATCAAGTGGGTATCACCAGATACTTGTAGATGGATTGGAGTGATGGCGAACTGACACGATCAACAGTGAGGCCTTGGGAAACGGTCGATGCAGATCTCGTGAGACAGCGTGAATCGGCGGCTCTGGATACTTCAAGAGAGTTGAATGGTGGGGAGGCCGCATCAAATCAAGATCCCCTTCGACGACGAAGAACCAATCGATCTGGCGAATCTGGTCCGGATGCAGGTGGTATTTCCTCAACCAACGACACTCGAGGCATCGATCCAGCACCGAGTAACGCGGCATCCGAAGCCCGACGCCAGACTAATCGCCGGAATGTTTCGAATCTACGCCGACGTGCCTCCATCGTCATGGAGACGGACCTTGCCTTTGAAGAGCACGTTTCCGCCATACCCTCCGTAAGGGATGCAGACACGGACAACAGCGATCCCTGGCACACCATTCAAACAGCAATGGCGGTCAATAGTGGATCGGGAGCTCGGGCTCGGACGTCTCGAGGGGCAAATCCTGACCGATCACGGACTGCAACCGACTCACCAACCTATACCATGTGGATGGAGCGAGAACGAAGACGGAGATTAAGACAGTATATGAGCGCCTTGACTGATGGCGACCGTATCGGGCGCAGTAACGGAGAGCCGAACCCTAGATTCGACGAGGATGCCAGGCTCGGAACTGCAGGCTGTGCGATGAGCGAGGATGGGTCGATTCTGTAGGTTTCATCACCGTAGAAGTTGACCGGTTGGTTGTGGATTTTTGACTGACATGTCCAAAGTTTTGTTGCGACGGAGGAAGGTATATTTGAACTACACATCAACTTGCAAAGTCGCAAGAGCTTTCCCAAAATCACTCCTCGATGATGGGATTTTCGTGGTTGGCGCATCTGGTCCGGAGGACTTTTACAGCATTGAAGCCATTTGGGGTCCGTTCATCCACAACTAGGAGTCGGATGTCGTTACCATGTTCGAATATCTTGGCGTTCAACTGCATGTTCCGCTGGAGATGTTCTGGGCGCTCTCTTTTCACTTGGAAAAAAATTTAGCAGATACCACAGAGATCGGAGGTCAGAAATCTAGTTCGAAGTACGTCAAATTCAACAATGTGGGTATCTCGTGATGTGTTCGATCCATGTCTCGGGCGGTCCTTTGGTAAGGCCAACATTTCCCCTGATTGCGTTTTGCAACACGAGAGGAATAGAAGACGAGTCTGAGTGACGTGTCGATGGCGTTTATCGATATGTGCGGAAGAGCCTTTGATAGATCTTTTTGTAAATAAGCAACCGCTTCCGTATGGACAGCTTCGTAGCGGATTCAGCAGAAGCTGAATTACCTCGGTCATGAAGGGTAAGTAAATCCTCCCAATCTTAGACACCACAGCAGCTCCGGCTCGTTACCCGGCTTGAAGGGCTCCAGCCATCGATGTACTTAATGGTGAGGGCGAGACATGAGGCCCGGCAAGTACCACTCTCATCGTCGAAATATTCGCTACACCACATCTGCCTGACTCAAATATCTCTTTACTAATTGCACCTCCTCGACCGTTACATCCGCATTCTCCAGACTTCACATACCCAATACAGTCACAGAACTGTCAACGAAAACTTTCCAGCACATCTTCCGACGCATTCTGGACAAGATGGCTTCGCGACAGTGGGCGGACGACCCGGACTTCGATGACCCCACTGCCTTGCCGCCTCAACAGATCATAAGCAACAAAGACGGCACCAAGACCATCATCTCCTACCGCTTCAACGATGACGGCAAGAAGGTTAAGAGCACGCGACGGATTCGGACCACCGTCGTCAAGGAACACGTCAACCCCCGTGTCGCCGAACGAAAGGGATGGGCCAAGTTCGGGCTGGAGAAGGGTCACGCCGCTGGACCATCGCTCGATACGACCAGCGTGGGCGAGAATATCATCTTCCGACCGACTTTGAACTGGAAGTCGAATCAGAAAGAGGAGAAGCCCGACAAGGGGAGCATGAAGGATCAGCTCAAGGACAAGAAAGTGAAGTGTCGGATCTGTAGTGGAGAGCATTTCACGGCGCGATGTCCTTTCAAGGATACCATGGCCCCAGTGGACGAAAATGGAACTGGTGCGGGAGCGGACGGTGATGGTGATGGCGACGCACCGGCGGCTGGAGGGCTGGGCGAGAGCAAATCCAGCTACGTGCCGCCGCACATTCGACGGGGTGGTGCCGCCGGTGCGGGAGAGAGGATGGGTGGAAAGTACGAGAGGGACGATCTGGCAACATTGCGTGTCACTAATGTGGGTGGAGAAGATTGTACAGTCTTAAGAGGAACTTGATGACTGACGCCGATCACAGGTCAGCGAGTTTGCCGAGGAGCAAGATCTTCGGGACATGTTCGAGCGCTTTGGACGAGTCACTCGAGTCTTCTTGGCCAAAGACCGCGAGACAGGACGCGCCAAGGGCTTTGCCTTTATCAGTTTCCAGGAACGCACCGAAGCGGCCAAGGCTTGCGAGAAGATGGATGGCTGTAAGTTGCCTGTCCAGTCATTCACGAAGGTGGAGCTGACGTTTATACAGACGGCTATGGTCATCTCATTCTTCGTGTCGAATTCGCCAAACGGACTACATGATCTAGGAGGATGGAGGCGCTTTGGGGAGACAAGGCTTTTGATTTATGGAGGTCATAGGCTTCGTAGGGGAGGTCAAGCTCCTTCGCTGAGAAGGTCAAGCTCGAACCCAAATTTGAATCGGGGGGCTTGATACTTTCGCTTGAATCCATCTCCGTGATGTCGTGATTCATCGTGTGTCCTCACCATCAGATCTGAAGCTCTGACGATGATATGCTCCAATCACATGACGGATGAAGATCCACCACTCCTAAAGGGTGAGCTAAGTTTCTGATCTACTCATGACTGTAGAACAGCGGTTTGGATCTTCCGTAGCAAGATGTTGTACAGTAGATTCCGAATCATACAACATTGTTGTAGAGAGAAAGGCGGGCTGTTGTTTGCTGGCGCGCCAGAACGCGATGATGACGACAGCGGGGTTGAGTCCAACGGCGTCATGTACACCATAGCCTCGAAATCCTCGTTCGTTGACAACATCTGAAGTGGCGATCAATCATGGCTGACATCTCCGGTCGTCACCCTTCTTTCGATATCGGAACCAAGAAAGCAAGATCAAGACCTCCGATCCAAAGAAATGCAGGATACATCCCGCACGTGGGATCCACACATTCACCTGACGTCATGACTTCATCCGCACGTCAGGGTCTGGTCACCTTCAGAGCCCCTCAAGGTACGAGGGGGCTGCATTGACTCAATGACGTTCCAGCTCCCCAGACTCTTCTCCATCTGCTTGCGCCGAGCTCCACCCCGATTCACTCCAATTATCCGCAAAAGATTCTACGCCGGCAATCCTATTGAAAGTACCTTGAAAGCAGCTCAGAACACTCAAAAGATGGCGTCCTTGATTACTGGCAACAAATTCGATCCGGCCAAGGACATTCCGGATCTCTCGGGGAAGGTTAGTTCACAACGTCCTTGACTTGAAGCAATACGCTGACGTATACCAGACATTCGTTGTCACCGGAGGTTCAGCAGGCATTGGGTTCGGCATCGTTGCTCACCTGCTCGAGCATTCGGCCGCCAAGATCTACCTCCTCAGCAAGAAGGAGCAGCATGCCGATGAGGCCATGACCGCGCTCAAGGACTGGGGTGATGTTGAGAAGATCCAGTGGGTGAAGTGCGATCTCGAGGATCTGAAGCAGACGGATGAGGTTGCGAAGAAGTTGAAGGAGGAGCTGTCCACTTTGGATGCTGTAAGTCATGTAAAGCAACTTCAACTTCATGTCAATGTACTGACTTCGAATCTGCCAGCTCGTCTGCAATGCTGGACTTGGAGTGGGCCCGTACAACGAAACTAAGGATGGACTCGGTGAGTTTTTCACCCTTTAAACACGAGTCGATATCGAAACGCAATCAGCGTACTGACCCTCGTTAGACTCGCACTTCCAGGTCAACCACCTGTCTCAGATGCATCTGACCATGATCCTCTTGCCCATTCTCCAGAAAACGCCCAACGCCCGTCTGGTGTGGCAGTCATCGGATCTGCACCGCATGGCTCCCTCCTCGACCAAGTTCGCCGACGTGAACGAGATCAATACCGACATTGGCGCCGCCTACCTCTACAACCGGACCAAACTCGCCCAAGTTCTCTTCATCCGTGCCCTGGTTCGTCGCATGCAAAACAAAGAGCTCGGCTTCACCAGTATGGAGCAGGTCTTTGCCAATGCCACTCACCCGGGCGGCGTCAACACCGATCAGCAGGAACAGGCCGTCGAGGCTTACGGCACCCTAGGTAGGGTCGCCGTCGCGGGCGCGAGGAAGTTGATGAAAGATCCGATCGAGGAGGGATGTCGACCGGCTCTGTTCGCGACCACGAGCGAAGCGGTTGTGCAGGAGAAGTTGCAGGGTCAATATGTGAGTTGTTATCTACGATATCATCCTTGCAACGGTCATGGCCAAGGTCAATGAAGCCCTGGCTAACACTTTTTGACACAGATCGTCCCGGATCGGAAGGTCACCGAGCCCTCGAACCAGGCTAAAGATGATGCGCTCGGGGAGCAGCTCTGGAAGCTCAGCGAGAAGATCCTCATCGACAAGCTTGTGCACTTGCCTTATCGCACTCACATGTCGTCGGGCACACCAGGCAACATCTGAAGTCTCATATCTCCCTCGAAGAACGTCTACGAGGTAGATTGTATGGCTCGACGCTGTTTGGTGAATCTAGCTTAGTTCCTTGCATCAAGAGTCTGATGTCGCTAGGGGAATGATCTTCACCACGAGTTCCATACAGTAGTCGTCATCATTTGGACCCATATTGACGATCTTGAAGCTAGATTCACCAAACAGCGTCGAGCCATACAATCTACCTCGTAGACGTTCTTCGAGGGAGATATGAGACTTCAGATGTTGCCTGGTTCGTCGCATGCAAAACAAAGAGCTCGGCTTCACCAGTATGGAGCAGGTCTTTGCCAATGCCACTCACCCGGGC
>QQTX01000010.1_pt1 | contig 12385 bp, 16 predicted proteins | sample 1904761 | NCBI WGS metagenome assembly QQTX01 (sample SAMN09435613, study PRJNA476489) | Subsurface metagenome, whole genome shotgun sequencing project. | isolation source: Iberian Pyrite Belt deep subsurface sample IPBSL BH10 depth 607 mbsf | place: Spain: near Pea de Hierro, Huelva | collected 2011 | reverse complement strand
GATAGGCATAGTTTCGTTTGTGTCGTGAAATCACATTACCACCGATGAGTATTACCAATCGAACTGGAATTAACGTCTTTTTAACCTGCGAAGCAGCTGGTGTTCCACTACCCGTGGTCGAATGGGTTTATACCTCTAACACCGGCAAACAAATCGTCTATCCCAGTAAGATTAAATGTGATTTCTCGACACAAACGAAACTATGCCTATCTAGCCGATGATGATCGTATATCGACTCTGGTTCGCGGTGGACCAAATGCTCATGTTTTAACATCATGGCTTCAAATTCAATCCTTACAACCCATTGATCAAGGCAAATACACATGTGTTGCCAGTAACACTTTAGGCAAAGTGGAAAAATCATGCACTGTTGTTGTCGAAGGTAAATGAAGATCACGAAATTCTCTCCATGGAATTTCTTCTTCCTTTAGCTGGTCGAGAATTTTAAATGCTTATTTTCATATTTATTCTCTCTTAATTCAATTCCCAATTATTCATCTATTCATATTCAATCTAACGAAGACATCTACTCACTCTCTTCTTATCATTCAATACAAGTGTGCTACCGTAGATTTCTAGATTCAATTTCATTTTACGAATAAAAGAAGATATAGTCTTAAGATTTCGAGAGTTTAAAAAATTTCATTGTTAGTTTGATTAACGATGGAGAAAAGTAAGCGAAGGCAATCACAACAAACATATAAGCGAAAAGAATCAGTAACGAGATCGAATCGGAGGTATCGATGGTGTTGATATTTAGATTAATCATTCCTGTAAGAACATTGGCTAATAGGAATACATCAAGACCTTTTTGATTGACATTTTTTAGGACAATTGATTCACGAGATAAACCTTTTCGCAATAATAACCAGTGAATCAGACTAAAGCCTGACATACACATGCAAGCGAGTCCCGTGGTACTGGATACATACGAGAAATTACACAATTTTCTCGATGGATTAAAACTAATGGCACATAAAATGATTGTCGCAATCGCGAATTGAATGCTCATCTGTTTCAATCGAGAATCACGTTCGTTTGTCATCACTAATCTTCCAATGAAAATGCCCATTAAATACAAACAAACATAACCACCCAGAGAGAATATTCCTTCTCGATTGGCATCAATAAAACCATTCCTCCCTTGATTCGAGGATGTTAAATAAGCTTCGAATTGAAAATATTTCAATAGCACCAACTCTTGAAAGACTAAAGTAACGAAAATCCATAGCAAAACATTTCTCGTCATGAGTAATAGCGAATTGCCGATGAGTTTCATAAAACATAAAGTTAAAAAGAAATTCCAATGAAGACCATATTCACTAACATGTTCTACATAGGAGAAATATTTGATGGAGATAAAACGAATGAATCCGAAGATTAATAAGACGAAATTTTCGAGAAATAGATCTTTCAAATGTGTTGGTTTATTGCGAGCTTCAGAACTGACCATACCATGAGCTAATGCGAATAGACCAACGCCGAGATCCATTCCGGAATAACCGTAGTTTTCTGTTTTGGCAAAACGTCGAGGAAAGATCGGAAAATCTACGGCAAGAATGCAGATACACGTGACAATGATGATCTGACTACGAAAGTGTTCGATAATGCGCGAGTAGGATGGATTGTTTGATGGAAGTTTTGGAATGGAAGAATTTCTCTTGGTGAAATAAAGAATAAAGGCGATTGACCAAATAATCAGATGAACGATGGAAGTGATTGTAGAGAGGGAAGTACAAACGAGTAGCATTGGCACGATAAGAATGGAATGTTCGAGAAGGAAGTTTACTCCAGGAGTTTGGGGTAAACGAATCGAAGATTTGAGCATTTGACATAGGAAATATGTTGCACAGATATTGATTACGATTGAACCTGTTTCATGAGGAGTTGTTCCGGAGAGATGACTAACAAATAATTCTTTTCGTTGACGATAATCATCCATTTGATCTAAAATCAAGGAGAGAAAAATGAGACCAATCTTTTTACAGTAGAAGATCACTTCTGACATCTACGTATTCAAACGATTGGTTGCTCATTTGACGCTTGCAGTTCCGTCCACTTCTTCCTCCGAGATTGAAACTATTTCATTTAATCATGGCTGAATCAAACACATCATCTAGTCTGGTTTCTGTTAATTCACCAACGACATTTCCCTTTTTCAAATGTACTTTTCTGGACAAAGACACAGGTATTCATCTGATTTGATTGATCGAAAGCAATTGATCTCTTTCAGATCTAAATGAAATACCTATATGGAATAAGAATATTGGAATATTACTTTCATATTGGCTTCAACAGAAAGCAAATCATGATGATCTATTTGCTAGGTAGAACCATCGATTGAAAGAACTGGATTTTCTCGATTGATATTCTTTTAGTTTTCGTACAGCCAATGCGCATACGGATAGTCTAGGGGAAGTTGATGTGATAGCCAATGCTGAGGTTTGATCTTTCCTTTGCATAAAATCCAACTTCTATTTTTTGTCTAATAGCATATCAAAAAATTACTCAAAGTACCCTTCAATAAGCACAGTCAAATCTCCATGATTGTCCATCGGTTGGGTCGAACAATACTTCTCGATGAATTCGACGTTCATTCGCATCTCCTACATCTGGAAAAGGTACCAACAAACATCACTCTCTCTCTTTCTTCTAAGGATTTCCTCTTGTGCTTCAGAATGAATGGACATGGTTTCGAGATTTCTTCCTTGATACAGTTCTCCGAAATATATCTGTGAAACATTTCTATAAGAAAAATAAAACTCGAGACGAATTAATTCGAAAAGATCGTCTAGTGAAATTTCTCTGTCAAAGGTATGTGAAGTGATTCGTTTCTTTCGATGTTCATTCTTCGTTCTTCTAGTGTTGAATTACCCGAATCGCAATCCGCAACAAATGAAATTACTGCTGCAACACTTCTGCAACACCTTACCGAGATGGTCAGCGCGAATGATCAACCGGAAGAAGAGACTAATCGAAAGAATTTAACCTCCTCACCATTACAACGAACAGTTAATTGGACATTTGAGAATATGAAGATGTTAATCGGATCGGACCTACCGATCTTTGGAGATGACAAACATCCAGCTGTTAGTTTACGTTTAAGGTATTCTGATAACGATCGAAGTATTGTACTTTTTCTCGTCACTAGGGATATGGATAAACCGATCAATGTCTTAACAGGCATTGATTGTTGGTTGGATAATTTAATGTGCAATGTTCCTGAATTAGCCATGTGCTATCATGTTGATGGAATTGTTCAATCATATGAAATCGTCAAAACGGAAGATATACCCTATCGTGAAGGGTGTGAATTTCCCCCGAATGTAATCAGAGATTTAGCGACTAATCTTCTTTCATTTCTCAAAGCAAATGCTACGAAAGAAGGACATACATACTGGTTATTCAAAGGTAGACTTCCCTTCCTTCCGAACAAAAAAAACGATTTTCTGTCACTCAGGTCCGGATGATGATATCGTTAAATTATACGATCTCACAAGTTTATGTGATACAGATCGGGATGATAATCCTTATACCCTTCCCGTCGCTACTTTACTTTATAAAATGGCACATAATATGGTCTCTCAATCCGATCATGAAACTCGTTCGAAAGAATCCGGAACGATTCGGACATTACTCAAGCATTGTCTAGACATGCTCAATCCAGAAAAATTTCCAGAATATCATTGTGCAGCTGCATACATGATGTCTGATCTGTATATCGACGATAATGTCAGTGAACAAAGTTGGACATCGGATGGAAGTGATGTACAAGATCCTGATTCATTGAACGATGATGTAAGCGAAGGAGTAGGTTTGATAATTTTGATGATTTATTTTAGTTCGAATTCGAGCATGCTGATGAGATGCATGCAGAAGTGAATATTGAAACACTTCGACAACCTCAACAGCATCGTTTTCGGCAAAGTCATGATGTCGAACGTCTAAGACCAATTCATGGGAATTTGGATAAACGTGCGACTGAAGCATTGAAATACCTCGTTGAAGTAAGTACACACATCATTCGTGCAGATGACTGATTCAATTCTTCTTTAGGCTCTTCGTAGTAATGCCATTCATCGTCGCGCTCAAGCAACTGCCACTTCCAATCCTACTACTGAACATGACAATTCGACGGAGAAATCCCAAGTGATCGTTCCTTTACCTTATCAAGCCACGCGACATTCATCGAAAACGTTAATCGATAATAAAAATCATTTAACTAACGATCAACGATTGAAAGGAATTGTCTTACATAAAGCTGCTGCCGCTTATTTCTGTCTCGTTGATCGCAATGAAAAAGAGAAAAACTACGGTTCTTGTCTTCGATATCTTCGTTTAGCATTGAATTGTTACAGTAAGTCTCTCTTCCTTTCCTTGCTGGCTCCTTCAATTCTTTCCCTTCAGGTGCCGAACTGAAACTTCAATCCATGGATCATAATAACAGCAGTACTGAATGCAAGAAATTATTATCCTATATCATGAGTATTGCCGGTGATTGTCGATTGATGATTGCTTACATCACATCGGAGGAAGAGTTTGAGAAATATCGTGAACAGTATCAATTGATGAATGAGGTGGATTTAGAGATTCAGAAAGTGATTGATGAAGTGGGAATTAATTCGAATTCTTCTGGTAAGCATACACCATCTCGATTGATTGGAACGAATGTGTTCTTTGGATAGAATTTTCCTGGGTTTCGGAATTAACTTCGAATATCGATCGAAATCTTTTCGCGAGCGTCCATGCGTATGAATACGCGATCAATATCGTGAGAAATCTCGGTGATTATGAGAAAAAACGTCTTCAGCTTTTAACCAAACGTTTCGGTAATGTGCGAAAAGAAATGGGAGTGTATTGGATGAATAAATGCGCACAAGCCGTGAAGAATCTCAATCACGAAACGGCCAAAGTAGATCATTCCATTCTTTCATTCCGCCATTTAATCGATATGTTTCATCTAGGAAATAAAAGATCAATTCCGAAAAAGTTTCGAAAGTTTCGATGCTGCTATTCAAGCTTTCGAAAAAATCAATGATACATCAAATATCGCCTTGTTACATTCCAATCTCGGTCGATTAATGAGATACTATGCTCAATTCTATGCTCCAGTAGTCAATGGTATTCGACAGGAATTCTCCGAACAAGAACGACAGAGTCATCAGAAAGCCTTTGATTATTATCTCCAAGGTTTGAAGCTAGTCGAAAATCGTGCGGATTTATCCGAGGTTTATCGAACTCTTTCCTGGGAATTATCGAATAGTTATTTTACCATGGCTACAACATTACAAGATTTCGCACCATTGAGTACAATGTCTCGAGATGATGTAAGAGACAGAGAGAGAGAGAGTGAAGGTTTTGATTAATAGTTGATCATTTAGATTGAAAAAGAAGTGATCGATTGTATGACACATGCATTGAAATATCTCAATGTAGAATTGAATTCTCCATCCTCAGATCGTTATTCGTTAGCGAAATATCGTGCCGCGACCATTCACCATCGATTAGCTTCGTTACTCCATCATGCATTTCGTACTCAAGTGAGTATTGAATTTGCAATCAATTCGCGATTATCGCGACTATTTTCAGGAGAATCCCACTCGTCGAAAACGTCTTCGAGCATTGGCATCTCTACACTACCAAAAAGCATTGGAATTCTTTTCTCCCACAGCTAATCCACTCGAATATCTCCGTTCATTAATCGAAGAAGTGGCTCTAGCCGATTTCGAGCTACAAAGTAATCGTTCTTCCTTTCCCTTCCTCCTAAATGTTCGTGTGCTCTTTAGATGCTAGCGATAATTCTTCCCGTTTAAAATATTCCCAACAAGGTCTCCGTGCATCCTTTCAATGTGAAGAATGTGTCGGTATAATCAACGAACATCGAACCAGTTCTGATCCCGATGATTACAGTGAATCATTCGCGCAAGAAGCTCACCGTCTTCTCTCGATTCTAACCGGTCGAATTCAAACCTTTCTCAAAGAAATGGTCAAAATCTCCAAAAGTACTAATCCAAAGAAATCCGCCTATGATGATTACAAAGAGATGTACACTATATCCCTGCGAATCAACCAGAACTCCCCGACATTTCCTAAGGATTTACACGATGGAATCGAACGTTTAAAAAAGATTTTCGAGAGAAATACTACTGATTGAACATCCTCTTCTGTGTCATTGTTTTGATTAAACCTGAGCCGATGATTTACCTTTCTAGATGTGAATAGAATGATTCGAGCAAGCGAAGATGCTAATTCATCGTCATCAAGGATCTAAAAACGTCAAATCCGAAGCGGAAATGAGTCGAATACAATCGTCAGTGCGATATTTATCGCGAAGTTTCTATTTTCGATCGAGATTTAAACGATGGATCTCTACGAGATATGGATTCTTGTTTATCACTGCGTTGTTCGTGATTTTTTTAAATGAAGTTTTATTTTATCAATGGGCGAGATTTCATTGGCCTGAGATCGATTCTTTAGCACAGAAGTAAGAGAGAGAAACTGATCTCGAGATAAATCTCTTCGTTTTCTCTTTCTACAGATCGTCCGTTAAAAAACTTCTTCTCGTCGCTGATCCGCAATTAATCGGGGAAAAGGATGAAGGTTTCTTTGGTTTAATCACTCGAAATGATGCCGATCGATATCTCGCGAAGACCTTCGTACAAGCCAATGATTATGTCAAACCGGATTGGATTCTTTTTCTTGGCGATATCTTCGATGAAGGTTTATCCGCATCTGATGATGAATTTAAACGATATTTCGAGCGATTTGATTCGATTTTTCAATATGAAAATCGCGAACAGAAATGTATCGTCATTCCAGGAGATAATGATGTCGGAGGAGAATATTACGGCGATAAACAACCGATATTAAGACAACGATTTCGAAATTATTTCGGTCGAACGATTGCTTTATATCGACAGAATGATATTGAATATCTCAAGGTATTGATTGACTCGAGATTTTCAGGATGATGAAATCTTCTCTTCTTAGTTAGATATCGATATGTTTGAATCCTATATCGATGGGAAACGTTTTGCCATCATGGAACAAACAGAAAATCGTCCATTAACATCAATCTTTCGTATTGTATTAAACCATTGGCCACTCTTAACGCGTAGTGCTCGTTTTGTTAAACCTTTCATCAATGAATTAGAACCAAATCTCATTCTCAAAGGTGATAGCCATCACGTATGTCGAACACAAGTGGCTAATCTATCGAAGAAATAAAATGTTTCTCCCTCTCTTTAGTTTCATGTCTTTGCCTTCGATCGAACGAATATGACAAATTATGTCATCGCTCGAGAATACCTTTCTCCACCTATTCTTCCAATAGATCTGAATCAAAAACGGTTTATTTATGAAATCTCAGTACCGACCTGTTCATATCGAATGGGAGTCAATCGAATTGGATACGGTGTACTTTTCCTCGATAGTTGTAAGCAACTGGTCACTTTCTCATCAAAATTCTCGAATTTTCTTCTTTCTTTAGCGACAAAAACTGCACATTTAGCTATTCTTTCCACTCCACAAAGATATATATCGTTATATATCTATGCTGCTTACGGGATCTTTTTTGTACTTAGTTTAATTTTCACTTCACTCTTTCCTCGACGATCGTTATTCAAATGGTGGATGTGAGAATGAATCTGATTGTTCTTTTGTCATTTGCAAGGGAAATATACGCGCTTTTTGTGAGAATTTTATTTATGTCGAAGACTGATTGCCTGAGCAATTCAGCTGTGTGATGGTCATCGAGAATGAAGACGCGAGATTATTCTCGTCTTCTCGACAAGGATGGAAAGAGTTGTTCAAATGTGTTCGAAGCCAACAATTGAATGCGAAGGTCTTACATCCATTGATTAGTGAATACCGAATGATTGAAAGCGGAAGAGTGTACTATGCTCATCGTCGGCCGCTGTTTTGTCTACCGAATCGAGGAAAGATTAGAAAGAAAATCGAACCAATTGGATCGATCATACGATATTCGATTGAAGAGAATCATCTGTCTGCAATGATGATCATGCCTTCGTTCAAAGAAACCAAATCACATGTGACAAGTAAGAACTCTGCAATCTCTCCAACAATCTTCTCTCAGTTCTCTCACCGAATAATCCTTTTGTCCTCACCTCTTCCCAATGGCAGTCAAGTCTCGACGAAGATAATCTCCGTCAATCAATCAGCAAATTAATCCGTCACACTTCGAACCAAGACAAATCGATAATTCACCATAATCATCCTTCTCGTTTATCTCTTCGCTCTGTCTCCTATGGATTCGGTCTTGGAAGAAAAACACGACGCAAACATCTCACTTCCTCACCTACCTATCATCTTCCCGCGAATAAAATCGAACTCGATTCCAATCAACAAGAAGAAATCATTCGTCGAACCGGATCGTTGAAAAAGAGTTTCTAATCAAGTGTGAGATAACATTTTCTTCACATACTTGACATTGTCTTTATCTTTACATGTCAAGGTCTGAACTAGAACATATTTGAATGTAGTCCTTCGGTTTCGATTAACATGCCAATTGATTAATTATCCAAATGTCACAGAAGAAATAGAAAGATGAGGCGCATCTCATTTCCACTGAACACTCATCTCGCCTTGAGAAAAAGAAATCAAGTTCGAAAAATATGCTCAAGTGTTTTCTTGAAAAAGGAATGTGTTAATTTCATTTGAATATCGAAAGAAAGACATATATATATTAAAAAGAAAACAGATGTATCGAGTGTACTTCCATCTGTTTTCTTTTGCCTTGAAAAGAAGAATGAATGAATATGTCCATATGTTACCAATTGATTTAATAATTGTATTTCTTCTTCGTCTTAGCTGAAGGTCGATAGGATTCTAATTCATGATTTTTATAACCAGATTGACGATGAATTTTCTTCACACAAGATTCACAAAATAATTCATCGCAATCGAGACAACGTTTGGTGGCATTGTCATTGCACACCGTGCACCAGGGAAATTCCTCTTCGTCATCATTGGCTTCTTCTTCTTCCTTTTTGCTCTTGCTTGAAGATGGTAGAACGACTGTATCAGGTGTAGCAGCTGGCATGGTTTCATGGAGTACACGGAGACGATTTTCCAGTGATTTGTCATCGTTTTGTTGGATGGATAGTTCCTCATTCATTTGCCGGATGAGATCATCTGGAGTATTGCCAATCGCTGAAGTCGGTGCGGCCGTAGAAGCTACTGGAAAACTCTTTCGTAATTGTTGCAGTCGTTCTTCTAATGCTTGAGTTTCTGGATCAAGTTGATTGACCGGCATTCGTTGTGATGGTGCTTGTTGTTCTAATCGTTTGACGAAATTCTTCGGTGGTTTTTGCAACATCATTTGCGTACTAATCGAATGAAAACACGGTGTACAAACTTCTGCCATCTGATAATTCAATCTCGGCACTGCCATTCGTTGATACAAACACTTCGAACAGAAGTCTCCATCACATGATGGACAACGTTTTCTGACAGTCGGATTCACAATTGTTTGTTTACATGATGTACACATCGATGTCATATCTTATCTAGAAACGAATCTTGAAGTAATCAATCACTGAACTTTCTCATGAAATATTGCATTCGACTGGATCTGGATCAGTGAGATCAAACTGGAATTCTCATGTCATTGGGTATGAAAGAAAATTTTCTCGATATTCGCGCATGAGCTTTTCTTCAATCTCGAACATCATTAACGATGCTTTGATTTGATTTGATCTTAAGACAATTGATCAAGATGATTATGTTTGTCGACGATGAGTTTGAATACAGAATGAGTTCAAACGAATCGACTCGGTGTGAAATTTCGATCGGTATAATTAGAAACGATGAGTATGATCAAACACAATGTGCGACAAAGATCTGTCGATGATTAGAAAATAAACTCTCACTGCGAAGAAAACAACTGTGATGTACTGTTTTTGAATAGCAGATGTTCATTGTTGATGAGAATATCGATCATTACATCATATAGAGATGATGATGATGTAAGAAGGACGGGACTGATTTGCTGCTCGTTGAAATTAGTTCAAATCCTTTCAATCGATTATCAGTATGTAGGCAGAGATTGTGAATGAAACAGCTGGAGGAAAGAGAGTGAGAGAGAAAGAAACGATCAAATTGACTTTGACCGTTCGGTGAACTCGCACATACGGTACCGTACGTTGACTAGATCAAACAACATACGGACACAATGAACATTAACCTTTATTGTAAAAACATAGACATTCAAGGGTCTTTTCTTTCTCTTCACATAATGACATATCTTTTCATTCATCTCATCAATCAAAAGGAAACATTCAATAGACAGACATCAGCTATGTCCCTGCACGGTTTGTTTTATTCGAGCAAGAGAGGCGAAAAAAAAAATAAAAAAAAAAAACAAGCAGCAAAACAGAAAACTACACGCACGCAGACATAGATTTGCTTTGTACCTGAGAGGAGGTTCCTTTGTCGTTCTCTTGGACAAATAAACAAGAAAAATAGCAACTAATCAATGTGTGTAAATTTGGTTTTTTTTTCTTCACATACAAACAGGTATTTGATACTAATCACAAACCCCCCCGCGAAAAAAAAGAATCTACGCGCTGTTGAGAAAAAAAATAAGTTAGGCTCAAAGCTCACATACACATAGTGATAGATAGATAGATAGATGGCTACAGCTAAAAAACAAACAAACAAAACAAAGAAGAAGGAAAAAGAACATGTTTGAGCAGTTTGACTTCCTGAAAAAAAAGAAAAGGGAACACATAGAAATGACTGAGGACTAGTGGGTCACACACACACACACACACACATGCTCATTCACAATGAGAGATAGATCTTATCATAATAAAGTAGAAGAATAAGAAACTTTATTTCAATATGTAGGGAAGTTTTTCTCGTTCCGGGTTAATACATATAATGTCCCTGATCAAGATAGCTGTACACAATGACAAAAGAGAGAAAACAAATAGAGGTAAAAAAATACACAGAATAAATTAAATAACACACACACACACACACTAAGAATTATTCATACCTGAGGGTGTGTATACATCTAGATTCATGATGTTTTCAATGATAAAAGACTAAAATTTGACCAAACTGAATCAAATATTGTATTATTATTATTATCCGATGTTTGTTCATTGATTAAATCGAATGATGAACCGAAATCAAATGATTGATTGATTAACGAATTATCATCTAATGGAAAATAGGAGGATTGAGAGACCGTACGTAATGGAACATGTTTCTCATTCAGCTGATCTTTCTCCTCCAAAGGATTGGGATTATTGAATGGAAGAGATGAATGATGAGTAAATTTCGTTTTCATCCATTTAACTTCTTCAGGATCTTCAACAGGTGATTGATTACCTGATGAAGATGATTGTCCTGTACGTGTAGCAATATGACTTTCAATTTCAATCCGAGCAGCTTCGACATTTTCCGGTAAACCAGCAATTTCAAAGACAGGTTCTTTATCGCGACCTGGGGTAATGATATACGTATTTGTTGTTTGTTGAATACGCTTAATCGTTGCACCTTTAGGTCCAACGACTAATCCAACAACACGATAGGGTACTCGAACTTGTATTGTTGTTTGTTGGCTTGGTAGGATTAAATTATTAATATGTAGATTGGTATTACTTCCACTGCTGGTACTGCTATTCGAGGAACTACTCGTGCTGTTTTGTTGTTTCCGAGCTGAAAGAGAAAGGTTTTTGAACTTTCTTTCTTTCGAACGAATCCTACCGGCTCGAATTTGAGAGAAATGTTCCGCAGCTGAGATAATTTCTTTTTTAGCGATTTGCACGTCTTCCTTTCGGCCAGTGATAATGAAAACAGGTTCATCACCACGAACGGGTGTTTTGATGTACGTATTGGTTTTCGCACGTAAGGCTTTGATTTTACAACCTTGTCGTCCGACGATTTCAGCCACATGTTCCGAACTGGGTACTGGGACACATTCGGTCATATTCTGACTTTTCTTTCCGAGTGCATCCGCTGTTTGCTGTTGAAATTGAAGTGAATAGTCATGATTAAATGATGGAATCAATAAGGATGAATGTTGATATTCAGTGACGAATGGATCGATGATTGCTGCACTCGGCATAGTTTCAATTCGAATAAAAAAATAACTTTCAATTTATACTAGAAAGAAGCAAGACACGATGGTGATAAGTTCATCTTCGAGACGAGAGAAGGAAGAAATAATGAACGGAGAAGAACGTAGACTTACCGCGTAGCAATGTCCAGTCGACGACGAAAGCGAGAAAATGTGAATGTGATGATTAACGCCTACATGCTCGACCCTTCTATACTATACTGGTAAGGGAGAAAGAAGAAGAAGAAGAGGAAAAAAACGGCGAGAAGAGAACAGAAAATTACGAGAGAGTGACGT
>QQTX01000007.1_pt1 | contig 12549 bp, 13 predicted proteins | sample 1904761 | NCBI WGS metagenome assembly QQTX01 (sample SAMN09435613, study PRJNA476489) | Subsurface metagenome, whole genome shotgun sequencing project. | isolation source: Iberian Pyrite Belt deep subsurface sample IPBSL BH10 depth 607 mbsf | place: Spain: near Pea de Hierro, Huelva | collected 2011 | reverse complement strand
TGAAGTCGCTCGTTTTCCTGTACATGGTTCTGGTCTCCCGGCATCGCTGTGACGGGATGCATTCCCGCACTTGTCGATGTTAATTGTAGAACGGGCAGTGGACGAAACGGTTCCCGCACAAAATGACGTTATTTGATTTGGTATTTCGGTCGGCGTCGGACTAGGCGTCCGGCATGGAGACGTTCGAACCCAGACCGCGCGAGAAGCTGCTCGAACTGCTGGGCCGGTTCTCCGCGAGCACGGCGGAGTGGGAGCGCCGCGAGTTCGCGACATTGCCGAAGGACACGCAGGCGCTCGTGCTCCATCGGCTGGACGTGCTCGACCGGTATCTGGCGTTGTCGAAGCCGAAGGTGTCCGATGCTGACGCCGCCGCCGAGGCGATCAGTATCCCGCGCAGCAACTTCTACCGCATGCTCAGCCGCTACAAGGAGGGCGGTGCCGTCCTGGGATTGGTGCCCCACGCCAGAGTGAAGCGGCCCGCGATGCAGGCCGGAAAAGCTTTCGAGGCCGATCTGACCAGACTGGTCCGCGAGCATCCGACGGAGCGGCTGGCCTTCTTCGAGAAGGCTCTGGAGGCCGTCGCCCGCAAGCACGGTACCCGCCCGCCGTCGCGCGTGACAATCCAGCGCCGCATCGCGGAGCTCAGGGCGACGACGGCCGCGCCGCCCCATGCGCGAAGCAGCGTTTCGGCGAATCCGGTGTTCGGTCGCCAGCTGCTCGTCGACCAGTGCCTGCTGGGCGTCCCGGTGGCGGATGACGCCTCGAAGCCGAGGCTCGGCATTGCAGTCGTGCTCGACGTCGACACGCGGCTGCTGCTCGGCGTCGGGCTCGGCCCGGCCGGCCTTCCCCAGAAGATCCTGGCCGGAGCGGTCGCCGACACCGACGCCTTTTGGGAGGAACGCCTGCTGGGCTCCTTTCCCACGAGGGCGCTGCCCGAACGCGTCGAGTGGGTTCCGCCTCCAGGAGGGGATGCGGCCGTCGCGGGCTTCGTCGACCGCGCGCGGGCGTGGGACATCGCAGCCGTCGTGGACGGGGCGCCGGACCGTCGGCACGGCGCGCGCCTGGAGGACTTTCTCGGACGGGGATTCGGGGGGTATTCGCTGATCCCGTATTCCGGAGATGCGGACGTCGTCGACGTTCCGGACATCCCGCCGGAACCCCTGATCACCGTTGCCGGCACGCTCGCCCGAGCGGTCGAGGAATGGAACATGGAGATCGTGCGCCGTCGCCAGAAGGCGCGCCTCGTTCTGCGGGGCGCGACCTGGGACAAGCGACTGGAGCAATGGAGGAGCACGAAGCGCGCGTCTGACCTCGACGGCGGGGAGATCGCCATGCTGCTGAGCGGGAGAGGACTCCCCGCCTGGGCCGCTGACTTCGCGGCGCGCACGATCTGGCGGCGGTGGGAGGAGTCCCGGCCGGACGGTCAGATCTGAGGACGACCGGCATTGTGCTCGTCGACGAGCCTGCCGACGACCTGGCGCGCCTCCTCGATGCCCACGCGGAACGTGTAATGCTTGGCGGCGACGCTGCCCGCGGCGCGCGGACGCAGGAGAAAGGGACCAAGCCGGGTGCCGAACAGTGCCGCCGCGGCACCTCCCTTGAGGCGCGGCCGGCCCCGGACGGCGTCGAGGGACAGGCCGACCGCCTTCAGCAGCGCCTGCGGCCCTCCGCCGCCAGCGGTGGTGTCCAGCCGATGAGCGAGAACGCGCCGTGTCGGCGCGTGGATCAGCAGGCACATCGAGGGGACGACCAGCGTTCCGCCATCCGCGCGGACGGCCACTCCGATGCCGGTCTCGTCGATCTGCAGCGTCGGCCCGGCGAGCGTCGGGGTCGCGACACTCAGCCGCTCGATCATGCGGCGGCGCACGACGTCCCTGCCCGTTCTACAATTAACATCGACAAGTGCGGGAATGCATCCCGTCACAGCGATGCCGGGAGACCAGAACCATGTACAGGAAAACGAGCGACTTCATCAGCCACAATACGACGATCGACGCCACCGGGTTCCGTCACGTGTTCGGAGCGTTTTCCGGAGACTGGAGCGGTGACGAGCCGGCGAGCCGCGTTTTCGACGGGCTGGCGATCGAATTCGCCTCCGGGCGGTCGCGCGGCTCGGCCAAGCCCGCCGTGGAACGCCTGCACGCGTCCATCAAAGGCGCCGCGGGCGGCTTCGACTGGCTGCCGGCCGCCGGCCGGACCGAGCGCGTCGCCGGCGTCCTGATCACCGCGCACGTCGTGCCGGACGCGCCCTACCACCCGTTCTACGAACTCGACCCCAGCTCCTGATTTCCGCGGCGAGGCTGCCGCGTCGGTGACGGCGGCCCGCGCTCAGCAACAGCCCGCTTTCCGCACCATGTTCGAGGCAGCTCTCCCAGGGAGACGCGTCTCGTTCCGGACGGGTGAGCGGCGACGCCTGCCGACGGATCGCGGCATCCCCGATCCACATCCCTGCAATCGGACGAAGTAGCCGACGAGCTCCAGGCCGCACCGCGGTCGACGGCTCGCCGCCGCTCGACCGCACCACGAGGTATCCACATGTTCGACAAGGCCATTCCAAGGACGATCGTCGCCGTCGAGGACTTCGGCTGCCCCGTCGACGATCGATCCGCCGACGCCGGAGACCTGGTCCACTCCGGTCCGAAGGCCGAAGCCGTTCCGGCCGTTCCGGCCGTTCCCGAGGCGCCGATCACCACCGCGACGCTCCGTGCCCCCGCCAGCGTCCAGGTCACCGCCAGGGCACCCTGCCGCGCGGATCGGCCCCGCTGGTCGAGGCGCGATCGGCGCGACGCCGGATCGACGAAGCGCCCGTTCGCGGGAGCACGGACGTGATCGGTCCGAACCCCATCACGCCCGATCGCGATGCCGAAAGGTCGTCGCCGGTGCGCATCCCCGTCTCGCAGATCGCGACTCGCGGAGTGGCTCTGCGTGCCTTCCATGATCCGGCGTTTCACCCGAGCCGGACCCGCATCAGGCCCCTGGACGGCCCGGTCGACGTCGAGTCAGACCGGCTGGTCTCCATGGCGACGATGATCAGGCACCCCGATGGCGAGCCGCTGCGCCTCAGGGGTGTCGTCCTGGCGCACGAGCACGGGCGCTTCGCCAGCTGGAAGGCGCGCCGATCCCTCGTCTGGGAGGGCGAGGCCTGCATGGAGGCGCTGATCGCGGGCGAGGTCGAGCATGACGTGGTCGACGTCTGGACGGAAAGCACGGCCTTCGATCTAGTGGTGGAGGGCAAACCCCACTGGTACACCGTCGACATCGAGCAGAAGCTGGCTAACGGCCGCACCCGTCTGATCGAGATCAAGCGGGACGAGCGCGACCTTGAGGACCCGACCTATCGGCTGACCCTTGCCGCCGTCGCGGAGATCTGTCGACGCTGCGACATCGATTTCGGGGTCGTCCTCCGGGACGAGATTTACCGCAGCCGACGCCACCGGCGGAACGCCGCTCTCGTTTCCTCCCATTCATGGACCACCGTCGGTCCGGAACACGAGCGCAGGCTCGACGCCCATGCGCGCCTAACCAGGCGCGAGACAACCCTGAGTCAGCTCGCCGCGGCGCTGGAACCCGCGCGGCCGCTGATCGGCAACGCCATCGTCCATGCGCTCGCCGTCCGCCGCCGCGTCCGGCTCGACCTCGCGGGCCGCCTCGGCCCGCTCACGCCTCTCGCCATCGTCTGAAGGAGAACGTCATGCAGAATACCAAGCCCGCCCGTCAGCCCGCCCCGAGGCGCTCCAACCTCCTGTCGACGACGGGACACGCCTCTGAGCGCCCGACCATCGTGTCCGCGACGGTGCCGCACTTCGTCGTCCGCAGCCTCGCCGATCGCGACGTGATCGCCGCCAAGCCGCGCGTCACCGTGCTCATGGACCCGGTGACCAGGGCTATCGTCGGCTGGAGCGTCGGTTTCGACGACGACGCACGCGGCGCCTGAGCCGGCGGCAGGCGCCGGAGCGGCGCCACTGATCACGAGATAGCTCCGGGCCTGGCGGCCCGAAGCCCCAAGACCGGCCCGCAACCGGATCAACCGAGCCCGCACGATGCGGTCGGCGGAACGCCGACGTGCGCCCTCACAAGGAGAATGCAGATGAACGTCTTTCCCCGGAACAGCGTCGTCGTGATTGACGGCGTCACGTACAAGCCGCAGAGCCCGCTCGCGGGTCGCCTGATCTTCATGGACTCGTCGGGCGCGTTCTTCGTAACGCCCGACGAGAACGGGGTGGTCGGGCCACCCACGGAGGATCAGTGGGAGGAGCTGCTGCTCGCCGGCCGAGCGGTCGTGACCACCGCCACGTCCGGCGATCCCGCCCGCCTGCTGGCCGAGACGTCGCAGGAGACCATCGCGCAGGTCCGGCAAGTCGACAGCGGCGTCGACAAGATGCTGGCGCAGGTCGAGATGCTCGACGAGGCCGGCGTTCCGCAGGGCGATAAGGCCATCGAGGCGCACTTGGCCAAGCACTGGACCGGCGAGCTCGCCGACAAGTTCGGCCCGTACACGCCCGCCCGCACGATCCGCAGGTACCGCGCCAAGCGCGGCTCGCCCGGTCGGCGCCACGCGCGCGACATGATGCGGCGGAACGGGCGAGTGCCTCGGGGTCCGTACATGGCGGACGTGCCCGCGGAGATTCTCTGGAAGCACGCCTACGCCCACTGGTCCCATAAGGCGCGCTTCGCGGACACCTACGCTGCGTACCGGGCGGAGATGAAGGAGATCAACGAGGGCCGCCACCCCGACTACGCCAAGCCCCCGCTCGGCTACACCGTTGCGAGCGAGGACACGATGCGGCGCAGGTGCAACGCGCTCGAGTCCAGCCATACCGACGCCGTCAGGAACGGCCTCGAGAAGCTGAAGCAGGACTGGCTCGGGGGCGGCCGCCCGCTCGAGGCGGACTTCCCGATGCAGCGCGTCATCATCGACCACACCCGGGTCGACGTCCACGTCGTGGACGACGAGCGCGAGATGGTCCTGGGTCGCGCCTGGCTGACGATCGCGATCTGCGTGCGGACCCGCGCGATCGTCGGCCACCTGCTCACCTTCTTCTCTCCCTCGGTCCTGACCGTCACGCAGATCCTGCGGCGGATCGTGCTGCCCAAGCGGCCGCCGGGGGAGATGGTCAGGCGCTACCCGATCCTGAAGCGCCTGCGGGGCAAGCCGGTCGAGCTCATCGTCGACAACGCGACCGAATTCCGCAGTGAGACGCTCGAGGCGGCATGCAGGGCCGTGGGGATTCACGTGCGCTTCTGCCCTATCAAGCAGCCCCGCTACCGGGCCGTTTGCGAGCGCGCCATCGGTACCGTGAACAGGATGCTGTGCGAGCTGCTGCCCGGGCGCGTGCTCCCGAAGGCGGAGGCCAGCCGGCTCGGGAGCGATCCCGAGGCGGAGGCGTGCATCATCATGGATGAGCTCGAGGCGCTGCTCAACCAGGTGGTCGCCGAGTACAATACGGCGCCGCACGAGGGGCTCGGGCAGCGGCAGCCCGCGCTGGTCTTCCAGCGGGGCGTCGCCGGCACGGGGATCGTCAACGTCGCGGACTTCGACGGCCTGATGCGCGACCTGATGGCGGTCGAGCCCGACGTGCAGATCTCGCCTGGCGGGGTCCGCCTGTGGGGACTGCGCTACCACTGCATTCGCGGGGTTCGCGATCTCCTCGACGACCTCGTGGCGCTGGAGTGCCGCCGCAAGCGGCGCGACGACGCGACGGCGACCGCGGACGTGCGCTACGATCCCGCCGACATCGGCGAGATCCACGTCTGGAACAGGCGCACCAAGAGGTACGTTACGCTCAGGTGCTCCGACCCGGTTTACGCCGTCGGCCTGCCGCTCGCCTTCCACCTGGACCTCCAGAAGGCGGCCAGGGCCGAAGGCCTCGCGTTCAACACGCCCGAGGAGCGCCTTGAGGTCCGCGCCCGCAGGATCCAGGCGATCCGCAACATCGACCCGAAGGCGAAGGCCAAGGCCCGCAAGGCCGTGGCCGATCTCTACGAGATCTCGCGCCTCCGCGCGATCTCCGGTGCCATCGTCCATCTGCAGCCGCCCGCCGCAGACGACGCGGACGTCGCCGAGTTCATCCCGAGCGACCGCGCGGCTCCCACCGCGCTCGACCAGGAGATCCTCTCCAGCCGTTCGCAGAAGGCCCGCCGCAGGACCGAGGACGACGACGTGCCCCGCGATCGCCGCGACGCCGGACGGCGCGATCCGAGCCAGCAGCAGGGGTCCAAGCGTCGCCGTGGCGCGACCGGCATCGAGGGAGAATACGCATGAGCCATGAGAACCTTCCCCAGTCCGCGCCGGGTGTCACCCGGCGCGAGACCCCCTCGCAGGCGGCCCGCCGGGTCGGCGCCGCCAAGGTCGTCTTCGACGCGATCCGGCTGCCCTACGCCCTGCAGACCGCCGCGGTCGCGCGCTTCGACGAGGTCAGGTGGTCGGCGATCGGCCGGGAGCCCGGCACGCCCTGCTCGGGCGCGGTGCTGATAGCACCCAAGGGCACCGGCAAGACCGAGGCGTGCAGGACGCTGGTCCGACATGCGGCCACCGAGGTCCCGGACGGCCAGAAGCGCGTCCCGGTGCTCCACGTGTCGATCGAAGTCGAGGGCACGACCGGCTCGGTGCCGACCGCCATCCTCGCGGCCCTGAAGGAGCCGAGGCCCGATCTCGGCAAGGAGGGCGTGCGCTGGTCGAAGGCCGTCGCTCGGCTGCAGCGCCACGGCGTGGAGCTCGTCCTGTTCGACGAGTTCAACCGCGCCGGAAGGCGACCCACCATGAGTGGGCCGATCGCGCTGTCGATCCGCGAAAAGCTGCTCGATCCCGGCATCTGCCCCGTGATCATCGTCGGCTCCGAAGGTGCGAACAAGGTCCTCGCGAACGCCCCGGCGCTCCTGGAGGTACTCGACGAGCAGATCGATCTGGACCCCCTCGACTGGGAGATCGCCGAAGACGCTGAGCTGTTCACGGACTTCGTGAAACGCCTCGACGCGCGGCTCGTCTGCATCGGACTCCTGCCCGAGGTTTCCGGCCTCGACGACGAGGAGGTCGCGCGCAGGCTCTGGGAGGCCTCTTCGGGTCGCATCAGGCGGCTCATGAAGATCGTCCGCTTCGCGCTCGGCCGTGCGCTGCACGACTCCGCGCCGGCGATCGACCGCTCGCACCTCGCCGCCGCCGTGGAGGCGTACGCGATGCGCGCCAGGCTGATCTCCCACAACCCGTTCGACGGAGGCCAGTGATGCACGAGCGTAACCCTCACGAGCCGTGGCAGCTGCCCGAGGCGTACCCGCCGATCCCCGGCGAGTCGTACAACGGGTACGTCGCCCGCGTCGCCGCCGCGGAGGGGTACCCGACCACCTTCGTCCTGCACCGCCTCGCCGGACTGGAACTGCCGCAGCGGACCGAGCTGGCCCCCTCGTGCGTCGAGGGGCTGCCCGAACTGGCCCGGACGCTGCGGATCGACCCGGCCGAACTGGAGTCGCGCAGCCACCGCGCCCTATCCCAGCACAGGCGCACCTTCGGGGGGGTCGGGCTCGAGCGCGGCGTCCTCGACCTCGGGACCCGTCGCTTCAGTCCGGCATCGATCGCGAAGAGCGGTCACCACCGTGCGCTATGGTGCCTGCGCCCGTTCCCCTTCTGCGACGAGAGCTGGGAGCTGCTCACCAACCGCTGCCCGAGCCCGCACTGCTCGGTCGTCCAGCGCTTCTACTATCCCGCGGGCGTCCCGCTATGCGATCGCTGCGGAGAACCGCTGACGGGAGCGACCACCGGGATGGTCGATCCGGCTCTGCGGGGCGCGCTGCGTCTCGCCGTCGGTCTCCTCCATCACGAGCCCTCGAGGCGGGAGGCGAGCGAGGCCGCGCTTCCGGATGCGGTTCGCCAGCTGCCGCCGGGAGGCGCCTTCGCCATGCTGCTGGCGTGCGCACGGGTTTGGGAGCCGGCCATCAAGTCGCGCCGCCACATGTTCGACGCGAATGTCGAACCCGCACGCATGGCGCGCGTCATGGCGGAGGCGTGGGAGCTGCTGGCCGGCTGGCCCGAGTCGATCGAGCGGCTCGCGGCCGACCGGATCGCGGTGCGCCGCAGTCGTCAGGGGGACGGCAACGGGCGGGCGACGCTCGCCCTGCTGCTCGGGAACTGGCATCGAGACGTGCCGGGCGTCACGCCTCTCGTTTCGGCTATGCGCGAGCGCTTCGAGGAGAACGCGCGCACCTGTCCCGACGTGAAGTCCGTCCTGAAGTCGAGCGGCACCAAGGCACGCGACCTAGCCAAGTTCAGGCGCGAGGGCAGGGTGGATACGGTGTTCGGCCTCGACGGCGGACGCGCGGTGCCGCTGGTGACGCCCCAGTCGGCCGACCGGCTCGCGGCGAAGCGGCGCGCCAGCGACCTCGTCGAGGAGGTCGCGACCCGTACGGGTCTGCCGATCTACGGGGTCGAGCAGGCGTGCGCCCTCGGCCTACTCGACTGGTGGCCGGATCCGCTGCCGTGCGCCGTCCGGAGCGGCGTCCGCATCGCGACCGCATCGGTCGAAGCCATGACGGCTGCTCTCGAACGCGCCGCCTCGCGCGACGACTTCGCCGGTCAGCCGATCGGCGAAGTCATGCTGGGCGTCGGTGGGCGGCTGAAGCCCTGGGGGCCGCTGGTTGAGGCTCTGATCGCGGGACGCGTGCGGTTCCGGGTATCGCAGGGCGGTTCGACGAAGCCGCTTATGCGAAGGATCCTGATCGAGACCGCGGACCTCGAACTCGCCCGATCGCTCGTCTTCGAAGCCGACCAAGCGTTTCCGTTCCGGACGCATCTGACGAGGTTCGAGGCGTCCGAGGTGCTCAACATGAAGGCGAGCTGTTCCCAGAAGGCGATCGCGCAGTGGCCGGCTGTCTCGTCGGGCCGACCGGTCGTCCCCCTGATCGAGCTGGAGAATCTCGCTACGCGCTGGGTGCCGGCGGTCGAGATTGCTCAGCGTTTCTGGCTCACGACTATGGGAACGAGGCTGCTGCTGGAAGAGGCGGGAGTGCCCCGGTCATCAGCCGGCTTCGACCGCGTGCTTGCGCTCTCCATATTGATGGACGTTCTCAACGAGGGCGGGATCGAAGCGTCGGCGACCCGCATCGGGCAAGAGCCCAGGACATCCGCCAAGCTGCTGCGGAAGATCAACGTTGGCCATCGACCCGCGGGCGGCGATGCGCGCCGGGTCGAACTCGGCAGTCGTAAGGTCTCCCGCGGCAACCGCGAGAGCGACCCTTCGCCCAGCGAAACCCACCGGGTCCGCAGGGCGTCGACCGATGCGAGAATAAGGGGGGAGATTGATGGAGAGGGGCAATCAGCCCCGGGAAGTTGAAATGTTCGCCTTCATCATCGGGGCCGTCCTAGCGACGGCCCAGTCTCCTCGATCCAGCGCGGCGGATGCCGGCGTAGAGCACGCCGAGGATCGCAAGCGGTACGAGGAACCGGCCTTCGCGCTGCCTCTCGACCGGCGAGCTCGCGGCGGCGGCGCTCTGGTGCCTGGCGTCGTCACGGGCGTCCCGAGCCGTGCTGAAGCCGAGGAAGATGCCCAGCACGCCGAGCGCGCCAAAGAACAGCGTGGCGAAGTAGCCGAGGAGCGACAGGTCGTAGGAAGCACGAGCGATCGCATCACTCGCGACGACGACAAGTCCGGCGCACTGGGCGGGAGCCTGGGCGCGATTGTTGTTGGCGGCGCCTACCTGTTCGCGTGCATCGGATGGATACTGTTGCTGATCGGGCGCACCAGAACGGTCAGAGCGCACGGCACGCTGCTCCTGGCGCTTGGCATGTTGATGCTGCTGTATGTACTCCAGGCACTCATCTAACCGGTCGGCGGCATTATGAGCCATGATGGCGAAGCCCGCTGCGCCAGGCACAAGCAGTGCCGCACTGCCGATCACGACGACGTTCTGGTACCACCTCGTCCTCACGGCCATACACCCCTCCCATCGCAGGACGACCTAGGTGGGAGTGCGTTACCGTGCGGTTCCCGACCGATTGTGCGCCGGCCCTTTTTTTCTGCACGAGCGGGGGGCGCCGTGCGGGATCGCCAATGACGCGCCAGCAGCCGGGGGGGGGGGCGATAGCGGGGTATCAGCGGTCGAATCTATTGTCCGAGGGATTGCTCACGTCTTGCGCGATGCGCGACTCGATGGGCGCGTGGCGGCCGTAGTGCCGGAAGGCCGCTCCAACGTCTGCCGACGCCGCGATCCGGCGTCGGCTGGACGAGCATGAACGAAAAGGGGAGAACTGATCATGATGGAAGTCGGAGCGTCACGCGGTAACGGCGGAGAGCTGTCTTGAGCTTCGAAAGGCCGACCCGACTTCAGTTCGCGGTTCACGAAGCCGGACATGCTTACGCGCTCGCCGCACTCGTGGAACACGAGATGCCTGAGGAGATGGGGCTCGGGCGTGACGACAAAGGCGACCATCATGGCTGGTCCAGGCGCAGGAGCGTACTGGATCTCGAAGTACCCTTCCGCAACCTGCCGCCCGTCTTCTGGCCGACTTTCGAGTGGCAGGCCGACGTCGAGATCGCCGTAAAGATCGCGGGTCCGCTCGCGGAATTTCGCCAACACCGCCGCAGCCGGTTCGCGGCCCTCTTCCTCGCGATCGACAACGTGGATGTCTTCCTGCGCCAGAACGCCTTCGACACTGACGGCGACTTCGACAGCATCAGGCGCCTGCTCGCGCACATGGGCGAGCCGCTTCCATCCGCTCGCGTCCGTGAGATGATTTGCGTCGCCGACATGGTGCTGGCGGAAAAGCGGCCTAGCATTCAGCGACTGGCGCGGCTGCTCATGGGCCGCGGGCGGCTGGACGAAGCCGCACTGCTAAGCTGGTTCACCAGCCATCCGGCGCGTCCTCACCTACACGATGGTTGGCGATCAGCAGGTGAACAGGAATCGGCTAGCTAGGCTACTGTAAGGATAGATCGGGCCAAGCTTGTGCGCTGAGCATATGATCTCGGGCCAGGTCAGTGCGGTGGCCCGTTTGCGGTAGCGGATCCACAGGGTGGGATGCGGGCTAACTTTGATGCCGCGCGACACACACTATGGGACCGCAATATCGCTGCGGTTCGGGCGCAACCACTGCGGCTCGTTTGTAGCTGCCGCTGACCGCCTCCAGCGCGTCCGCCGACCAGCGCCGGCTGGAAACCGGATCGATCATAGAGTGCAGGATCCCCAGTGTGTGGTCGTCGGCTTCGTCGACGCCGGTGACGAGCACGATCGGGTTGGCGCAGCGCGAGATGGCCATCGCCAGCACCACGGCGGACGGCGCGACCACGTCGGGCGAGCGCATGCTAGGCGCGAGGCGGGAAGCAGCGACGGGACCCGAGACGTCGATGGAGATGAAGGGCAGCCCGGCGCAGCGCGCGATCCGGCGCGCCATCAGCGTCCGCCCCGCGCCCGGCTCGCCGACGAGCGCGGACGGCGACATGGCGAACCAGGGCTCGTCGGCGAGCGCCTGGCGCATGCACGCCACGATGACGGCCTCCTGCACTCTGGGTACCCAGTCGAGGGCCAGCTCGGCCGGCATGCGGTCGGGTGCGAGAATGGTGCCCCCGCGCAGCTCCAGTGGCTGGTCCAGTCCCAAGGGGAGCGGGCCACCTGTCCAGCTGCGCGCGACGATCGTCGTCGGGTAACGGGCGGCGGCCCCGACCGAGAGTGCATGCGTCGCGATCGGCTCGGAAGGCGCCATCACGCGTCTCCCCGCCAAAAGCGAAGGGGACGGCGTCCGCCGGCACCGAGGCCTTCCCTCTTCACACGCCTCTCGGTCTCGAGCATCTCCTTGAGCAGCATGCGATCGAGGTCGATCCGCTCATGGGTGGCGAGAAAATCGGCGAGGTCGGGCCAGCGACGCTTCTGCCAGCCGAACCAGTCCCAGAAGCGGTCCCGTTCCCACTTCTCGTCGAAGTTGATCGACCAGAACGGTACGTGCGAATTTCCGCGCCTGAGCTCGACGACGAACCGGCCTTTGGCTTCCTTGAAGTGGCAGGTGATGACCAGCGACTTACGTCGGTCCTCCTCGGCCATCTCCCGGGCGACTTCCGCGATCTCCTCGTCTTCACGACGCCGCTGTTCGCGTTTCGTATCTTCAACCCGGATGCCGAGTTCGATGGCCGAGGTGACGTAATCGGGCCCGAATACGGCGGCTGCACGGCCGAGTTCGACGCAGCGCCCCTCGCGGGCTGCCAGCCAGTCGCAACGGCGTTGCGCTTCGGTCGGCGACCCGTAGGCGACCTTCCAGACGGGGGCTGTGACGAGAGCGATGCCTCCGGTCTCGACGGTGCGCACGATTGCGACAGCGGGAAGCTCACCGCCCTGTAGTATCGCACGAAATGTGACGCGCGGCGCACCATCGGGAAGATTGGCCGCATCGACCGGCCACCCCGTACGGGTTTCGGTCAGGTAGCCGAGTCGTTGCTCGGCTTCACGGTCTGCTTGCATCGTCGTCTGCTCCGGGGTCTAACCGGCCGACGACATATGACCCTGAGACGGTCAGCGGCAGCTACAAACGAGCCGCAGTGGTTGCGCCCGAACCGCAGCGATATTGCGGTCCCA
>QQTX01000006.1_pt1 | contig 12824 bp, 14 predicted proteins | sample 1904761 | NCBI WGS metagenome assembly QQTX01 (sample SAMN09435613, study PRJNA476489) | Subsurface metagenome, whole genome shotgun sequencing project. | isolation source: Iberian Pyrite Belt deep subsurface sample IPBSL BH10 depth 607 mbsf | place: Spain: near Pea de Hierro, Huelva | collected 2011 | reverse complement strand
TGGTTAAGCGATCGCATTATCACACGCATTCCTGGGGCGAATCATCGACTTCAACATCAATACCAACATCTCGCACCTTTGACCAAGGTATCCGAAACGGTTCACTTTGCTTCGCACCCCATGTTCGTGCGATCGCTGCTACCCAACCTGCCAAACGCGGATTTATTCGTCCGGCAAGCGTTGTTACTCCCACTTCAATATAAGCTAGGAATCTTTCTTTCCCAGTCCCCATCCACTAAGAGCGTCTCTGCTTAGGGAACTACTTTTCCTCAATCATCGTCTACTCAGAGAACGTATTTAATTTTACTAATGTCGCTGCTCAATCAGCAATCGAACAGCCATCGCGATTATGGGGTTGGGGGCAATAATCTATTTTCCCCCATCCGCTGGCACGGTGTAGCGGCAAGATGTGTCCGCTTAACTACCTTGCGGGAAGCATCCTCAAAGTTTCCATTCCAAAGCTGTTATTTAAAGGTTTTTTCTGATTTTTCTCTATATATACACCAATTCTGGCTTGTTCGTCAGAATAACGCAGATATAAAAGTCTTTCATTCCTCTGATTTCGCTGTTCACTTTGGGAAAATTTTGCAGGTAATTAATTGGATATGAGCAATATTGTTTATATTTACAATGAACCTTTATAACATCCAAATCAAACCACAAACCACACATTTTTGCAACCAAAGCCCTATATACTAGACTTTAATCAAATTTGGGTTTTTGTAAATTGGGATACTAAAAATGATAAATTTTTCGATGAGATACTAGCGTATCTACGGTTTTTCCGGTTTAGTAAAAACTATATCCAACGTAATCAAAAAACCTCAAAATTTATGTGGTGTGAAAATCAACAGAGGAGTGAAAAAATGGATTTACGTAATTACGCATTGCAAATCCTCAAAGAAACTAGTCGAACTTTTTATATCCCAATTAGTATTTTACCACCAGGATTGCAAGAAGCAGTTTCATCTGCATACTTGTGTATGCGTGCGATTGATGAAATAGAGGATCATCCAGAACTAGATAATGCCACTAAAGCGAGATTATTGCAAACAATTAGTTTGACATTACAAGCAGGTGTTGATGGCTTTGCCGTTGATGCTTTTTCTGTGGGATTTAGCAGCTACGAAGATTCTTTAGCAGAAGTAAGCCTGCGGATACGAGAATGGGCACTACTAGCACCTGAGAGCATCGCACCTCGAATTTGGGATGCGACTGCGGCAATGGCGGATCGCATGGCATACTGGGCAGGAAAAAACTGGAAAATTCATACAGAGTTTGATTTAGATCGTTATACCTTTGGCGTTGCCGGTGCAGTAGGATTGTTACTCTCGGATATATGGGGATGGTATGATGGCACTGATACAAACCGTACTCATGCGATCGCTTTTGGTCGCGGCTTACAAGCGGTTAACATCCTCCGCAACCATAATGAAGATTTAACCCGTGGCGTGAACTTCTTTCCAGATGGTTGGAATGCAGATGATATCCAAGCTTATGCTCAACGTAATCTAATTTTAGCAGATGCTTACACCAAAGCCCTTCCATCTGGTCCTGCGTTAGATTTTTGTCAAATTCCACTGACATTGGCTCATGGCACTCTTAACGCTCTTGCTAACGGCAAAGATAAACTTAGTCGTAGTGATGTTTTAGCACTAATTGAACAAGTGACGAATCTGAGCAAATGATATCTGAAGAAGATAAGAATTAAAAAGGTAAAAGGTAAAAGTGTAAGAAAAAAGATTTTTTACCTTTTACCTTTTATTTTTTATTGCCTGTCTCAGCCACTAATATTTTCATTTTTTGATTTAATTTAGATTGAATGTGGCTTGTGCTTTTCTCATATATATACTCAAATAGCTGATAATCGAAAAAACAAATTGCTGTTGCATCTGATTATTGTCAAATTTGACCATACTATTTAAGATTTGCATGATGTTCGATTTCGACCTGTGAAACCTTGCCAGCTAAATCGCCTATTATTAAAGATGTTTTCGACAGTTTTTCACTCATTTTTTTGCTTTTCACCCATTGAGATTTTCACTGTATAACCGTCACATACTCTGAGGTGCAAGTGCAAATTTGTTAGATATTCTTTAGTTGTTATAATCGAGGACGTGCCTATTTGGATTTCTTGCGTCAACTAGATAAAATAACCATTCATGCGATCGCTCTATTGCCGAACAACTTGCTGGGAACTGTTTCTGGTGAAACTTGCGTCATAGCCGAGAGTAAAAGTTATGAGTTACGAGGAGCGGAGTTATGGTTATAAGTTATGTAGAGACGTTACCAAAGAAACGTCTGCACGGGGAGTTATGAGTTATGATTTATAAGTTTTTCTTTTCCCACACCACGCTTCCCCCAGTCCCCTACTCTCTTACTTCCCCCCCTCCTCTTCCCATTTTGGGGTTAAGTAGTTGAAAATGGGTTGGATGTGTTTCAAATGATTCAATTTTATGCCTAGAACACCGAGCGAATTTGCAGTACATCTGATGATGGATGGTGGACACCGGGAAGAAATACGCTTTCCGACAATTCAAGATTTTCAGAAGTGGTACAGTGGCGAACTTATGCCAAAGGCTGCTTCTGATGACTTTATCAGCGTACCTATCAAAAATATTTCCGGTCAGGGAGAGTATATGGTAGTACGTCCCTCTCGGATTTTAGCAATCCGGGTAGAACCTGTTTTTAGTTCTAGTGTTGAAAGATTCAACTAAATCATGAGAAAAACCCTTGCTTTGCTTTCCTTGAGTTTGGGAGCTGCTTTTATTATCCCACTCTGGTCAGCTGTTGCTCAAATTCCTAGTTTACCACCGCTGCCGTTACCAAACAATCCTGAAGCTCCGCCAGTGGTAATACCAGTACCAACAGTTCCGCAGGTACAGCTGCCGCTAAAACCGATGGAATTAGCAGCTGATTGTACTTCCCAGTCTGCTTGCTTGGGTTGGGATGAGCAAATTTGGAGTCGAGGGGGTAAACCAGGCGATCGCCAAGCTTTGTTAGCATCGATTGACAACAGTCTAGGTTATCTGCAAAAGGATAAGGCGATCGCCGTGTATCAGAATTATCCAATTCCGGAAATTACTCTTGATCGCGTCCGTCGCAGTTTGCTGCGCTTCCGTCAATTAATTGTTAACTCCAACTCTCCAGCTCAACTGCAAGCTGCTGTCCAGCGGGAATTTGTTTTTTACAAATCGGTAGGTAATGACGGCAAGGGTACTGTTAAATTTACTGCATATTACGAGCCTGTTTATACTGCAAGCCGGGTTCGCACAAATGTATATAAATATCCCCTTTATCGACTACCCCCAGACTTTGAGAAATGGAGTAAACCGCATCCGAAACGGATACAGCTAGAAGGAAAAGATGGTTTGCTTGGAGATAAAAGTCGGTTGCGCGGTTTGGAAATATTGTGGTTCCGCGATCGCTGGGAAGCATACATGGTGCAAATCCAAGGTTCCGCTCAAATTCAGTTAACCAACGGAACTGCAACCAGTATCGGCTATGCAGGTGGTACAGATTACCCTTGGACAAGTATAGGGCGAGAATTAGCAAAAGACGGCAAAGTAACTTTGAAACAACTGACCCTCCCACGGATGACTGAGTATTTTCAGCAACATCCGCAAGAGTTAAATAATTATCTACCGCGCTGGGAAAGGTTTGTTTTCTTCAAAGAAACCAACGGTGAAGCAGCTACCGGCAGTATTAATGTACCGGTGACAGCAGAGCGTTCTATTGCTACAGACAAATCTATCATGCCTCCTGGCGCATTAGCGCTAGTTAATACCTCACTTCCCTATCCCACCGCGTCAGGACGGCTAAATTATCGTACTGTCAGCCGCTTTGTGCTCGATCAAGATACAGGAAGCGCCATCAAAGGACCAGGACGGGTAGATTATTTTATGGGTACTGGCAAATTAGCAGGCGATCGCGCTGGGGTTACAGGTGGTAATGGATCGCTCTATTATTTGCTACTTAAAGAATAGGGCATTGGGCATGGGGCATGGGGCATTGGGCACATTGGGAATTGGGAATAGAAAAAAATTGTCCCCCTTGTCCCCCATCTCCCCATCTCCCCATCTCCCCATCTCCCCAGTCCCCAGTCCCTAATCCCTAATAAGGTGGATAACCAAAATCATCTTCATCCGCATAAACATAAGAACTAGAAACCCCTGCCATTTCCATCTTTGGTGCTTCTAGTTTTACAGCTTCCTTACCAAAATCTTTGTATTCTTCAAAGTTTTTGGAAATAATTGCCGATTCCGGAGAGTCGGAAGCAATCAGATATTGTGTTAACGTCGTCACCGTCGGACGTTTATAATCCACTGTTGAAGCGACCATAACTGTATTAGGTTCAATTCCTCTTTCTTCACACTCAATTATTGGGCAAAAAATACCGTGAGCGTGGAATAGTGGACCTTTTGATGTTATGGGTTGCTTGCGATATGCAGCATAAGCTTTTTCTAGTTCAGCGGCGAAACCACCGACGATTTTGCCTTGTTGATATTCGCAGTAAGTTTTGCTAAAACTCGCTCCAGCTGCGCCATTTAAAGTTAATTGTAGCGGTGATTCATGTAAAAACTTTTGGTTTTCTCCTACCAAAAAAATTAGGTAGCGAGTAAAGGTTTTAAACTTAAGTTTGTCTGCTAAAAAAGCATCATAATTTTCTTTTAGTGTTCCCAATTTTAAACCACTTTCTCTGTCTTTTACAGACAATGGACCCTTACGCACTATAACTAGGCGTGGCGTGGTGGAGATAAATACAGACTCGACTCCAGAGGTAAATTCATGTTCTACCTGCTGCCAATTTTCATCAGCTTGAAAGCCAACAGCATGGGCATTATCTAACTTAATTGCTAACCCGTGGGGCTGCATCCCATCTGTGCCATAGCGAGGATTAATCATCTGACACCACGGGATGACTTGAGAAGGGGGTGCGTTAAATTTATCGTCCTCAAAGTCGAATTTTGCAGATGCTTTCATCGTTTTCGGCTATTAAAGTGTTTTGCTAAATAAGTTTATCAGTGTGGGCAAGAGATAAGGCGTTAATCCTAAAGGCGGTTTTACTAGATTAAGATGAAATCATTCGATATTGCAATCCGTAATACTAAGTATTTAGACTCACGCCGCAAAGCTTAGTGTGTATCCGAACTTTATCTTAAGGCATCCATTCTAAAACAACACCGACCCGACTATCTTTTTGAAGTCGGGAATTTTGCTTTTGAATATCTGTAGATAAACGCAAATTAGAAGTAATAGCATATCCTAGCGAAAGCTGTGTTAAACCAACTTCTTCACCGCTACCGGGAGAAATCCAACTCTGAGTTAAAGAAATATCTGCCGCACCACCGCGAGATAAAACCAATAGCAGCTTCGCGCCTAAATTCACTCCATCCGTTGTATCGCGGTTTGTTTGCAAATGTCGATAACCAACGACGGGAGCGATATTGACGTAGCTACCCAAAGGACGCAAATAATAATGCAAGTCCGCACCATAAGCCTGACGCTTACCATTAAACGCCGTTTGATATTCGCCACTCACAGTCAAACCAGTGCGCCCAATAAAAATATCTTCCACACCTAAAATCACCCCAAATGCTTGTCCGGTGGAAGGAAATTCCGAACAACCCAGTCGTAAGCGAGTGCGAAAACTAGGATCGTTTTTAATTTCTTGCAAAATATTCGGTACATTACGTCGCCACCGTTGCAAAACTGGACTATTTTGTATAATTTCTGGACTTAAATCTAAATCGTCGGCGGATGATGGCTTTACCTCTGGCTGAGATTGACACCAACCAGGAGTAGCTAGCAAAAATAAGCAAATATTCAGTAAAAAGCCGAAATTTGAGAGCTTTTGTTTCATTGTTTAATGTAGAAAGCGCTAGGGCGTGTTTTCAAACTGCTGACACCCTGGAAGGGTGCGGCTATACGAACAAAGTCCGCCTGCGCGGACTACGGAATAATAAGGTTGGAAGCCTGGGTCGGCAGGCTTTGTTCGTATAGCCTTAGGCTTTAGCCTAAAGGCTTTTCGGAGAGCGAAAACACGCCCTAAAGCACTTACTACGATTTTCCATAAAAAAAATGGTTCTGTTGAGTACAGAACCACTAAAGCTTTCGCAAATCTGTTATAACCTAGCGAACTGCGCCATGAGTAGCAGCTGTATCAATTGGTTTCATCAAGTACAACCGCACAAATTGCCAAGCATTGGAGACGTATAACGGTAGCTTCTGGAAGAGTTGGAGGAATTTGGGAGTGCTGGACTTAACGATCGCACCCAATTTCTCATTATTCTTGAGACAAACATCCAACCGCTGATAAAACTCTGGTTTTTCCACATCCAGCATTATCGGGAAGACTCTACCTGCGTTTTCGTTGGTCTTCTCAATCACTTGAATGTCGTATTCCCGCGCATCCAAACCAATCGATGCATAAAAGTCTTTACGTTGGATGTCATTGAGATACATTGTGCCAAATACTGATAATAAGAAGAAGCGACACCATAGCCGCGCTTTCCAATCATTTAATATTTGCGGCTGCGATCGCATGATCGCATCAAAGAAATCGCTGTGGCGGTTTTCATCCTGACACCAGTTTTCAAACCAGCGGAAAATCGGATAAACGCGATCTTCTGGATGTGCGTCTAAGTGGCGGAAAATCGTGATATATCGCCAATAACCAATCTTTTCTGAAAGATAAGTTGCGTAGAAGATAAATTTCGGTTTAAAGAAGGTGTATTTACGGCTCTTGGTTAAAAAGCCCAAATCCAGCGACATATTAAAGTCTGACAGCGCTTTGTTCAAAAAGCCAGCATGACGCGCTTCATCGCGTGACATCAGATTGAAGCACTCTGCCAAAACAGGGCTTTTATCCTTTAAACGGCGTCCGAGTTCTTTATACAGCAAAAATCCCGAAAACTCTGCCGTACAAGAACGTTCGAGAAATTCAACGAACAAACGGCGAGTGTCCCCGTCAATATGATCCCAGGATTGTTCAAACTCCGCATCCCGAACAAAGTGATGGCGGTTGTAGTCAGCGCGAAACTCGTCGAGAATCGCTCTCAACTCGTCTTCGTTGACTGAGATATCCATCTGCGCCATTTCATCAAAGTCAGTGGTATAAAACCGGGGTGTCAGCAGGGTTTCTTTTGCGGGGACTTTAATCCCTGGACGCATTTCTTCAAAGCCTGGTTTTTTTAGGGAGTCTACCATGTCTTGATTATGTGAAGTGTCTTTTTCTTTTGAGCGACTGAGAAAGCTTTGGGTAATGCTCTCACAAGGCGCGATAGAAGGCAATATCTATTTGTATAAACATCAGTCTACCAAGGCGGGGGGTAGTGAAAGCTACTGTCAACGTTAAGAGTTGCAACAAATTAAAACTTGCAACAGAATATATATTTTTTCGGAATTGGCGATCGCTAATCGGTAATTATTTCTTAGATCATCTACCAAACGGCAAAATCACCCTATCGGGTGAATCGATTGCAGGAAGTATAGTAGCACGCGCCGAACCTAAATAGAATTAGAGCGAATCCAAGGGATTAAAACCAAGATGAACGTCGAAAGCAACAATAAAAAAGACCGTATTTTTATCTCCTACGTGTTAAATGTAGTCGCGTTTTTCACCTTCTTGAACGGACTGCACCGTTTGTATAATGGCAAGACCAAGACGGGTTTGCTGTGGTTGTGTACCTTCGGTTTATTTGGTGTAGGACAATTTGTAGATTTGTTCCTCATCTCTAATATGGTTGAAGAACACGATCAGAAACTTAGGTTAAAAGCGGGTTTGTCTCCCTTGGGTGTGCCGTTGACTCAAGCTGCTGTTGCTTCCCAAGTTTATCAACCCAGTGGCGATCAACTCATGGTAAAGCTGTTGGAAGCCGCAGAAAATCGCGGTGGTACGCTAACTGTAACGCAAGGTGTAAGAGCAACTGGAGCCAGCTTTACAGAAGTTGAAGCTGTACTCAAGGATATGCTGAAATCAGGTTATGTCAAAATAGATAACGACCCCGTTACCGGAGCCGTCACCTATCACTTTCACGAAATTTAAGAATTTTGTTAGTGGTTAGTAGATCATGGATAGTGGATAGTGGTTATAGTTTTTTCAACTAACAACCAACAACTATCAACTATCAACTAACTAATTTCTACCTAACCACTTTTGACCATTTAAGCGCTGTAGCATACCATATACCATTAAGTCAAGTGTCATTTTGCGCTCATCGATTAAGAATGACTCAAGAGTGCTAGGTTTTTTGCCTTCGTTGCAAGAAAATCCTTTTTTGCCTTGAATATCTTCATCTAGGAAATATAAGTTAAACTGGCGCAGACCGTTTTGCAATTTGCCCAGAACTTGCCAGCATTCTTCAGATGTATCAAAGCCAGCAATAGAAAGCTTCTGTTTGGCAAAACTCAGCTCTACATCTTGCACTCCTTGTTGAGCGATCGCTTTTTGCAAAGCTGGCAAATAGTATTGCTCCACGAACTCTACAAAAGGCTTATCTTCAAGAGCTGGGGGTTTCTCTTTTTTTGCTGCTTTAGCTGCTGCGGGTTTCTCTTCTGCTCCTTCCTTAGCTGCTGGCTTTTCTCCCTTAGGTGCAGCAGGCTTTTTAGCTTTAGCCGCATTTGGGTTAGTTTCAGGATTTGCGGCTTTGGGATCTGGTGCATTAGCCGTGGGGATGTCTGTTGCTTCCGGGGAGTCAGTGCTGGGAGCGTGTTCTTCAGCAACACTGGGAGCCTGTTTGTCAACAGTGCTGGGAGCCACCTCTCCCGCTTCATTGTGATTGGTTTCTTCTGCCATTGCTCAGGTCAATCCTTTATCTAGCTAATAGAGCGATCGGATAGCTGCTACATAAACTCTAGACATCCTTGGACATCTTTCGTTCACTTGACGTTTCATCGGGTGAAGTCGGCTCCAGAACCCTCCGCGTCCAGACACGGTTTAGCCATCCGTGTTTAATATTTAAACCAAGAGCTTTTCTAGGTTTTTTGCGGCATTCTGGTCCCTATCTAAGCTGATCTTACAACTTTGACAATCAAATATTCGCACGGCTAGCGGCATATCTTGAACGTGACCGCAACTTGAGCAAGTTTTGCTAGAAGGATAAAACGGATGAGCAAATACAATCTCAGACCCAAACTTCTTATTAGATTTATACTCCAATTGCCTCCGAAATTCATAGAAGTTCGCATCACCCACGGCACGAGCTAATTTATGATTTGACATCATTCCTTTGACGTTTAAGCTTTCGACTACTATCTTGGCGTGGTTTTTGCTAATAGTAGTTGTAGCTTTATGTGTCGCATTTAGTCTAATATCAGAGGTGCGCTTATGAGTTTTTGTAACTCTCAACTTTTGCTTGAGATATCTTTTAGAACCTCTAACTTTATTACTTAATTGGCGAGATTGTTTTGCCAATTTGTTCTTCATTTTATCTCTAGCTTTGGGATTGTCAAAGACAACCCCTGTGGATAAAGTAGCCAGCACCTTTATTCCGAGATCCACTCCAACAACTGCAACTTTTACTGATGGTTTAGGCAACTCTTGCTCAAATGGGAAGCTTATATACCAATTGCCAGCCCGTTCCGAAATCGTAAATTTAGTGGTGCTAGTATGAGGCAGTCCTTCATAAGTTCTAACCCACCCAATAGTAGGTAATTTCACACGAGTTCCACCAACACTAATTGCTTTGCCACCTGAGTTAATAGTGAAACTACCTAGTGACTTACTTCTCTTTTTGAAGTTAGGATAATCAGCCAATCCTTTGAAGAATCTCTGATAAGCATCTCCCAAATTCTCAAAAGCAAACTCAGTTATCTTCTGGCAAATACCTTTCTCTTTTAACCATGATAAGTCAGGATTTGTTTTAACATGATTGTTGAAAAATGTCCTCAATAATCTCTGATTTGGTTTATATCCATCTTTGTACAGAGACTGCCATGTAGCCAGTCCCCAATTGTATGTAAACCTTGCTATTCCAGCGTGCTTTGACATCAGAACACGCTCTTTGAAATTTAGTTTCAGCTGTGTCTTGACTGACAAAAGCACTACACTTTACTCCTGTTTCAACCACCAGCCACAGCGGGAACGATACTTACTTCGTCACCATCTTTGAGGGGTGTATCTGTCCCTTCTAAAAAGCGGATGTCTTCGCTATTAACATACAAATTCAAAAATCGGCGTGGTTGTCCAGCTTCATCGCACAACCGAGACTTGATACCAGGACAGCTTTGCTCTAATGAGTCGAACAGTTGAGCAATATTGCTGCCGCTACATTCTAGAGTAGCTTGGTTGTTAGTGAATTTCTGAAGAGGAGTAGGAACTAAAACTTTTACAGTCATAGTGAATTGATATTTGATAGTTGATAGTTGATAGCTCTTAGTTGATAGTTGTTAATTGATAGTTGGAAAAATCATAACCACTATCGACTAACCACTATCTACTAACCACTAACTAAACGAGGACTTGTTGCCATTCTAGGCGGTCGAGTGTACGAGAACGCTCTAGTGCGCGTTCAAAGCTATCGAGTTTGGCGTCAATTGTCAAAGGTTCGCCAACGTAGCCTTGTACAGCTTCTTGGGTTTTCAAACCATTGCCGGTAATGTACACCACGGTAGTTTCATCTGGATCTATCTTGCCAGCTTCTACCAATTTTTTCAGTACGGCAACGGTTGTACCTCCAGCAGTTTCGGTGAAGATGCCTTCGGTTTCTGCCAACAGCTTCATGCCTTCAATGATTTCTGCATCATTGACTGACTCAATGTTACCATTTGTTTTCTTAGCTATCTCCACAGCGTAAATGCCATCTGCTGGGTTGCCGATCGCAATCGATTTAGCTATTGTATTCGGTTTCACTGGCTTAATAAAGTCGCGTCCTTCACGGAATGCTTCGGCAATTGGTGAACAACCTTCGGCTTGTGCGCCACTAAAACGCACGTTTTTACCTTCCACCAAACCGACTTCGACAAATTCGTTAAATCCTTTGTAAATTTTTGTGAACAACGAACCCGAAGCGAGGGGAGCAACGATGTGGTCGGGTAATTCCCAACCTAGTTGTTCAGCAACTTCATAAGCTAGCGTCTTGGAACCTTCTGAGTAGTAGGGACGCAAATTAATATTGACAAAACCCCAACCTTGTGTATTGGCTACTTCACAACACAGGCGATTAACTTGATCGTAGTTGCCTTTAACAGCCATCAGCGTAGGACTGTAGATCAAACTACCGAGGATTTTACCAGCTTCTAAATCGGCGGGGATGAATACGCAACAATCTAAACCGGCGTGAGCGGCGATCGCTGCGGTAGAATTTGCCAAGTTGCCGGTGCTAGCACAAGAAACTGTTGTGAAACCTAATTCACGCGCACGAGAAAGAGCAACTGACACCACCCGATCTTTGAAGCTGAGGGTGGGCATGTTGACGGCATCATTCTTTATATATAGTTTATTTAAACCGAGGCGACGCGCCAAGCGGTGGGAACGCACCAAGGGAGTCATACCAGTTCCCACATCTATAACATTATCAGTGGCGACCGGGAGAAAAGGACGGTAGCGCCAAATGGAATTTGGTCCAGCTTGAATAGTTTCACGGGTGACAGTCTGACGCAAGGCGTTGTAATTATATTTCACTTCTAATGGACCAAAGCACAACTCACAAACATGGGTGGCTTTGAGTTCATATTCTGCACCACATTCCTTACACTTAAGGGCTTCCAAGATGGGTGTGCTGGTTTGGTTTGAGTGTGCGATCGCCTGAGTCATAAAACAACTTCCCTGTGTCTCCGTCAACTTTGATTGATGCTACCACGAGCCAAAATACTAGTCAAACATACCCGACAAATTTTGTCGGGATTGATTTTGCTATATCGATAGTTAAGTACTTGAGTAGTCAATTTTAGATTTTGGATTGAATCCGAAATCTTATCAGCCACCGCTAACTGGGGGAATTAACACGACTTCATCACCATCTTGCAGAATGGTATCTGCTTCGACAAATTGCAGATTCACACCAAAGCGGGTGATTTCTCTGTATTGAGCAAGTTCAGGGTGTTCGCTAATTAGGCGATCGCATAACCCTGCGACAGTAGTACCATCAGGTAATTCCAGCACTAGTTCTGGAACTTTATAAGCTTCTTGATAAACAGCGAACAACTTGACGGTAACGGTGTTTGCATTGGGCATAAAATAAGAGTGCTGAGAGTAACACCAAGCCGTAGTAAATTACAGCAGATCATGGTTGCTTCTGATTTTAATACTACTAGAGCTACAGGTAAAAATACTTTTCAAATAAAAGCCGATCGCTATTTATTCCACTTATAATAATCACCGTTAATTTAACTCTATTCAAAAGTGCAACCGCTTCAGAACCTTTATGTACTTTCTCTCAAGCTACTCCTGGTCAATTAGTAACTGAAGGTGGCACTCTACCAAAAAAATTAGTTACTTTTGCTTCTGCTGGCGGTTCTCCGACTAAAATTGATGTTACCTGTACCCAATCTGCAAATATAAGTGTATCTGCCCCAATTCAAGTTGCAGGACCACAATTTACGCCAGTATCTGCTGTAGCTACTGTAACAACTCCCTTTGGTGGCTCTACTAAAACTGGTGATGCTCCCCTGCCTTTGCCTGCGGGAACTACTCCTTTAACGATTGATTTCTCTATAGATAGAGGTCGTTCTCTGCGAGCCGGTAACTATAACTTTACTGTCAAGTTTACTACTGTGCCGTAATTTAATAGTAAATAGACTTATTGCAAAAATCGATGCTCCCAGACTTTTAGCCTAAAGGCGATTAAGTGCATCATTACAGAGAATTGTTATCAGCGATCGCC
>QQTX01000005.1_pt1 | contig 13132 bp, 15 predicted proteins | sample 1904761 | NCBI WGS metagenome assembly QQTX01 (sample SAMN09435613, study PRJNA476489) | Subsurface metagenome, whole genome shotgun sequencing project. | isolation source: Iberian Pyrite Belt deep subsurface sample IPBSL BH10 depth 607 mbsf | place: Spain: near Pea de Hierro, Huelva | collected 2011 | reverse complement strand
GGGGATACCATGCAAAGGACTTCTAGGTCCCTTCAATTTTCGTTCTTTATCGAGTGCGGCAGCAGTTTCTAAAGCCTCCGGATTGATTGTAGTTATGGCGTTCAGAAAAGTCCCTCTATCTTCATAAGCAGAAATCCGATTCAAATACAGCTGTACAAGTTGTTGTGACGTGAGTGCTCCAGCATCAAATGCCCTGTTAATATCTGCAATAGTTGCTTCTTCAAGTTTGAAAGTTACGGTCTCAGTATTTTCTGCAAAGCTGGGAGTCGCAAATATAGCAGCTGCAACTACCGGAGTAACAGTAGCTATAAAAGTATTTTGCAATGATTTAAACACAACAGTTCTCTCCTTCTTGATCTAGGTTCTTGACTACTGCCCTGTTATTACTGATCACATTTGACAATCTACGCAAAAAATCAGATGTTTCTATCTCTGCCACAAATAGCAGTGGTTGCTGTTCTCAACTCAAACAAGGTGCGGTTTCCTTCAGGGCTCAGGAAGACTCTGATGTGAGCGCCCATTGAATATTACCAGATAGCCAAATATACTTTATTTATCTTTACAGAGTTTTTTTTGGATACCAGCCTACTTATACGAAGAGGGAACAGACATCAAAAGGTACGTTCAGTGAAAGTCTTTAACCCGCTGTTATTGCTGCTGAATTTACTATTAAATTTTGGATGACTAGATGCTACGTTATGTGACGAGCGCTCTGGAATTTGCGGCATTGCTTGAGTTTTAAACCCAGAGCAGTTAAACCAAACACAGTCAAACCAATTGTTGTACTTGGTTCAGGCACTGGCTCATATTCAAATGTCTCCCCCGGAAGTGGAGGTGTGGTTGCAGGGGGGATGCGGTGCATTGTTGCCTGCTCATATGAGTAAGCCAGACTAATTAGAGTCGGTTCACTGAATGCATCTCCAAGCAACTCAACACCAACTGGTAGACCATTGGATGTAAATCCAGCAGGTGCAACAATACTAGGAAATCCTGTATAAGAACTCAACAGAGAGTTACCCCCTGCAGGGCTATCATCACCGATCAACCTTGGCGGTCGTGTTGCAGTTGGATACAAAAAAGCATCTAGGTTTTGCTCTTCCAAAACACTTAGGAGCGCAGCTTTCAAGTCCTCTCCGTTTTGAAGATAAAGCTGGTATTGTGGATCCTCATCGGGAGTCAGTGTTGTCTGTTCAGAATTCCTTAAAGCGGTGTCCAGAGAGGGGGTATAATTGCCAGAGTCAATTATTTCTGTCAACGACTTCACCGGAGCTTCAGGCCCAAGACTTGCCAAGTAGTTGTTGATATCGTATTTGAATCTGTCATAAGTGCGGTTCGGATTTGTTCTGACAAAAAAGTCTAAGTCAGGAACAACTACATCAAACACCTCAGCACCCTGGGCTTTCATATCTTCAATTGCTGCATTCATTAATCCAACCACTTCTGGGTCGGCAACCTCGCCAGCTACATCAGCTTCAACTATTTGCCGAATGATGCCAATACGAGTTCCATTCAGACCGTTTGCATTTAGGGATTCCGTGTAGCTTTCTGGAATTTTGCCGATGCTCGTTTCCGTAACAGGATCAGCTGGGTCAAATCCTGCCAAGGTGTCTAGCATCACGGCTGCATCGGTGACTGTGCGCGTGATTGGCCCTCCAACATCTTGTTTAAGGTTTAGTGGAACAATCCCATCTCGACTAGTCAGTCCGATAGTTGGCCGTATACCCACCAGATTGTTAATAGATGCTGGTCCACGAATTGAAATAGCTGTGTCTGTGCCAGTTCCAAGTGTGGCGAAATTTGCTGCAATAGCTGCTCCAGTACCACCACTTGAACCCCCAGGGATTCTGGTAGTATCGTAAGGATTGAGTGTTTGCCCACCCAAAGAACTAATGGTCGTAACGCCCCTTGCAAACTCATGCAGGTTAGTTTTACCTAGAATGACTGCCCCCGCATCGCGCAGTTTTTGTGTTTGGAAAGCATCATTCAGTGGAATTGAACCCTCCAGAGAAACAGAACCAGCCGTTGTGGGCAGATCGAACGTGTCGTAGTTATCCTTAAGGAGAACTGGAATCCCATGCAGAGGACTTCTAGGTCCGGTTAATTGACGTTCCTGATCCAATGCTGCGGCTGTCTGTAGTGCATTGGGGTTGATAGTGATCATCGTGTTAAGGCTGGGACCTTGATTGTCATAGGCATTGATGCGATTTAAGTACAGTTGTGTTATTCGCTCGGACGTCAACGCTCCAGCGTCAAACGCGGCATTAATGTCTTTGGTTGTTGATTCCACCAAATTGAAGGTCGCTGCTAGAGCCGTCACAGGCAAGAATCCAAGCAGCATTGCCTGAGTTGCCAACACAGTGGTAGTTTGCTTTACGACTTTGAACACTGCATATACCTCATATAAAATAGGAAAATTATGCACAATCGCATCCACAGACAAAGCAAGGTAAAGTCTTGAGGTTATCCCAACTTTCCCGTTAATCTGTACAGTATCCCCATAGACACTGAGATATGCCTGGGTTTTGGAAGCTTTAGATACTCTTTGCAAGAGAGAACTCGTGCATTTATGGTTGACGGTCAACCACAACCTAGATACTTCCGCAAATCTGCGAATTTCTATTTATGTTATTGAAGCGTGAATTGTAAGTGCTGTTACACAGGTTACAATTACTTGCCGATTTTACTCGTTCTTTGACGTAGGTGCAGAAGATTGCAAAATTGTCGTATGTTTATCTAGGAAGCAATACTTCTCGGTTAAGGTCAAAATCAGGTAAAGTGACTATCGTCCCCTAAGAGCGAGAGTGCAACGGTTCGTGCAGCTCAAAGAATTCTCCGGGAGCATGTTACCTTTGTAAAGAACTCAGGCAGTCAGTAGACCATTGAGGTAAGCGCAGCGGCTCGCTGTGCACCTGAGGGACGTTCTCTGCATTCCACTGGGCACCGGAAATCTTGACCCGTCGGTCGATTTGCTTCACAGCGGACTCTACTGTTTCTAAGCCAATCGAGGCAATCTGCTCAGGACTGGAAGTACTCATAATTGACAATCCGGTGGCGATGCTTTTCCAGGTATTTACAGAAGTTTTGATCTTGCTTTGAGCGAGCAATCGGCAAACAGTGCCAGAGTCGCATCCACCTGACCTGTCCATAGGAGCGACTGTGCCTGCATAACGGCGTTGCAGCGACCCGCCCACCTTATAGAGGTTTTCCACCAAATGATACCAATCAAGAATCTCACGTCTTTGGTTCGGGGTGCTAATCTCAGCAATGATCTTCCAGATACCGTCGCCACCGAGAGCGTTGGTTCTGCTCTCCCAGATGCGATCCTAAAAGAGCAAGCTCCTTAAGTCATCGCACTCCTTGAGTGGAACGCAGTGCAAAACCTGTGAAAATTTCACAAACAGATAGGGGATGGGGATGTGATGCCCCAAGGGGGCTTGCCCTTTAGGGATCGCATCAATCACCTTACGAACAAAGCTCGATCCTCAGTTATGCTGAATGGAAGAGCAAATTATCAGCAATGCCCAAAATTCCCTCATGCGATCGCTGCCAGTTCTACGGTTGTGTTGCAAAAATAATTTGAGGACAGACGATCCCTCCTCAATCACCGCTTCCTATGCCGCCACTCCAAAAATTTGAGCGCGCGTATTCTACTTGAGCCTGAATGTCTCCTTTTTCTACTCCCTGTATTTGTCCTTTACGAATCATGTTCATCGCTTCATAACCTCGATAGGGTTCGCCTCGCTGTGTTAAATGAGCGACATTCCCCATGCCTGGGTTAACCAGTCGTTTGATGAACCGATGGTCTTGTTCCACAATGTTGTTAAGGTACTTAACAGGCCGCAATTCAGTAGTTTTGGGGAGATTTTCGTCTGCAATAAGATTGTCAATCGCCTTGGGATAAGCGGCATTCTTATCCACATTTATGACTCGTGGCGACTGATTATGCTCAACATTCATTACCTTGCGGAAAAAGCGCTCTGCCGCACGGGCATCCCGTTTGGCGCTAAGCATAAAGTCAAGGGTATTGCCCGCTGAGTCCACAGCCCGGTACAGATACTTCCACTCTCCCTTGACCTCTATATACGTCTCGTCAACCCGCCATGAGTCGTTAGTCGGGCGCAGGTGAGTCCGGCATCGCTTGTCCAGTTCTGGCCCATAGGTCTGCACCCATCGATAAACCGTCGTATGGTCAACCTCCACCCCCCGCTCCAACATCATCTCTTCGGTGGTTGCGGTAGCTCAAGGGATAGCGGAGGTACCACCGGACGCATAACAGAATGATGTCCGATTCAAAATGACGCCATTTTGTTGGGGTGCTTAGGGTTCATGAATCAGGTGCTGGTGGCGAGGGGCAGTAAGTACAAATGCTACCCCTACCAGACTACCACCAGGAGTTGCAACACAACCCTCGGTGCTACCTGCATAGTTAACGACAACCGATGCTCCGTCTCGTCCTAGCCGAACGGCTATCGCCCGTCCAATCCCGCGAGACGAGCCGGTGACGATCGCCACTTTTCCTGTTAAAGCTGCCATTTTAAACTCCTCCTCGACTTAGAAATTGCTTAACCGTCTTGGGTTCGATCTGGGGATAGCGATCGTTCTGAAGATTGTCGAGTTTGCCTTTACCCGATACCATCGCGTACTCATACTGCTGTGGGACATACTCGACTGGTGAACTGGCTGACGGTTTTTTGGCATCAATCCAGGCTTTCAGTTCCTCCACACTGCCCAATGGTTTTTCTGTTAATTTGTTGCCCATCGCCTCTTCTTAGTAAAGTTTACAGAGTGACAACCTTCGCCTGATGCTTTGGTCGCATCAGCTAGGCTTAAAGTTATTCAACAATTCCCAGGATATAGTTATACTTACTTTTTTATAAGTACTTACTTTTTTGTTAGTGTCTATAGAGGCGTGAGGTGGCGCAGATGGCAGAACAGACCGAAGAGACTGTATTTGTACAGGCGACGCTGAAGGTAGTGGGCGGTAAGTGGAAAATTTTGCTCCTATGGCACTTAAAAGATGGAGCCAGAAGGTTCAGTGAACTCAAACGATTAATGCCTGAGATTACGGAAAAAATGCTGATTCAACAGCTTCGAGAATTGGAAAAAGATGAGATTGTGCATCGCAACGTTTATCCAGATGTCCCTCCCAAAGTAGAGTACTCATTCACGAATTACGGCAGAAGTTTGGAGAAACCTGTTTTGCACGCTCTCAAAGACTGGGGAAAAGCACATCTGAAACGACACGAGCGACAACTGTAAGCATTTATTGCTCCCTTTTTAGCTGTCGAACCAACATGGTGGTTTGCAAAGGCCATGTTTCTCATCCCCATGTATGGGTATTGCGTAGCATTGGAACCGAAACTGCATTTAAGGCTGAAATTGACTTTTAGCAAGGGGTTCAGTTGAAGAAAACAGATGACTTTGATAGAGTATCCATGCGATAATTATAGTTGCAGCAACGAAAGAATGAGCGTTTGAGGCATCAAGCAAGGGCTTAAATACACTTTTCGTTCCAATGCTACGCAATACCCGACTTAGAGCGCATTCACCAACGCCATATTTTTTGGCAATGCGATCGCAGACTTCATGCTTCTATTCAGCAATGCCTGTTCTCTGCTTAAGATTTTCATCTGGTGGACCAATTTTTGTAATTTCATAACCACCAGTTGAATATGAGCGAGATGGACGATCAACAAACAAACCAGAATCTAATCTTTCAGGTAAAAAACTAAGTACAATAGCACGCGATCGCAGACAAAATTCTACCAAGTTTTTAAGTGACACAGGTGGCGCTTTCATCTCAAATGCTTTCATTGAAGAGTCATCCAAAAGACAACGGAGTAAAATGTCAACAATTGGTGTAGGGACTAAAGGAAACCAACTAGAGACTAAATCAACAAACAGTCTTCCGAGGTCTTTTGTTGCTTGAGAATTGCGGACGAGTTTAGTTTCATATTCTAGCTTGAAGGTTTCCATTTCTTCTAAAACTTGGGGGAGGTTCTGAATATTCATTCGCTTGCCAATTTCCAACCAAAAATAAAGCCATGATTTCTTTTCTTTTTATGACATCAAACGCCAACCAAAGCGCTTATTCCAATAAATGGGTTTTAAAATCAATGAGGCTGTAATGTAAGCAAAGTCCTCGTTCCAGATAGGAAAATGATTGTGAATGTAGTTCATTCTTTCAAGGCAAGCACGAACCTGAACGCTGTCATAACCATGCTTAATCATTTCAAACAACATAATTGATGTGTCATCATAGCGTCTTTGAGGGTGTGCTTGTGCATAGCCACGTCCATGTACTAAACCAGCCATCCTTGCTCCAGCAAAGAAGCGAACAAATACCATTTCTACATAACTTCGCTGGAAATCCCAAGGAAACTCATAACTTCCCATAATTTTAACGATTTGAGCATGGTCTCTAACCGCATCCATTTGTTCAATTTTTTTTAGATTATCGTACCTACTCATTACTTTTACTTCCTGATTGTTTACAGCAATTAATTAGCAAATTTGATCTGATAACGCTATTAACTGTTTTGAACAGCGAACTGGTATAAGCTGAAATTCGCGTTCGCCACCAGTTGGACACGTTTTGAAGACCAGTGTGATGCTTGGCATGCGTGGTGAAGCGTTTCCGATGCCCGCGTCTGTCGTGACTGAATCTTAGCGACCGTCATGATGCAAAAACGGACATCGCTGATGCAGTATGATGAGCGATGATCGTCACCCCGCAGGTTGTAAATGAATGCAAAACGGCGCGATTCAATTCAATTAATGCCCGATCTTGCCACAGCGATAGTTTTGAGCGCGTATTCAACCCCAACCGCTCAGCAATCACGGGCAATATGTTGTAGCGCTGCACATCCCCAAAATTGCGGGCACCGATTTCAGCGCTCATGTACCAACCGTTAAAGGGGGCACAGGAATAGGAGATGCCGCCAATTTCTAAGCGCCAGTCGGAAACAGCGGGAAGGGCATTGCTGAGGCTATAAATCAGCAAGTAAATCACACCACCGACATTGCCGTAAGCCCCGACACTTCCCGCGATTTGTCCGGTCACTGATTTCCGAATTAACGGCACGATGCCAAAGGTCGCACCCGCGCCAGATTGAACAAAATAAGCGCAGAGCATCGTTAAAGCGATCGCGACTGTTAGATTGGAGTGAGCATCAAGTCTGCCCATCAGCAAGTAGCCAATCCCGATGCCGATTGTGAGTCCCGTCATTGTCCATTTCCGACTGCCAGCGCGATCGCTAATCAATCCACCACTCGGACGAGAGACCAGATTCAGAACCGGATAAGCGGCGGCAACGACACTAGCAACTACGGCATTTAGCCCAAAGGTTTGTTCAAACCAAGTCGGCAAGACCGACAACACTGCAATCTGAGAGCCGAAGTTTGTTAAATAAGTGAAGTCGAGCAGAGCGATTTGGCGCAACTGGTAGCGCTGGTTGGGCGGATAGTGCTGACTCGGTTGCAGAAATGCTGGACTGAAGGGATTGAGTGAGCCGACAATCTCTCGGTTGACCTGCCAAGCTTTATAGAACTGAACTGCCGACAGCAGCCCTAAAAAGACCCAAATTAACGCTACTTGAACTGCATTCAAGAAATGAATGTTGTTCTGAGCTAGCGGATACGTCAGCAACCCCAGCGAGAGGAGCAAGCTTAAATCTAGCAGTGCCAGTGCCCAAAAGCTGCGCTGGCTCGTGACTTCCAATCCGCCATGTCGCTTTGGACGCTGGTAAACTTCGCCGGGAGGGGTGTCTTGGGTGTACCGAAAGTAAATAATGCCATACACAGCCGTTACTACACCCACTAGAACGATCACAATCCGCCAGTTTAGTGTTCCTCCTGTGACATAAGCACTTCCTACGGCTAAAATTGGCAGACAAAACTGGGCTACTGCTGCGCCAAAGTTCCCCCAACCGCCGTAGATGCCTTGTGCAAGACCGATTTCTTTGGGTGGAAACCACTCCGCGACCATACGAACACCGACCACAAACCCGGCTCCCATAATGCTGTTCGTCAGACTACTCCAGACCAGTTGATTAAAATCCTGAGCCGTCGCGGTCAGTAAGCAAGGCACAACGGCAAAGTGAAGCAGTCCTGAAAACGTTAATCGGGGTCCGTAGCGATCGAGCACCATGCCAATGACAATGCGGGCGGGAATCGTCAACGCTAAATTGCAAATCGCTAAGACTTTCAGCTGCGGCGTGGTGAGATGGAGTTCGCTCTGTATCGTGGTTGCAAAGGGAGCAAAGCTAAACCAAACCACAAAGGACACAAAGAAGGCAAACCAGGTGAGATGGAGAATGCGGTAGCGATCATGAAACGAGAATAAGGTACGCAACATGGGTTGATCCCGATCGGGTTGTGTTGCAACTCCTTGTTGAGGACAAAGAATGCCTTGCCAAGGAAGAGCCGCTATGCTTCTCCAATTCCGGTCTATAGTGCTGCACGAGCAAAGGTAAATCGTTGTGTGATGAATCGTCCAGCCTCAAAAGCTCAACCATCTCTGCTACTTGCCGGTATGACAACGGGTAAGTCAAATACCAGCGGACACATAGCAAGATGATTTCGGTTTGGTAATGATGCCACTTAAAAAGGTTGGACTTGGACATGGAGACGAGAGCAACCTGATACAGTCCCCTACCCTATCATCTGCTGTCCCATTTTTCGCAACACAACCGCAATTTAGGGCATTGGTACTTCATAGCTGAATGATACTAAGATAGTGTTTTTCACGTTTTTATAGTAGAGTTTCAACGGAAGATAAACATCTGACAAATGTCACTAATCCTTCATGACATTTGTCATAGGACACTATTTTATTATGGCGGTAGTGTTGCAGATCAGTTGGTTAAGTATAATGAGTAAAAAGCTTGGGTTTTGTCTTATGACTGTTTGTGTAGTGATTGAATGTCCTCATTGTCACAGTACAGAAGTTACTAAAAACGGTAAGTCACCAGTAGGCAAGCAACGTTATCGCTGCCAAAACTCGGATTGTCCATATCGCAGTTTTGTACTCACCCAGACTTATCCAGGAAGGAATCGAGAAGTCAAGCAGCAGATTGTGGAGATGACGCTCACTTGTCTGTGGGGTGAGAGATATTGCACGAGTGTTACACGTCAGTCCCACAACAGTAAGTCAGGAATAAAAAACAACTCGCACACCTCAAACCAGTTAATCAGAAACTCTTGCAGTGGCTAGAACCTGAGGCTGTAGAGGTGGATATTGTCCGAGTTGAGGAGCCAGAAGAGGCTGGAGTTGAGGAAGCCCAGTTGGATGAAATGTGGAGCTATGTGGGTAAAAAGACCAACCCCAGATGGCTTTGGCATGCTATCGACCGTCAGAGCGGACAAGTGTTGGCTTATGTGCTTGGCCGCCGTAAAGATGAAGTGGAGCTCCAACTTAAGAAGTTATTAGAGCCGTTCGGAATTCATAGATACTGTACGGATGGTTGGGGAACATATGAGCGACACTTACCCGCAGAGGTACATGAGGTAGGTAAGCGAAAGACTCAGAGAATTGAACAGAAGCATTTAAGATTGAAAATAATAATTAAGCGACTAGTTCGCAAGACAATTTGCATTTCGCTCGTCGGAGGAAATGCACGATGAGCGTGATTGGGCTGTTCATCAACCGCTAGGAGTTTGGTTTATCTATTTAAAGGTTGAACAACCGATCTAGAACACTACCAAATGATTAATTTCACTCTTGCCTTCATGCTTTACCCCTTCTGACGCTCGCTCTTATTCACTTTGTATTCCTGTCGGAGTTTACCAGATAAACTATTGGATTTACTTCAAATTAGCCCTTCAGTTTCGTCATCATTGCTGCTTCATCCCAGTAAGACAATACCTTTTGAATCTTACCGGCGTCATTAATCTCAAAGACACTGATTCCCTCAGATACGGCACGACAACCGTTTTTTGCAACTATCTGCATTGTCCACTTGACTGCCGCTCCATTCTTCACAAGAAAAATGTAGTCTTTGCATAGTTTTATCTCTTCACAGAAATTAGATAATAGTTTGAAGAACTGTTGAGAATCTTTGTGCACACGTCTTGGGGGGGTTCCAACTGGGTCATGGATAACAGCATCTTCTGAGAAAATCTCTACCCAGCCCTCTGGATTCATAGCTGCCATATTGTCGAAGTAAATAGTTACCAATGACGCAATTTTTTCTGTTGACATTTTGTTCCTCACCACTTTTACATTCCAGTAGGGTGCCAATTTAAGCCAGGGCTATTTCATTCTAAATAGAGACGTGCTAAGCCCAAAGACTTTCAGGCTTTGGGCTTGAGCCATGTTGTCAAAGCCATTGTCACGATAAAGATTGGGCGCAAAATTAAGTTGTGTTGCAAAAGCGGGTTGATGGTAGTGTGGGTCGTACATCAGTAAAGTACAGGATAGACAGCGGCATTGTCAAATTAAATCGCTTAAGGAATAACCAGTCACTATTTTACTGAAAAACAGTTCCCTTTCCTCTAAATAGACACACTAATCCCAGTCATCTCCCTCCAGGTGGTGTTCTAGATGAGTGGTTTAGTACTCAAATCCGTAGGTCAAACTCAACGCGAATTGATGAATAGACCAATCACCAAATCATGCATAAGCTCCGTCTTAGAAAAGCAAATTGTCTTGCGGGTTAATCGCTTGATTCTTGACCTTAACTTCAGGTGCTTTCGTTCAATTCTTTGCGTTTTGCGCTTGCCTACTTCGTGCATCTGTGTTGCTAAATGCCGCACGCACAAGCTCCGCAGCCATCCGTACAGTATCGTTTAATGCCAAACGGTTTTAATAACTTCTTAAGTTGGATAAATACCTCATCTTTTCTTCTACCAAGGACATAAGCTAACACTTGACCTGTGTTGCGATCAATCGCGTGCCACAACCACCTGGGGTTAGTCTTTTTACCGACATAACTCCACATCTCATCTAACTCAGATTCTTCAATCGAGCGCCTCTTCAACCTGGACAATATCAGGGAGCATCTCACTTTTGCAAATATAGGTGTAATTGAGGGAAGATAGTCACACTGACAACACTCAGATAAATGCAACTACTATGAACCCTGAAGATAGTCAACGTCTGGAAGCCTGCTTGCAAGAAGTAGCACAAATTCTTTATCGAAATACTCAAACTGAAGAACTGACGAGCTTTGAGAGTTTAGAAAAAGCAGTCCGGACAAAGATGTTGGAGGAAGTAAGTCCAAAAATCGCTGTTTTTTTATCAAACAAATCACAGGGACGAAAAAAGGTAGAGAAAGGGTAGTAAAGAGCATCGTGGGAAAGGTAACAGTCACAGAGGAACAAGCACATATGTTGGAATTGAAGCCTTATAGCCAACTGAGTCCACGGTTTGATAAAAACTGTCTGCAGAGGAAGTGGAAATGAATCATTTTAGCATGGAGAAAAGGACATGCTTGCATTAACGGGTATCAAAGTGTCTCACAGCACGGGGAGCGCGACTGGTACAACGGCAGGAGTAATATCACAATATCTACCTCTACGCTCTCAGGTTTGAGCCACTTCAACAGTTTGTGTTTCACATGTGTGAGGTGTGCGAGTTTTTTTTAATTCCTTAATAACCGTTGTCGGACTGACGTGCAACACCCCTGCAATATCTCTCACGCCACTACCGTTGAGCGTCATCTCTACAATTTGCTGCAAGACTAGTCTAGTCCGTCCTAGATAAGTTTGATTCAGAACAAAAGTTTGATAAGGACAATCATAATTTTGACAGCGATAATGTTGTTTGCCGACTGGCGATAACCCTTGTTTAATAACTTCTGTGCTGTGACAATGAGGACATTCAATCGAAGCGCCAAATAGTCATAAAACTCAATCAAGCTTTTTTAGCATTATACTCGACCCACCGATCTACAACACTACCGTTTGCTCCACGTTAGTGGGAAGGATTTGAGCATGAGTCGTTCTCAGATTTTCATTGAACTCATTTTGTTCATTTAACTGATTTTGAGAATGAATCGTTCTCGTTTGTTACAAGTTTTTCCTCAGACTCTGGAGCATCCGGCAGAGACACCCAGCTTCTCGCACCCAATGCAGATGGTTGTATGGTGAATTTCCGTGACTCGCTCGATGCCTCGCAGTCCCATGCCATTGAGATACGTCTTCAAACAGAGCTGCAAGACGATCGCTGGAATACTGCCAGGGTCGGTAATATTCCAGGAACTGACGACCACAGTGCTTGCATTTGTAGCACTGCCTGCCTTGACGATGACCGTTCTTGTACAGTTGCGTTACATTTGGGACATTGCATAACTGAAAAGGAAAGTTGCACTGACTCTTCTATTTTGCCTGAAAAACATTATCCTTTCAGCAACACCTTAATTCGATTTACCATCGCTGCCAAAGTACTCCCGATAGCCACAAATTTTATCTTCGCGAACATCGAAGGAAACAGCTACCCGATTTTTGTAAGGTTGTGCCCACATCAGTCCCTCATCCCGAAACTCGAAAACAACCGTCTTTTCGTTGCTGGTAACCCGGTCTAGTGTGAGCGAAAGTCCTTGACTGAAGGTTTCAGAAACGTATTGAAAAAAGGCGACCGTCCGCTCTTTCCCAACATTTAGGCCGTGGTATGGTCCGACTGGAAACCAGAAGGTGAAGTCTTCGGTGAGCATGTCTACAAACTGATTCCACTCGCCTGTCTCCAGACCGTGCGTGAAGTGCTCGAATGCCTGATGGGCAACTTTTAAGGTATTCTGCGACCTTGCTGTCATCGTGACCCTTTCCAGTATCTAAAATGAACTCAATTGCATAGCTTTTCGACTTGTCCAAGTTCGACAGATCCCACTTAAGTATTTTAGTAGTTTATTGATTCCAAAATTAAAAAGATTCGTGCTTGATTCAGCAACGTTGGGCGTCACCCACAGAGATAGGTGAGGTGGTAGCCTTTTTATGTTCACCTAAAGCTGCGTTCATCACTGGAGTTGCACTGCCTGTTGACGGTGGACTACATCTCAATTGAAGGTATTGGCGACTTACTGGGGGTAAAAGTAGCGAGGACACTGTGAATTGCCTAGAATCGTTTAAAGTTCTTGATCTGCCGTGACCTACCCCGACGCAGAAATGTGGGTTATCTGAATTTGCCAACAGTGTC
>QQTX01000004.1_pt1 | contig 13525 bp, 15 predicted proteins | sample 1904761 | NCBI WGS metagenome assembly QQTX01 (sample SAMN09435613, study PRJNA476489) | Subsurface metagenome, whole genome shotgun sequencing project. | isolation source: Iberian Pyrite Belt deep subsurface sample IPBSL BH10 depth 607 mbsf | place: Spain: near Pea de Hierro, Huelva | collected 2011 | reverse complement strand
TATTGTAGGAGTTTTCGACAACAAGCGCAGAAAGAATTACCTGCAGATCATGGCCGAGCAGGATTCTTTCTTGGCCACAATATATGTGTATTATACTGCTCCAGTGGATAGTTGATCTTCAGCAGCCCTCTCAGCTCCTGCGCCCGCGGGCCGATGAAGATATCCCCCTCCAGAGCTCCGGCCAGAGCTCGTACGTGTTTCGGCCGGCCGACGAACGAGGGAAAATAGCATTTGGGCAGGTCTTGGCCTGCAAAGCCAGCTCGGATTGTGCCACTGCCATTGTCCAGAACGATGGGCGCATTGAGCAGCCTGGAGCCCATTGCGATGAGCTGCTGGTGAAGCGTCGGTAACTGTTGGACCTGACGGAGCTTTCTGCGTGGTGGACAAGCTTTCGCGATGAAGCCATCCCTCTTTCGGTCTAGCTCAGACGCGAGAATCTGTGTCTTCCCGGCAGGTTTACCGAGGCCGTTTGCGCAACCGTTTGTCCCTGAAAATGTCATTTGCTTTTCCATCGTTTACAAAGCAGCATCATCCGCTGTCGCAGTATAATACACATATATTGTGGCCAAGAAAGAATCCTGCTCGGCCATGATCTGCAGGTAATTCTTTCTGCGCTTGTTGTCGAAAACTCCTACAATATTCCTGTCCACTACATCTTCGCGCTGATCACGCTTCCACCATCAAGGGTGATTGTCGCGCCGTTTACGTAGGCTCCAGCTCTGCTACTGAGAAAGATGCAGGCGCCGGCCACGTCCTGGGGACTGCCAATCCTCCCCAGTGGTATACCAGCCTCAATGGAGTCGCGGAACTGTTTCAGGGTGGCGGCCATCATCTTCGATTCAAAAGGCCCGCAAGCCAACGCGTTCGACCTGTCTGGCTGTCAGCAAGATTACATTCGCAATTGGGTTGTACGCAAGTACGTGATGTTACGGCGCCCGAGATGGTTGGCGAGCACTCGCGACAGGTGATGAAGGCCCGCCTTCGAAGCCGAGTATGCGAAAGTGCCGAGTGAAGGTACCCTCAGCCCATCCACGCTGCCAATGTTGATGATCCGAGCTGGGTCATCTCGTGTCGCCGCAGCTTCCAGAAGCGGTGTCAGCAACTGCGTGATTGTGAAGACCCGTTGAAGATTGAGTGTAAGCACTCTCGTCCAGGCTGAGTCGGGATACTCGTCGTACGCTGCACCCCAATTGCTGCCGCTGTTGTTGACCAGGACATGGAGTTCTGAGAACACAGTATTAACAGTGCCGAACGGCTTGATGTGAGATCTGCGCTCACTTGACTCTCTCCTCTTCAATTCCTCTGCCAGTCTCGAGCACTCCTCCAACTTGTAGAAGTCGGCCGGGATAGCGAATGCGGTTCCTTTCCCCAGGCAATTGAGCTCTCGCACAGCCTGATCGCAGGACTTCGCATCGCGCGAGGAGATGTACACCTTGGCTCCATTCTGCACAAACCCCTCTGAGATCATACGGCCGACGCCTTTGGCGCCGCCGGTCACTAGGACTACTTTGTCCTTTGATTCGGTCAGCTTCGTGAACGGGTTTGTTGTACGCCTTAGCACGCAAGGACATACCTTGACATCAAAGAGGTTCGAGATATCCATTGAAAGCGATTTCAGATAACGATGAATGGGTGCAAACACCCAGATCCATCATCTCAGCCCGTCAATTCTCAGACATTATTGTGGTAGAGAAAGCGTGGGGTAAAGAATGAGCCGAGGTTATCGGCATGCCCATGGATGACGAAATGGGGAAGACGGAACAACCGCCGCGTCAAGTTCTCGGCCTCGGTTCACACTCACATACCTACAAGCTATGCATCTCGGTCCTTCGCAGCATGGAAGATCTACAAGCGAGGCATCGTAAGGAACAGAGGGATTTGCAATCAAGAATTACTCAAAAGAAAAAGTGTGCCACCAAAAAGACGAGGAAGACTATCAACGATGAATGTGCAACGTTAGAGCACGATCTCGGCGAAAAGCAAGCTCAAGAGATAGCGGAGCTGAACGGCAAAAGGGCGAACAATGACGATGAGACGAGTTCAGTGCAGCCGCAGGAAGAGGACAATCCAGAAACAAACCAGCCAGAGCACAGCGATGATGCTGCACCAACGACGGCTGGAACGAATGGAGGAATCAAACAAGACCAGCAAGCAGACGCCCACGAACAGTTCGCTCAACAACGCAAGCCCAGTAGGCAAAAAGCCAGGTTGGCACGTCGTGCAGCAGAGCAGGAAGCTCTAGCTGCTCAAGGTGCCGATGAAGCAGCAAACCTACCCAACTTGCGTGCTCAGGAGCAGAAAAAGATGCAGACCCAGTTCGAAAAACGGGGACTTCGAGAAAAGGAGATTAGAGCGGACGGTCACTGTCTGTACTCTGCAGTGGCAGACCAGATGGATCAATTGGGAATAGGATTGCGGCCAGGTGTACAACCCTCAGTGGCGTCGGCCATTGAAGGATCCACCACGGCATTACCACCCTATAAACTCGTCCGAGAGATTGCAGCGGATCATATTTCAACTCATGCGGATGATTTCTTGCCGTTCTTAGAGGAGCCAATGGAACTATACGTGAGTAAGATCAAAGACACAGGCGAATGGGGCGGACAGTTGGAGCTTCTGGCATTGGCCAAGGCGTACGGAGTCAACATCAATGTTCTGCAGGGCGACGGCAGAGTTGAGAAAATCCCAGGTGGTGACGGCGAGGGCACTCAAGAGATCTGGTTGGCCTACTACAAGCACAATTTTGGTCTCGGCGAGCACTACAATTCGCTCAGGAAAGCCCCTTGAGGGTCGACGGAACCAATTCTTTTTGCTAAATGCATCCGCCGCCAAAGAGGACTGATTCCGGCTCAACGATGGCGCCAGATGCTCACCCGGTCAGTGCCTTTACCGACTTCATGCGTACGCGCTGGCTGCCAATGTGCTATGCGCTCCAGGGCGTGTTCGTTCGGGGGCTGCTCAGTCTCTTCCACGACATATCCTTCCTCATTATATGGTATCTTCTCGCCAGGCCTCTTCAGATGCTCGACATATGTGGCCGGAGTCACACCCCAGGGCGGGCCGGCGGTCGAGGGTACCTTGTATGTTGGGAACTCCAGGCAAATGAGGCGCCCATCTGGCGCGAGCAGTTGAGACGTGCGGAGCGCCCATGCTGGACGCATATCTGGGCGCAACGCGCAGAAAAACTACGATTAAGAAGAACGTCAGTCATGCCTGGTTGTGGTTACAATTGGCTTGGTATCTGAAGCATATCATGAAAAGTCAAAGTCTGCTTACCGTGTAATCATAGATCAAATCAAACTTTCCCTCTTCGGGACCCAACTGCTTGACCCATTCATCTGCAAAGAAGTCGCCGGTCACAAACTTCGCCTCTCCCCTTCCCACTTCCGCATCCTTCGTCGTATAGTCCCCAACATCCTCACCTGCCTCCAATCTCCCGATCACCTCATCTGCCATTTTCTGACAAGCATTAACGGCGTGAGGCGACACCTCTACTCCAAGAGCATCATAACCGGCAGCAGCTAGCAGTATAACGTCGTATCCTCTTCCGCACCCCGGTACTAGCGCACATTTGCGCTTCTTGGTCGTCTGACCGTCTTTCAAAGGTGTCGTGATGGGCTCACCTAGCTCTGCTCGCCGCTCCGCAAGGGTGTCGACCAAGGCAGGATTGGGCACCCGCCGATCCCAAGGCAGAAACTCGCCTTTGGCCCACAAAGCATCCCAGCGTTGCGAGTAGTCTGTCGTTGAGTTTTCAAAGTGTTCACGCAACCGGGAGCGAGCATCCTGGGTCTGCTCGGAAGGCTTTGGTGGCGCTCCGCTTTGAGCATCCGCCATGTTGCAACCGGGAGATTAATTGGGGGTGAAAAAATTCCGTATTTCCAAAGATTGGGGGAAGAAGCGCAGTATCGGGGGAGATTGACTCTTTATACTGGCCGATCATCACCTTTTCGCGCACTCAGAACATCCTTTCTTATTAGTGATTACTTATCGCATGCCGTCATGTCCGGACTCCAGGGCTCGCATTTGACGGAGAAACCTTGTACGGAGTGCCGCCAGCAGCACTCGAGTAGCCTCCGGCTTTTTAACGAAGATCTGCAAAGCATTTCGGCTATCAATTAGCATGCCAACAATATATCGAGCAACGAATTTGAACAGAAGTAACAGGTCCACCAGTTCACGTACGCTGGGGCATGAGTTGTCGGCCACACACATGTCCCGATCATATGTCCCGATGCTTGCCGATATAGCCGCTCTACCGTCAATGGAGAAAGCCTTGAACTCGATGCGGCGGTTTTTACTTCTGCACCACTATCATGAAGTGTCAATGAGTCAGATCTGCGTACCTACATATACTATGTTGGTCGTTCGCTAAGATTGAAACTCATTATCGCCTCGATTTGTGCCATGCAATGTCAGTACCTACGAATAGAAAAGAGGCAAACAGGAGATCAAGCATTGAGGTTTCTGTGAGAGACTCAGAAACACCACTCTCGCATCAAGCTGATGCGGAGATCGAAACACCGGCGAATTTGCCGGCCTCTCCTCCACGCTCATTGACTGCAAGCCAGCCAGTCGACGAAACCGAGGCGCAGTGTGGTGAGCCACGAACTTGTCGGTCAGCTTCACTTCGGCAACAGATATCCCAGAAATCGTCTGTTCAATCCTCCTCCGACCTTATCGTTCCGCTCCGCTCTCGCCGTGGCCTTTTCGGTTACCTTTGTTATATCCCAGAGTACTCTGACCCTCGCGCCTATCGGCGCAAGACGAAATGGACTATTACGTTGATGGTGTCTGGAGCGGGCCTAGCTGCACCTCTTGGCTCAGCAATCATCTTGCCTGCGTTGCTAGATATTTCTCAGGATCTAAATAGCACGCCGGGCATCACGAATCTCTCCGTCGCCCTGTACATGCTGGCCATGAGCATCTTTCCTCTTTGGTGGTCTAGCTTCAGCGAATCTCTGGGTCGTCGCACCATCTACCTCGTGTCTTTTGCTCTGTTCACTCTCTGGGCTGTCCTTGCTGGTGTCTCCACATCTATTTCCATGTTCATTGTCTTTCGCCTTCTCAGCGGCGGTGCAGCTGCCAGCGTACAAGCCGTTGGGGCGGGTACCCTCGCGGACATCTGGGAGGTTAAAGAGCGTGGCCATGCGATGGGTATCTTTTATCTCGGACCTTTGTGTGGGCCACTGTTTGCACCAATCATTGGAGGAGCCTTGACTCAGGGCCTGGGATGGCGCTCCACCCAATGGTTTCTAGTGGGATACGGCGGCTTGACCACCATCGGACTGCTGCTCTGCCTGCCGGAAACATTAAAGGAGACAAAGCCATTGATTGAGAAGGAGCATAGCCGGGACCTTGCAAAGGAGGGCCTTGCGAGAGGAGACCAAGGACTGCAACGCGTGTCCACGCGGCAAAGCATGCAAAAAAAGACTCGTATGTCAATTCTTGTCCTTCGGCGGTGCTTCATCGATCCTTTGAAGATCATTCTCGACCTGAGATTTCCTGCTGTTGCTCTCACCGTGTTCTACGCCTCGGTCACCTTTGGGACATTATACTACTTGAACGTCAGTATTCAAACCACTTTTTCACGGACTCCATATAACTTCTCAACAATGATTGTTGGACTCTTGTACATCCCCAGTTCCCTTGGATATATCTCCGCTTCGGTCTTCTGCGGGTCTTGGGCCGACTGGATAATGGCGAGAGAAGCGCGGAGAGCGGAACGCTATGACGAGAAAGGGAGATTAATATACAGGCCGGAGGACCGTATGAGAGAAAATGCCTGGCTCGCAGCTTTCTTGTTCCCCGGAGCCTTGATATGGTATGGTTGGACAGCCGAGAAGGGCTTGTTCTGGTTTATCCCGGTCAGTTCATACTAAGCTACGTCTCTATTATCCCATACCTCAAACGTTTGCAAATGCGCAGCTGCTGAGGCTGTCACATTACAGGGGCTCGCCAATTTCTTCTTTGGATTCGGCAGTATGATCGTCTTCACCACTACAACCACTATGTTGACAGAGTTCATGCTACGCCGAGCGTCTAACGGCATCGCGCTCAACAACTTCGTCCGCAACATCTTCTCTTGCGCTGGCGCTGTTGTTGCGGACCCGCTCATCTCCGCCATCGGCAACGGCTGGCTATGTACCGGCCTTGGGATCATTGCTTTGGTGAGTGGAATAGGGGTAATCATAGCAATGAGGCGCTGCGGAAACCGATGGAGGAAGAAAATGGATGAGCAGATTGTCTGAGTTGGCATGACTGGTGAAGCCAGAGCCTGACATCCCTTTTAGAAGCATGCCTATGTACAAAGGCTTTACACTATTATAGATGGCATGAAATGACATAGATTGTGCAGGAAGGAACGGCATAGACTAGAAGGAAGCGTGCTATACAAGGAAGCTGGATGTCAGCATGCGAGCGGGAGCGATTGCGGGCGGGGCTTTCACCTGTGACTGTAATAATTTCTTACAGGTTCTGGGGCGGTCAGGATTCTACTCCGTACACCAGTTTTGATTCGCGCAAGGCAAGGACATGAGGGTTCGGCAACCCACATCCGCAGGTCTCACATGTTACTTAATTTGGATTCGCTGATCAATCATAGCATTTCTTTAAGGTTGGTGATACACTGTGCTCTGTGATCGGGCCTTGTTACCAACAGGATTCACGCCTGAAGTCGCGGGCGCCGGGGCGCACGAAGGATGCACGCACGGGCCGTTCGAGCGCCAGCTCAGTCCTCGATAGAGAACTGTACTTCGGCCCTGATAGCTATGCTATGCGGCTTATAATCTGACAATCCCCACCTCTGGCAATTGAATCCCTCTCCTAACGAGATCAAGCAGTATTCTCCTGAGTGCTCTGTATCCCGAGCTATGTCTACTCAAAGTCAAGATGTGGCCACCAGGCCGACCATATCCATTGCTATCGTTGTCTCCTTCCTAGTCGCAGTGGTGCTTCTATTCACACGAGTTCAACGTTTATATCATGATCCAAGAGAGCCCCCCATAGCGCCATCCAAGTTGCCCATCGTTGGGCCTATGATCGGAATGATTCGCTATGGTGGAGGGTATTTTAGACGTATCAGGTGCGGATCGAGATCTCCTAAAACTTCCTTTTCTCTTCGACTTATTCTATGCGCATTTGAGCGTCGACTTGACCACACTTGCGGTCAAAGGTCGTGGTCCGTAGAGGTCAACGTTCTCATGATATGAGGCTAGTCAGGAGCCTCAGCTGTGAGAATCAGACCCCTTCATCACGGGAACGTTCAAGCCCGGCTTTCCAATACATACTTAGCACCCAAAGCTGATGGAACCAAGTCAGAAGCACAACCTATCTATTTACACCGTCCCCACGTTCAACAAGAAGTTATACTTCGTCTGCTCCCCCCCGCTTGCAGCGCAAGTTCACCGGGCATCCAAAACCTTGTCCTTCAACCCCATGCTGTCGGAAACTTGCCGCCGTCTGGCACAGTTTGATTCGCACTCCATGGAGATCATCGAAACTAATATGGAGAAGGAAAACGGTAACTGGGGTGCAATACCGGTCATGCTCGAGCACTTCTCCAAAGGCTTAGCGGTGGGCGCACCGAACTTGCTAGAACTGACTAGCACGGTTCTATCTGAGTGTTCCAACCGTGTCAACCAAGTCAGTGAACTGAACTCGGAGATCTATCTATTCGAATGGATACGCAGATCCTTTACGATAGCGAACCTGCGGACGTACTACGGCCCGAATCACTTCATGGCTACCGACCCCGAGCTGGAACCTGCATTCTGGGAGTTTCAGTCGGGAGTTTTGGTGATGATGTCGAACTTCTTTCCTAGCTTAGTTGTGCCCAAAGCCGTCGCGGCGAGGGAGAAACTGTTCAAGGGATTGACCAGATATTTCGAGCAGAACAGACAAGAGCAAGCATCGGACTTCATCAAGAAACGCTACAAGGTCCATCGAGACCACGGACTGAGTGTGGAGATGTGTGCACGTTCCGACGCGGCCTTCCTCATCGGCATACTTGTCAATGCCACGCCAACAGTTTTCTGGCTTGTGGCGAACATCTTTTCCCGATCGACGCTTCTGGAAGAAATTCGAGCTGAGTTGGACCCGCTGATAGAAGATGTAGGAGTGCGCAAGATCTCCGTCGAGAGCGTACAGAAGAACTGCCCGCTGTTGCTCTCGACATACCGCGAAACGCTGCGCCACGTTGGCATTCCAAACTCGACTCGCCTCGTTCTCAAGGATACGGTAATCGGTGACAGATATCTGCTCAAGAAAGGTTCGGTTGTTCAAGTCGCCACCGGCGCCATACACGCCGACAAGAGTATCTGGGGTCCTGACGCTGCAGAGTTCAATCCGCGCCGATTCATGGCTAGTGAGCAAAAAGGCAAAGCAGCACCCAGCATCTTTACTTGGGGAGGCGGCGTGACCTTGTGCCCCGGCCGCCATTATGCCATGACGGAGATCCTTGGTCTCACGGCGGCGATGGTGCTATCACTCGACTTGTTTGTTGACGAGGAGGGGAAGCGCCTGCCCATAACCAGACCACCGCAGGACGACGATATGTATCCCGCCGGCGTGACTATGCCCGTCGGGGACGTGAGGGTACGCATGGTGCGTCGGGATGGAGTATCCGGACGCATTGCTGTGGAACCCTAAAGATAGCGGTTTCCGAGAAGAGGTCTCTCTTCTGATGATTTATTGGCGCAGCGGAGAGTTTTGTGCCTCGTTGTCTTCTTGAGTTGTTGCTATCTCTATCTTGATCTTTCACCGGGATGGTGATTTTGAGTATGTCCTCGACGAGCACTGCATGCGATTGCTGCTGCTGGGTGAACTTCGTGTCTTACCTGCGTACAATGCACTTAGCGACGATGGTTAATAAAGAACCATCGCTATCTCGTAGCACTGTACTCGGTACGGAGTAGTAAAATGTTATTTAGCTGCTCAAAGCCGATCCTGTGTTACAAACATTCCAAGACCGGACCCGCTCCCTTTCACAATGTGTCCCTTCAGTCTTCGGGGAGCGACGGCCAATGGCCGACCCGCAATGGACGCACGTTGATCGCTTGTGGGCGAACAACTGAAACTGACAGCTCGCGTCCGCCGTTCTGCACCAGCATCGGTTTGCTGACGGCATCGACGTGCGCCAAGTCAGTCCCTCTGCACATGCGTACATAGTAGATACCTGGTACTGTAAGGTGACGAGAAGTATATTGCGTGGACGTTGATAAACTTGCCGCTTTTGCAAAAGAAAAGCGATGCGCGACCCCGACAGCGATGCATGAGGGAGAGACATACATACCACAGCACCTTGCTGTCGTCACTTCCCTTGGTCTTTCTACCGTCCCTCCCTTAATCCCGATCTACTTTCTACTCCATATTCCTCTTTCCTTTACTATAATTGTCTCCCGTTTCCGTCAGACCTTGCATGCTTCAGCAGCCTTTCATTCGTGTCTACGTCTGCTTCTCCTTCCGCGGTTCGCGGACATCTGCTCAGATCCGGTACCGAAAATTGAACCTTGGAAGGCCACCCTCAGACGACGAAGTAACTTTTCTCGATCTTCCTCAATGTTTACATTCCGCCCACTTCATCTGTCAACATCGTTCGACTTCCTCATCTACCTTCATCAAGCTTCATGACAATCATTTGATTGAGCTCTCTCTACGCTCAGCAGGGCAAACTCTCCTCTGGTTTCACTCTCACTCTCAATCTCACAGTTATACCCCCTTTCCACTGCTGTTGTCAATCTCGGGCAACCATATACCACAATGCGTCCTCCGCTATCTATCCGTGTCCACTCCTCCCCAGTGACCTCAGACAGCAAGAAGCCTGCATCGCTGGGCAATCACGCTGGCAACGGACGCGATGCCTTGACCCCACCATCGAGTCCTCACGCAGTACGCTCGCACCGGGCTCACCCCGTCTCATCACCTAACAGCAACCGCTCCCCAGAAGGGGATTCAATTGCAGAGAGTGATAATAATGCGGCATCGGGAGTCAAGACCTTTCCATTCCATATTTTCGATTACGACACGGAGAACGCCTCACAGCTGGGCAGCGGTCTCTGGAGCACGGTATACATGGCTCACTCTACTTCTCCTACTCTCTCGCACGAGCACCTAGCTCTATCTTTGTCCTCCTTGTCATCAGCCTTGCCGTCATCCGCTCTCACACCACCGTCTACCCCGAATGGGGTTGCTACTCCCAAGGCTCCTCTCGCGTACGCAATCAAGGTACCGACTCGCAAAGACGCAATTGCAGTTCTCTTGCATGAAGCACGCATCCTTACTCACCTCGCCGCATCTCCCAACGCAATCGAGCACGTCATCACCTTCTTCGGTCATGACCGACGTAACGATGCCCTGGTGCTTGAAGCCGTCCCGACGAGTCTTGAACGATGGACACAGGATTGCGAGTCTCTCGATGAGTCATCTCGTGCTTGGACAATGCACGCCGCCTTTCGCAGTCTTAGCCTCTCACTCGTTCAGGGGCTCGCCTGGCTGCACGAACAAGGCGTGGTGCATGCCGACATCAAGCCTGCCAATATTCTCCTCCGAGGCCTTGACCGTCGAAGGAAGCCAGCCTCGGACGTTTTTCAAGACAAGTCAAACGCCGATGCCGTTTTGCCGCATGAATTCCTTTACTGTCCTGTCTATATAGACTTTTCAGCCTCTGTGCTCGAAGCAACTCCGGCCGATATGCCGAGTTCCGCAGCCGCTGGGGGCGGTACGTGGGACTTCCTGGCCCCTGAGATTCTTTCTTCGCCCTCACCGCCGCCTACAAGGGCATCGGACGTCTACGCACTCGCCATCACGTTGCTGTGGACGCTGACCGGTCGGTCTCCCTTTGCGGACGCTCCGAATGCTTTCCTCAGGCGCGACATGATCAAGCAGGGGCGCGCTTGGGACTACGCTGCTGCCAGCGACGTCGGTTCGCAGAGGATCTCGGCGCTCGTCAATAGAGGCAAATCTGGGAACGGGAACACCGAGTCAAAGTTTGACGTGAAATCTTTGATTGGCATGGCGCTAAAAAAAGATGTGGAGAAGCGGATCACTTCGCGGGATTGGTCCGTATTGGTCAAGGACAGGCTTGGAGATCGAGCATGGTGAGCACGCGGACGAGAGCCGCTGAACGGACGACAATTGTACGATGATGGCTTTTGCTTTTCTATGGATATGGGGGGCCCTGTACGACAAGGATGGCTACTGGAGTGCCGCTAACTAGAATTCTCGTGCTACGGAGGGGATGGGCTAGGCGTTTTGAGTGGCACTTGCGATGTCTTTGTTAAAGCCAGCTCGATGGCAACCAAATGTACCTATAAGACAGCGTCTTGAGCGTCTATCAAGAGATAGAGTGTATCAATATTCATATTCTTGAGAAACTGTAATCTGATGGTTGAAAAGTTCTAGCCTGGCTGATGCCTGTTACTAATGGGATGAGGTGCTGCACCTGGGTACGACATGGTGGCTTCAAAAGGCGGCTGTTGCCTCAGGCAAATTCCTACATATGCATGTAGAGCGCTCTAACCGTCCCGGGCAAGCTTTGGACTGCAAATAACAAGCACCAAGCCGTATACGGTGAGCGCCAAGCCGCATATGCACTAGTGGAAAGCACACGGAGCTAGACATCTGGAAGCCTAGACACATCCCATGCTGTTAAAAGCTGTAAGTGGCCCATTTTGCATGAAGCACTTGAGTGGATGATTGAGACTCGGTAGTACACGACAAGCGATATGAAAACGACGAGGTTATCGTGCATAAATATGCTGCAGTAAATCGGCTACTCATTCTTTTCGGGTTTGGCATATCAGTAACTCCATCTCTCTCGGAGGCTTCATTTGCGGGTGTATCTCTCCACCTGGTAAGCAGCATACCTTTTCCTGACTTTAAATACGCTGACTTCATCAATATAGCTCAGATCTATTGGATTTCACGAGAAAGATGATGTTATGCTGCATACTCCGTACTCGACCTGGTTGTGTTCGCTTTGCCACTCGCTTTCAAACCTCGCACGCGCCCATATCGAGTGGACTGTGTATGAAGCGTACCGTGCTCGCAACGCAAAGCCCGCTTGCGCAACCTTTCAGTTGTGCTGCTGGGACGCAATTCTCTGTTGCAGTTGACTCACACCTGCCAGACTGGGATGGGTAGTATAGTTCATGGGATGTCATCTGGGAAACCCAAGGCCCATAAATAGGGAAGGACGTCATAAGCGGCGAGCTCCTACAGAGGACGTGCTGGCGTCCCAGGATGCATCATGCGCCGTTTGTTTATGTTTCCCGCGTGCGTACTTGTAAGTTTATAAAGCAGTCCGCATCTCCTTTGTCATATACTCTCATACACACGACTTCCTCGAGTCACCTCACAGCCTTCTATTTGCCTGTCAATTGCTGTCAATTCCTGTCAATCTCATCGATCTGTGATATCAGTCTATACTTAGGCACAGATTTATCTTACTTCCGATCATCCTTCATTTACGCGAACAAAGCATGATGCACATCCACATCCTCGCCAGCATCCTGCTGGGCACAGCAAGCCTTATCGCCGGCGCTCCACAGGACCCCGAAGCCCTAATCGCGCAAAGTCCCAGTCCCGGGGTTGACGGGGATCCGAACGAGCCACTCTTCCTCTCCTACCGCGATCCCAACTGCCAGGGCGCAGCCACCAAGGCCCTGGGCCGGTTCCATTCATGGGACAACGGTAAACAGGGCAGAGTCACATCCGTCATAGTCCTCCGGAACGCCGGTTGCAAGGCGCTCAACATCGACGGCAACGTCGTCTGGCAGAATCCAAAACCGCGGACCTGTGTCACCCGCCAGGTGACCGCTTCCACCGACGGCCCGCTCATCACTTGGAAAACCTACGATAGCTTCTGGGATAGGTTCAACCGCGCGCTTCCTGGGGGCAATGAACCAGCTGGGCCGAATATCACTTGGACTGGATGCCCGCAGGCACTGTTTAGGCGTTTGCTGGGTGATGTGTGATGTGGGCTGTGTGGCTTTTAGGAATTTTGTGGGTTTAGGATATCATACCACTTTTCCCTGGTGTTCAAAGGAGTGATACGCTTTGCGGACTTCCAGTCGACCGGCTTCATCGAGGCGGGCGTCTTGAGACTGTCTGTAACACAGAAATCTATGTTTCGGAACAAAATATTGACTTTCACCTTCCTTGCACAAGTAAACATCATCAAATGCGGATACGTTACTGAAGGGCACAGAGGCCTCGCGAGTGAACTCAGACCAGAGACAGGCTCGAGCTGATAAGCTGCTGGAAATGACGACAGCTGAGGTGATCTGGTCGCCTGTGGTTGTGCGTTCCTAGTATGACGTGGAGCTATGAGTCTGTGCTGTATTGCTCAGATCAAAAGTCAGAACTTATCTGTGAATATCAAGTCATCTTGCGATGGTTGCCGCCGGTAAGCAGCCAGCAGCCGCTGATGATCTTGAGTCAGGAAGAAAAAGTCAAATAAGACTTGTCATCCGCAAGTGCGGTCATTGGCTAGATTAACATGATAAGATGGTACAAGGTGCGACAAAGT
>QQTX01000003.1_pt1 | contig 13847 bp, 12 predicted proteins | sample 1904761 | NCBI WGS metagenome assembly QQTX01 (sample SAMN09435613, study PRJNA476489) | Subsurface metagenome, whole genome shotgun sequencing project. | isolation source: Iberian Pyrite Belt deep subsurface sample IPBSL BH10 depth 607 mbsf | place: Spain: near Pea de Hierro, Huelva | collected 2011 | reverse complement strand
CTGGGTGGTTGCCAACTCCTGTCACTGGCTTGCTGAACAATGTTTTTGGTGCAATCTTTACCTGGTTGGGGAGAGCGATCGCTTGGTTTTTGGCTTTGTTCTCCCAAGGCTGGGTAGGCGTATTGACCGGAATAATCACGGCGACAGGACTAAGCTTCTTGGGTTGGCTGGGTTGGAATCAGTGGCGAGTTTGGCGCTATCGTCGTTGGTTAGCCAAGCTACCGCCTATGGAAAGCCTTTATCAACAAATGCTCAATTGGGCAGCTAAACAGGGTTTTCGTAAACATTCAGCTCAAACGCCGCTAGAGTATGCCAAAGTATGCTATCAGCATCATCCCCCCGCAATGGCTGAGGTGATTGATGAAATTTGCCAAGCCTACGTTAGTTGGCGTTACGGGGGGCAAGTTCCGAACCTCAGCCAGTTGAGGAGCCGGTTGCAAGACCTGAAAAAGTCTTCGCTCAGGAAGCTCGCAACCAACGGTAAGTAAGATTAAGCGTAAAGTTTAACCTTTTCTAGTTTTAATTGACGGTGTTGCACCGTGTTAGGTAAGAAGCGCTTCTTCTTGGTGAGTGACTAGCGTGCAATCAGAAGTGGCATAACCTACACAGATGAGTGCATATCCAGCTGCCATCTGATCGTCATCTAAGAAAGACTGATCCGACTGGTTAATAGTGCCTTCTGTGATCTTAACTGCACAAGTAGAACAAGCACCCGCACGACAAGAGTAGGGTAAGTCGAGTCCTTGTTCCTCCGCTACGTCGAGAATATATTCATCTTCGGGAACTTCAATCGTTGTGTTCAGCCCTTCATCCTCATTGATCAACGTGACTTGATAAGTCGCCATTTCAACACTCCTCTCTCTAACGAGAATGGTACTTCTTCACCAAACAGGAACATGTTTGTTGCTTACTTTTAGCTCAACTTATCGGTGTTTGCGGCTAACTGTGATACCATTTTTTGCTTGTAGACATTATTTGCAGCGTGAAGTTAGTGATTTGTATAGCTTGTACTAAACAAATCAGGATTTTAGAATTGGCCTTAACAATTATTATTCTCTTAAAATATAATTATTTTTTTATACGACATCCCTTAATGGCACGGCTTTAATGGACTCAGTATTAAGTATTTGTATAACCAAAATTAACTCGTTGAGTAAACTATCTTTCGCGTATCGCGCTCTAACTGTCGTGGAAAAATAATCTAAATTATGTCTACATAATTTCAAGTGATATCCATTAACCCATCCATGAGATTCAATTGTATCAGCCATCCCCTTGGATTCCATTGCATTTAAGTAAATGCTCTTGACGGGAAAGCTTTCACTTCTTGGGGGCGAGTAGGCGAACAAGATCTCTCCATCAAGCTTCGTAACTAGAGCCGGCTTTGCACTTTGCTTAATCAAGTTAGCTATTACCAGGTGAAATTCTGCTAGTGGATGATCAGTCTGTTTGCCAATCAGATAGTTAATTGTTATATCTACTACTCGCTGTTGACATCGAAGATGCACTAACTTAATTGCCGGAAGCTGCTTTGAAATAGCATTTACTAGTGATTTTTTACTTTTTAATATAAATTCAAAAACTTCTTGAGCTGGACAATTAAGTAACAGCACAGAATCCCAAATATCAATTTGGCAAAAAGAAAGATTTTGCGCTAGAAATGAGGGATTTTTTATATTAGACAATAAATGAGAAAGTAAAAGTTCACAAGCTGTATTTGGAAGCAAGTTTTGAGTCTCAACTCGATAAAGAAATTAGAACATATTTTTTAGCTTTTGCAATTACTGAAAATACTGAAATGTATAAGTAACTTAATTAATATTCGGGTATATATACAGACAAATTAATTAATTTTAAACACACAGCATAATCCAAGAATTTAAAAACCAAAAGTTAATGCGCTTCCCGCTGGTGGGGGAAAGACTCCCCCACTCCCCTTTGACTTGCTTATATTTACTCAACTCCCTGATGATTCCATCCAATCGATACACTGCAGCATCTGGTGGTGCATGGTTTCTCGCTCAGCGTGGTAACGGCGACCATGACCTGGTAGTACCCACTCGAAGGAGTAATCAGCCAGCTTGCGCATTGATTGCAGCTGTTTTGGCCAGGAGTACCAGCAATAATCGCGGAAAGCAACCAGCTGATTGAGCCGATCTGACCAGGCGAGATGGTCGCCAGTGAACAGAAATTGGTTGTTGTAGAGCAGAGCAGTGTGTCCTTTGCTGTGACCGGGAATTGGAATAATCAACAAGTCAGGAGCCAGCGCAAAGGGTTCTGAGCCAGTCAGCTGAATTTCCACATCTCGAGTGCCGGCAGAGATGTCGTCGGTGTGGAGAATGCGATCGCATCTAAAATGGTCCCGAAACTTTTGATGATCCGCGACATCATCCCTGTGTGTTAGGTACAAATGACGAATTCCACCCATAGTCTCTAGTTGCTTAACCAAGGGTGGTGTAAATCGGGGAGAATCAACTAATACATTACCTTCAGAACGCTGAATCAGGTAGCTGGCAGCACCATAAGATTTTTCCGAATGGTAACCGCAGTAGTAAACGTTTTCGTCTACTTGAACGGGAAAACTCAGTTGAGCGACTTTGATATCCTGTGGTTTTTCAACTGTACCAATCGAACTAGTAGGACAAGCTAAGAGAGCTTGGAGCGATCGCAACCGTTCTACCTCACTGCCTGGTTGGTTATAGACAGCTGATTGTTCCCCAGCACTGTGGAACACCTCTGGAGCCATCCAGCGGCAAGTGTCACAGTCAATGCAACTAGTATCAACGTAAAAATCGCCGCTAACATTTTCAGCTCGGCGCAGATTTAAATGAGCCATCGTAAAACCTCTTTCTTATAGCTAGATGCACACAAAGGCACAGAAACATAACCTATTCGCAGTTGACTAGCACTCGGTTTGAGGCTAATTAGCTAGATCTGGAAACACCTCCTGGACAGCTGGATGAACCAAGCGATGGTTGTATACATTCACCCCGCTGGCTAAAGCCGGGTTTTCCAGGGCCTTCATCCCCAGATTAGCCAACTGAAGCACGTAAGGAAGGGTACTATTGTTTAGCGCCTGTGTTGCCGTCCAAGGCACAGCTCCTGGCATATTAGGAACCCCATAATGCACTACACCTTCTTCGACGTAGGTGGGATGGGTGTGAGATGTGGGGTGCAGCGTTTCTATACAACCGCCTTGGTCAACTGCCACATCGACAATCACAGAACCGGGACGCATCTGTTTTACTAGGTTGCGAGGTACGAGGATGGGTGCCTTACGCCCCAGAACCAAAACCGCGCCGATCAGCAAATCTGCTTCGGGAACAACCGCTTCAATCTGGGCAGAGTTACTGTAGAGCAGTTCAACTCTGGAGCCAAACAAAGTTTCTAGATAGGCTAAACGATCTACACTTAAATCCAGAATTTGTACAGTAGCACCCATACCTACAGCAATCCGGGCAGCTTCTGTGCCAACAACACCGCCACCTAAAATCACAACTTTGCCTGGTTTTACCCCAGGGACACCACCCAAGAGGACGCCCCGACCTCCTTGTTGGCGTTCTAGAAACCTGGCTCCAAATTGTACTGCTAGGCGACCAGCAATAATGCTCATCGGCGTGAGCAGGGGTAATTTGTTGCTACCAGGTTGTTCAACGGTTTCGTAGGCGATCGCGGTGACACCACAATCTATCAAGTGTTCGGTTAAACCCCGAGCGGCTGCCAGATGCAAGTAGGTAAATAAAAGCTGCCCTTTTTGCAGGAACCGGTACTCGGGCAGGAGCGGTTCTTTGACTTTGATAACCAACTGGCGATTCCACACATCTTGGGGTGTGGGGACAACTTGCGCCCCAGCTTGCCAGTAGTCTTGATCAATAAACCCAGCACCGGTACCGGCTCCTGTTTCGACAAAGACTGTATGACCGTTCTCAAACAGTACCCGGACGCTACTCGGACTCAGTCCAACTCGAAACTCCTGATCTTTTGTTTCCTTGGGAACACCAATTTCCATTTCCACTTCTCTGTAACTCCTGTATCTAGCTTAAGCCTGTCAAGAGGAGAGCAGGGGTAGCAGGGGAGTGAAGGGGAAGCAATACATATAAACGAATTGTATATTAAGTGCTGGAGCTGGTTAAAATCAAGTCACAACATCAGAGTCGCTTCGTTGCGGAAGTGAAATTGTATCGACCCAGAGGTTTTTCAAATAATGACACAACCACAACCCACCATTACGCCCCGGCTGGAAGAGCCAAAGTTTGGCTTTAATGAATATGCTGAACGTTTGAATGGTCGAGCCGCGATGATTGGCTTCGTGCTGATGGTGATAATTGAGTACACTACGGGGCTTGGGGTACTCGCCTGGCTAGGTTTAAAGTAGGGCTGGAACCGAGCGGTAGGTTTACTGAGGGATAAGGAGTGAGGTAACTTCATGCTTTCCTCACTCTCGCCCCTTGGAAGTTTTACCTTGATCTAGCTGCCGCTTTAAGTAGTAGGTTTTAAGATGATAGATAACTCGATATAACAGCTGAACTGGAAAAAAGCAAGTTGTGATGAATAGTGCATTACCTAAATTTTTAAAGTCAGCCTACCGGCGAGAACCGCTACCCAGCTTTTTGATTACCATAGGGGTGGTTGATGCGGTGATCGGTGGGTTTGATGATCGCTGGTCGTTGTTCACATTTGGATTGGGAACTGTAGGTGTAGCGATCGCGCTGCGCTGGTGGCTGCAACAGCAGCGTCCCTCTGAACCATCCCAGCCCGTTGTGCAACGTTACCTTCCGTCCCATTCCTCTCATCAGGTATTACCTATGCTAAAGGTTTCCAAGAAAAAACCACCCCAATAGACTTGAGATTTTGGTCGAATCTAAAATCTGTCAATTAACTTATTAATAACTATTAAAATTGCCTAACTCTTGCTTCCTCGTCATTTGAGAGGTCTCGGCTAATCAGCATCCTCCGGAAGTACTCCGGCTAGGATGAACTGTGCCTCGTAAGATTACTGCTTGGCTGGGTCTATATCCTGGGTAATGGGCTGAAAATATTCCTGGTCATAATGCCTAAACTGATAATTTTAGAGATTTTTGTTGCTTTCATCCCTGGTAAGGGTAGCGTATTCTGTTCAGGTATTATCAACGTACACTAAGCTTCTGCAAGTATTAGGAATCCCTAAGCAGGGGAAACCTAGTGCTTTTTCTTGTCTTCTACCAAAAGAATGACTTTACTATTAAATTTATTTGTAAATACGAACACAAGAAAGATTTCAAGCAGGGCTAGTGTCCATATTTTTCCAAGCAATAGTAAACTTATAACCAAGCTTTTTGGAGATACCTAAGTAAAATTACTCTGTCTGTTCCAGCCAAACTTCTACTTGAGAGATAGAAGTAAATGTAAGTTAGTTTGTTAAGTTGTATACAGTAATCTGAAATCAGACAATAGAGAGTAAAATTTTACTTCCTGTGGTCAAATCTTTAGTATAAAAACCTCTCCCTCTCTCTTTTCCCCCTTGGCGATCTTGGCGTCTAACGCGCTGAAGCGCTAACGGCTGAAGCCTTCGCCTACGGCTGACGCTGCGCTCCGGCGGTCCCTATTTAGTTTAAAAATGATAAGTATGACTAGGATAGAAAGTTATTTATTTTGCACTCTTATTAGCTGATGCACGGGAGACTTGAAGTGGAAGTAGAACTATTTGCCCAACAGATGCACGTTATGCACAGGCGCTTAGATGAGTTGTACCGAGGTGCGAACACCTCACTACAGACGAAATCAGAGCTGCTACCGGTAGCCTTCAAGGAGCTTGGTGTTGTATCAGAAGAACTACAGGTAGCGGTGGAGGAACTGCAGATGCAGAACCAAGAACTTATAGCTGCACAAGAATCGCTGGAAATAGAACGTCGGCGCTATCAGGAGCTGTTTGAGTTGGCACCGAATGCCTACCTTGTAACTGACACAGCAGGGACAATCCAGGAAGCTAACCACGCTGCTGCCAAACTGCTCAAAGTCTCGCAGCGGTTCCTAGTAGGAAAACCGCTAATCATCTTTGTTAATCAGGAAGAACGTCATACTTTCCATTTCCAACTGAACCAGCTGCAACAAATGCAGGAGTGGGTACTAAATATTCATCCACGTAAGGGTAAGCCTTTTGACGCAGCCTTGAAGGTGACTAAGATTTATGACTGGGCAGGCACAATAGTTGGACTGCGAGTATGTATACGCGAAGTCGCTAGTCATAAGCAGGTGGAGGCAGGGCTGCTAGCAGAAAATGGTGATAACTCAAGCCAAGATTGCTTAAGACAGCTTGATTTACCAAAGCATGTTTATTTAAAGGGAGAGATTATTCCTCTTAACCCCCAATGTATTTGGCAAGTTAGTAAAGGTATTGTGAAGCTCAGCACAATCAGAGAAAATGGCGAAGAGGTGCTTGTAGGTTTGGCAGGGCCTTTAATGCCTTTTGGTTCTGATCTGACTTCGCTACAGACTTACCAAGCTACAGCCCTTTCGACGGTTGAGCTAGTGTCCTTTTCTACAACAGATTTAGTAACCTACCCTGATCTGGCTCAAATTTTTCTCACTCAAATTAATCAGCGGCTACGGCAGACAGAAGCCCTTTTAGCTATTTCTGGACAGCGACATGTGAAAGACCGTTTATATCAGCTATTGCTGCTGTTGAAACAGGAGATTGGTCAACCCGTGGAGCAAGGAAATCGTTTGAGTATTCGCTTTACCCATCAGGATTTTGCCGACTCCTGTTCTACAACTAGGGTGACTATTACACGACTGATCGGTAAGCTACAGGAAGAAGGAAAGATTATGTTGGACTCCCAAAACCATATCATTTTGATAGAACAGGACTTTTAAAGTGATTTTAGGACATCAAAAAGACATCCATACAAAAACCCCCCGATTGGGGGTTTGTATGTTACGTCAATTAAACACGTGATTTAACCAGCCTTAGAGGAGATACAACAATCCAAACAATATAATCCAGACGACGTCAACGAAGTGCCAGTAGATTTCGGCAGCTTCTACACCAAAGTGTTTTTCGTTACTGTAGTGGCCTGAGATGCGCGATCTCCACAATACGGCAACAATCGCCGAAACTCCAATCAAAACGTGTAGTCCATGGAAGCCAGTCAGGACATAAAACGCGCTGGCAAATAAGTTGGTGGTGAGGCTAAATTCTAGATGGCTGTATTCATACAGCTGCCCAACTAGGAAAATGCCCCCCATCGTCGCAGTGATCGCTAACCAGGTTTGCATACCCAACACATCGTTCTTTTTGATGGCTGTGTCAGCATTGTGCATGACAAAACTGCTAGCAATCAGAATTGCCGTGTTGACTCCGGGCAGCAATAGCTCTAGGCGAGGGGTCCCTTCTGGTGGCCAGGTTGGTAACACGGATCGAAAGGCCAAATATGCTCCAAACATACCGAGAAAAATCATTCCCTCAGCTACCAAGAACATAATTAGCCCGAAGATACGGTGATCCGGATGCTCTTCATGATGATCAGATGCTACCTCAGCAGTGTGGTGATGATTGAGAGCAGTTTTAGCTGGGTCAATGGTTTGAGTTTGCATGATTCAAACTGGTATTAAGTCTTAAGTGTTAAATACCTACCGATCTTCTGGATGGGCAGCAACAACTGGATCTGGATCGGCACGTAAGACCGAATTAGGACCAGCTGCAAGGTTAGGATCACTCTCGTCAGACAAGGGTACATCTACCTTATTACTACGTTTGCCCATACCGTAGTCATAAGGGCCAGTCGCTAGTACCGGTAGCTTGTCAAAATTCTCGATTGCTGGCGGTGAAGTAGTCATCCACTCTAGGGTAAGTGCGTCCCAAGGATTGTTACCTGCTTTTGGACCATACCTCCAACTCCAAATGGCATTGATGATGAAGGGAAAGGTGGATACCGCTAGGATATAAGCCCCAATCGTACATACTTCATTTAAGAAGGTAAATTTGGGGTCATACATCGCAATGCGTCGGTTCATGCCCATCAACCCCAGCTTGTGCATAGGTAAGAAGGCCAAATTCAGACCAACAATTGTCAAGGCAAAATGAACTTTGCCCCAAAATTCGTTGATCATCCGCCACGTCACTTTCGGGAACCAGTGGTAATAACCGGCGAAAATGCCTAACACACTACCGCCGAATAGGACGTAGTGGATATGAGCCACTACAAAATAGGTGTCGTGAACGTGGATGTCGAATGGCACCGCCGCTAACATCACGCCGCTAATACCACCGATGACAAATACACCAACAAAGCCCATAGCAAACAGCAAGGCACTGTTTAACCGGAGTTTGCCTCCCCAGAGTGTTGCTAGCCAACTGAATACTTTGATCCCCGTTGGTACAGCGATGATCATCGTGGTGATCATGAAGAACATCCGCAACCAACCAGGAATGCCACTGGTGAACATGTGGTGTGCCCAGACAATCAAACCCAAAAAGCTGATTGCCAAACTGGAATAAGCGATCGCCTTATAACCAAAAATTGGCTTGCGCGCATGCACGGGTATAACTTCCGAGATGACCCCAAAGAAAGGCAGGATCATGATGTAAACAGCTGGGTGAGAGTAAAACCAGAACATGTGCTGGTATACTACTGGGTCCCCACCACCAGTCGGGTTAAAAAATGTTGTGCCAGCAAGTAAATCAAAGGAAAGCAGAATCATAGCGCCTGCTAAAACCGGGGTCGCTACCAGAGTTAGCGCCGAGGTGGCAAACATAGCCCAGCAGAACAAGGGCATCTGAAACACCCCCATCCCTGGTATCCGCATCTTTAAGATGGTGACAAGAAAATTCAGCGCTCCGAGAATTGAAGATGTGCCAAGCAGAAGCAGGCTCATAATCCAAATTCCCTCTCCCACTTGCCCAGTTACTAGGCTGAGGGGAGGATAGGAAGTCCAACCCGCATCGGGTGCATCGCCAAGCACTAAACTGCTCATCAACAACACACCACTGGGTGGGATCATCCAGAAGGCGACAGCATTCAAGCGCGGGAATGCCATATCCCTTGCCCCAATCATTAAGGGAATCAGAAAGTTAGCAAATCCAGCTCCAGCTGGAACGATCCACAGGAAAATCATCACCGTGGCGTGGAGCGTAAATAGGCTGTTGTACACCTCAGGACTGACAAAATCACTGGCTGGCGTTCGCAGTTCTGTGCGAACTAAGTCGGCCAAAAAGCCACCAATACAGTAGAAAACGAACGTAGTAACCAGGTATTGAATCCCGATTACCTTGTGATCGGTATTAAAGGTAAAGTAGTCTCGCCAATTCCTATCCGGCAGTTCTTCGTTGAGAGCAGGTAAGTTGGCAGTTTCTTGCAACTGTGCTTGTGTCATAGAGAGAAAGGGCTAAGGGAGCAGGGGGGACTCAGGACCCCCCCGAGTAAGGAATAGCTAATGGTGATGTGAAGAGGCGTGAACTTGCTGTAGCATCTCTGACTGAATTCCCATGTTATTGGTGTAAGGAGCCAGAAATTCAGCGTTGGATAGATCGGCAGGATTGACCGCAACAGCCTGATTCAGGGCTTCTTTACTTGCATACGACTGCTGCTCGGTCATCCAACTGTCAAACGCTTCTGGTGTCTCGACAATGACTTTCGTATTCATTGCTCCGTGGTAAGGACCACAAAGTTCTGCACAGATTAGTGGGTACTCACCCGCAGTTCTAGGTGTAAACCGGATCTCAGTTTGTCTACCTGGAATCACATCCTGCTTAAGTCTAAACTGGGGCACCCAGAAAGCATGGATAACATCGTTGGCTGTCATATTTGCTAGAACCTCACGCCCTACCGGAACGTGCAGTTCACTGGAGACAACACCAGTTTCCGGGTAAGTAAAGATCCAGGCGTACTGCATGCCTGTTATGTTGACGACAAATTCTGGCGGTTTGCCTTCCCGATTGGGACTCGGTCCAATAGTGGGAGAAACTATCCCCATACCTGTGGAATCCTTCTTTTGAGGAATTTGATCGTCATTACGGACTGAGGCAGTGGCAGGGTCTTGCCTTGCTTGATCAGATTTCTCCTGATTGAGGTTTGGAGACTGAGATTGCGCTATTGGTGAATCGCTTAAGGTGGCTGCGATCGCTGCCCCAGGCATTCTCATGGCCTCCTGCGTCATAGGGGCATCATGGTCATGGAGACTTAATCCGCCTATGGAGTTGTAAACCTCGAAACTATAAATAGAAATCCCGATTACGACAATTGCTGGTATTGCCGTCCAGAGAATTTCTAGTGGCACATTACCGAAAACTGGTGGTCCGTCTGTGTCGTCATCCGGATTACGACGAAATTTGAAGGCAGAGTAAAGTAGAATACCCTCGACAAACAGAAACAGACCGACGGAAACGGTCATCATCGTATTGAAAAGGCCGTCCACCAAAAGTGATTCGTCTGTGGCTGCTGTTGGTAACAGGCCATGATTTTGACCGTACCAGAGGCTGACTAGGGTCAACACAATGCCGATTAGGAGAGTCCAAATAGAATTTGGGATGTTCACGGTTAGCTATTTGATGACTTCACAACTATTATTATTAGCTCTGCTTACTTACCACGTTAGTGCAGGTGTTCAACATGGTGAGCAAATGAGGTTAATTTTTGCTTATTTTTTTGGACCACACACACTTCGTTCTAACACTTTCAAGATCTGCACGAGGTATTCCTTAAGACAGATGTTAAGAAATGTAAACATTTACGAAATTAAAAGGGATGGCTAATATCAAATCTCAATTACTTGAAAAATCTTTGAAGTTCAAGCTACAAACAGCCATTGTCATTCAAAGTATTACTTAGAGTCAGCCCTCTGACCACCAAGCATACGCTAGGGTAGGAAGGAGCCGGTACTCACAAATCAGTCAAGTTTGATGCTCTAAGATTGGCAAAAGGTATCATAAATGACCGAATCAGTCCTGGATCGACAAACCAACCGGGCTGTTGAGCAGTCCCAGCCCAAGGATAGAATCCGTCGCTTAGTGTGGAAAATTGCGTTCGCCACTCTGCTTTTGATGGCAATAGGCAGTGCCACTCGTGTTATGAATGCTGGCCTTGCCTGTCCCGACTGGCCCTTGTGCTACGGGGAAATAGTGCCAACCCAGCAGATGAATCTTCAAGTTTTTTTAGAATGGTTTCACCGTTTGGATGCAGCCTTAATTGGCATATCTGCGATCGCGTTGACCAGCCTATCATGGTGGAACCGCCGCTCCTTACCAACCTGGCTACCTTGGGCGTCCACTTTTGCTCTCGGTCTGATTGTTTTCCAAGGTGTATTGGGCGGACTCACGGTTACTGAACTGCTGCGGTTTGATATCGTAACCGCTCATTTAGGAACAGCGCTGTTGTTTTTCATCACGCTGTTAGTCATCGGCACGGCACTAACGCCTTATCAGGGCACTGGGACTGCCAATAAATTGCCTTGGATAGGTCTGTTAGCAGCTGTTTTAGTTTATTTGCAAAGTTTACTGGGAGCATTAGTGGCATCTCGCTGGGCGGTACACCAATGCTTGGAGGCATCTCAGTTGTGTACTGTTATGCATAGCCATATTGCCGGTGTAGTTCCCCCAACCCTGGCAACTCTCACCACCGTCTTTCTGTCTTGGCGTACACCAGCACTTCATCCAGCGTTGCGGCAACTAGCTAATATGGCTGGTGGACTGCTGATTTTACAAGTCATATTGGGCTTTGCAACCTTTCGGTTACATCTGCAAGTAGAGCCGCTGACTGTGGCTCATCAAGCTGTAGGAGCTGCTTTGCTGGGATCGTTGGTTGCTTTTACCGTTTTGGCAGTGCGAGACCGTGCTACTAGTTCTGTCTGATGTAAACTTATTCACGTTTGCGTAGCCAGTCCTATACGAGTGTTTCCGTTATATCAACTAAGAGTGCTGGTATGGGCAGAGAGAAAAAGAGAGGCTGTGGTATGCCAGCGCAGTAGTAATAGCCTAAGTGGTGTGTTGTTTCAAATGTTAAGGAATTGGTGTAAATATGATTGGGACTAGTGTCTCTCGTCACCATCAAAATTTTTTACAAGTTGTTCAGAGCTACTACCAACTGACGAAGCCGCGGATTATTCCACTGCTACTGATTACTACTGCTGGTAGTATGTGGATTGCAGGTAAAGGGCAAGTAGACCCAAAAACATTGCTAGTCACCCTCGCTGGTGGTACTTTTGCCGCTGCTGCTGCTCAAACACTCAACTGTATTTATGACCGAGATATTGACTATGCGATGGAGCGCACGCGCCATCGACCTCTACCTTCCGGTCGGGTGCAGCCACGTGATGCTTTAATCTTTGCGATCGCGCTGGCAAGTCTATCTTTTATTCTGCTCGCTGTTTTTGCTAACTTGCTTAGCGCCCTGCTAGCAATGTCGGGGCTCGTATTTTATGTCGGTATCTACACTCACTTGCTGAAACGCCACACAACTCAAAATATTGTGATTGGCGGGGCGGCTGGGGCAGTTCCAGCGCTGGTGGGTTGGGCAGCTCAAACTGGCACTCTTAGTTGGGCTGCCTGGGTGATATTTGCGATTGTGTTTGTGTGGACACCTCCCCATTTCTGGGCGCTAGCATTGATGATCCGCGAGGATTATGCCAAGGTTGGTGTACCTATGCTGCCGGTTGTAGTTGGTGATGCTGCTACTACTCGTCAGATTTGGCTGTACACGTTGATTTTGATTCCAACAACACTGTTACTGATATATCCTCTTCAGGTGGCGGGTGCTGTCTATGGAGGCGTCGCAATAGTCTTGGGAAGCATATTCATTAAAAAAGCTTGGCAGTTGTTACAGAATCCCAGTGATCAACAAACGGCGCGATCGCTTTTCTTCTACTCAATTCTCTACTTGATGTTGCTGTGTACTGCCATGGTAGTTGACAGCCTCCCTATCACCCATCAGCTAACTAGCGCTTTAGTGGCAATCTAGACTTTAAAACAGTCGCAGTAGGGTGGGCGTTGCCCACCATTTACTCCAAAGTCTTTACAATAGAGATAGACTTTGTTGAGATTTGTATATTTGGGGAGAAGCCTCTATGGCTCCCGCCGTTTTAATTCAAAACCTTCAGAAGCGCTATGGCTCCGTTGAAGCTGTAAAGGATATTTCCTTTCAAGTAGAACCAGGTGAAATATTTGGTTTGCTTGGTCCCAATGGAGCTGGTAAAACTACAACGTTGAGAATTTTGTGTACCTTGGCTACGCCTGATGCAGGACAAATTGAAGTTTCTGGCATTTCGGTTGTAGATAATCCTAGAGCGGCAAGGCAACGACTGGGTTATGTAGCGCAGGAAGTTGCTCTAGATAAGGTACTGACTGGACGGGAATTACTGCAACTGCAAGCTGCACTTTATCATTTACCCAGTGCGGTGGCAAAGGAGCAGATTCCTAAAATACTGGATCTACTGGGTTTAGAGGAATGGGCTGATAAACGCACTGGTACCTATTCTGGGGGATTGCGTAAGCGTCTAGATTTGGCAGCTGGGTTGCTTCATGCACCGGATGTGTTGGTTTTAGATGAACCAACTGTGGGGCTTGATATTGAAAGCAGATTTGTGGTTTGGGATTTCCTACGTCAACTACGAGCGGCTGGTACAACTGTGTTGATTACAAGCCACTATTTGGAGGAGATTGATGCCCTAGCTGACCGACTGGCGATTATTGACCGGGGTGTGGTGATTGCGACAGGAACTCCTTCGGAGTTGAAAGACAAGGTGGGAGGCGATCGTGTTACTCTCCGTATACGCGAATTTTCGCTTTTGGAGGAAGCTGAGAAAGCAAAATCTCTACTTCAATCACTGCCTTTTGTGCAAGAAATTATTATTAATCATGCTCAGGGTAATTCGCTCAA
>QQTX01000002.1_pt1 | contig 16278 bp, 19 predicted proteins | sample 1904761 | NCBI WGS metagenome assembly QQTX01 (sample SAMN09435613, study PRJNA476489) | Subsurface metagenome, whole genome shotgun sequencing project. | isolation source: Iberian Pyrite Belt deep subsurface sample IPBSL BH10 depth 607 mbsf | place: Spain: near Pea de Hierro, Huelva | collected 2011 | reverse complement strand
AACACGTAGGCCTGGATCGCCGCGACCAGCAGCTCGAGCAGCGTGATCCCGACCATCAAGCGGAACCCGGGGATATTCTGATGCGCAAGATTTGGGTGGCGGTCGCGGTGGTGGCGACGATGGGTGCGGCGGGCGCGGTCTGGGCGCAGCGCGACCCGGCCTATGCGGCCGCGCGGTCGGCGGGGCAGGTCGGCGAGCAGCCCGACGGCTATCTGGGCGTGGTCGGCGCGGCGTCGGCGGAACTGCGCGCGCTGGTGAGCAAGATTAACATCCAGCGCAAGTCTGCATACACGCAGCAGGCGGCCGCGAGCGGCGCTACCGTCGACCAGTTCGCCTTCACCAGCGGGTGCAACCTCATCGCCCAGACCGCGCCCGGCGAGAAATATCAAGCCCCCGGCGGCGCGTGGCGGACGCGCGGCGCGGGCGCGCCCGAGCGCGATCCGCGCTGCGTCTGAGATGGCGGGCGGGGTCGCGACGGCGGCCCGATTTGACGGACGCCCGCCCCCCGTCCGCGCGGCGGGACGGGGTTCGTGTCGGTTGACACGAGGTCGACCCCTGCTAAACGGACCGCGCCTTGGGCGGGGCGTCGTCGCCGTTCGCGCGCCCTCGTTCACTCGTGAAGGAGGGCCGCGTGACGGAGTACGATCCCGACCGGGACACCCACGACGTGGAGGATCCACGGCTGACCGCGCTTGATCGCAAGCTGCGCGACGCCAAGGCTCGCGAAGCGACGCGGACGGGGCAGGCGCCCAAGGTCGGTGATGGCGGCTATTCGCTCGGCAATCGCGTGTTGTCGGCGATGATCGGCAGCCTGGTCGGCGGCGCGCTGATCGGCTGGGTCATCGACCGGCTGGCCGGGACCGCGCCCTGGGGGTTGATCGTGATGTTGTTCTTGGGGATCGGCGTCGCGTTCAGGCAGATCATCAAGATGTCAGGCGAACGCTCGGAATAACCGGGCGTTTTCCGCATCGGAAGCACAAGGGTTTTTGGCCAGATGGCGGCGGAAGCGGCGACGGCGGAAGGGGGCAGCAGGATCGACCCCATGCACCAGTTCCTGATCGAGCCCGTGCTCGGTCAGCGGCTGATCGTGGGCGGGTACGACCTGTCCTTCACCAACTCGGCCTTGTGGATGGTGCTGACGCTCGGCGCGCTGTGGCTGTTCATGCTGGCGGGGATGAAGCGCGAGCTGGTGCCCGGCCGCGCGCAGATGGCCGTGGAGACGTTCACCGGCTTCATCCAGTCGATGCTGATATCGAATATCGGACCGGAGGGCAGGCGCTTCCTCCCCTACGTCTTCTCGCTGTTCATGTTCATCCTGTTCGCTAACATCCTGGGATTGCTGCCCTTCGGCGTCATCCCCGGCGTGCATCCCTTCACCGTCACCAGCCACATCACCGTGACGGGCGTGCTGGCGATCATCTCGTTCGCAATCGTGCTGATCGTCGGTTTCGGGCGGCACGGCTTCCACTTCTTCTCGCTGTTCGTGCCGCACGGCACCCCCAAGCTGATGATCCCGCTGATCTTCGTGGTCGAGCTGATGAGCTTCCTCGTCCGCCCGTTCAGCCTGGGGCTGCGGCTATTCGTCGCGATGACCGCCGGGCACATCCTGCTGAAGGTCTTGGCCGCGTTCGTGATCAACGGCGTCAACCTGGTCGACGGCGCGAACACCAGCCTGGGCTATGTCGCGCTGGTCAGCCTGCCGTCTTTCGTGCTGATGGTCGGGATCACGCTGCTCGAGCTGCTGGTCGCGGCGATCCAGGCCTACGTGTTCGCGCTGCTGACGTCCGTCTATCTGAACGACGCCGTCAACCTGCACTGAGTCTCACCTTCCAACCACTCGTTCTTTCAAGGAGTTTATCATGGACGTAGAAGCCGCCAAGATGATCGGCGCGGGCCTGGCCGCGATCGGCATGGGCATCGCCGCGCTGGGGGTGGGCAACGTATTCGCCAAGTTCCTGGAGGGCGCGTTGCGCAACCCGGGCGCGGCGGACAGCCAGCAGGGCCGCCTGTTCATCGGCTTCGCGGGCGCCGAGCTGCTCGGCCTGCTCGCCTTCGTGACCATGATCATCCTGTTGTTCGTGGCCTAATCCCTTCCCGTTCGGGCTGAGCCTGTCGAAGCCGTGCTCTTCTTTTCGGCCAGCCGATAGAAGAACGGCCCTTCGACAAGCTCAGGGCGAACGGGAGATGCATCCAGGTCTCCTTTCATGCCTCAGATCGAACAGCTCGCCTCCACCTACGCGTCCCAGATCTTCTGGCTGCTGATCACCTTCGGCATCCTGTATTTCGGGATCGGCAAGTCGATGGTGCCCAAGATCCAGGGCACGGTGGACGCGCGCGACGCCCGGATCGCGGCCGACCTGCGCGCGGCGGAGGATGCCCGCATGTCCGCCGACGCGACGGAGGACCGGTGGCGGGCCGAGATGGAGGCGGCGCGCGTGGCGGCCCAGGCGGAGACCGCTGCGGCCAAGGCGCGCGCCACTGCGGCGTTCGAGACCCAGGTGCGCCAGGCCGACGCCGAACTGGCGCTCCGCTTCTCGCACCACGACCGCGCCGTCGCCGAGGCGAAATCGGCGGCGATGGGCAACGTCCAGAACATCGCGGCCGACGCGGCGCGCGACCTGGTCGTCAAGCTGTCGGGGGCGCAGGTGAGCGCCGACGCCGCGTCGGCGGCGGTGCGCGAGGTGATGAACCATGGCTGATCCGTCCGGCGACGCCGTCGCCGCCAACCTGTCGGACCCGACCGAGAACCAGCCGCTCGCCCCCGCCGAGGTGCGCGACGGCAGCGCGCTGAAGGGCGAGGTTCACGAGGCCGGCGGGGCGGAGCATGTGGTCGAGCCGACGGCGCTCGGCTTCAACACCACCGGCTGGGTCGGGATCGCGGCTTTGGTCGTGCTGCTGATCATGCTGGTCAAGGGCGTACCCGCGATGATCGGGCGGTCGCTCGATGGCAAGATCGCGGATATCCGCCGCCAGCTCGACGACGCCGCGAGGCTCCGCGCCGAGGCGGAGGCGCTAAAGGCGGAGTATGAGGGCAAGGCCGCGTCCGCGCACGGCGACGCGGAGACGATCCGCTCGCACGCGCATCAGGAGGCCCACGCGATCATCGCCAAGGCCAAGGCGGATGCCGAGGCGCTGATGGATCGCCGCGCCCGGATGGCGGAGGACAAGATCGCCGCCGCCGAGCGCACCGCGCTGGCCGAGGTCCGCGCCACCGCCGCAGAGGCCGCGGTCAAGGCGGCCGCGCTGCTGATGCGCGACAGCGTCGATGCGGGCGTGGACCGGCGGCTGGTCGACCGCACGATCGCCGGGCTTGGGCGGCCGAACTAGGCTTCGGGGCTTCGGCCTTTAGTCCTTCGTGCCTCCCCGGCGAAGGCCGGGGCTCAGCCGCGCCGCTGGGCCCCGGCCTTCGCCGGGGAGGCGTTCATATTTGCGAGGCTTACCTGCATGTCCTGGCTCATCCTCGCTCTCGCCATAGTCGCCGAGATCTGCTGGGCGCTCAGCCTGAAATGGGCGTCCACCGTCGGCACGTGGTTGGCCGGGGCGGTGCCGATCGTGCTCAGCTTCGTGACGATGGGGATGCTGGCCCTCGCGATGCGTGGGTTGGCGGCCGGCACCGCCTACTCGATCTGGAGCGGGCTGGGCGCGGTGGGCGTAATCGTCGGCGGCGTCATCCTGTTCGGCGACCGGGTGACCCTCGTCCAGGGATGCTTCATGGCGCTGACGGTGGTCGGCGTGGTCGGGACCAAGCTCTTCTCGCCGAGCTGATTGGACAGCCCCGGCCCGCGCTCCTATCGGCAAGGTAGGTCGACAGGAGCGGATGGGTATGGATCGTCGTCAATTCATGGCGGGCGCGGGCGCGGCGGCGCTGGCCTCCACCAGCGTCGCGCAGGTTGCGCCCGGCGCGCCCGCCGACGCCCGACTCCGCGGGATGCTCGACCGCTTCTTCTACGACCGGCTGGACGACAGCCCGGAAAGCGCGACCAGCCTGGGAGCCGATACCGGCTCGCGCGCCGCGCTCCGCTCGCAATTGTCCGACCGCTCCGCCGCCGGACGCGCGCGCGAGCTGGCGCGGGCCAAGGCGGAGCGCGTCGAGCTGCGCCGGGTAGACCGGACGGCGCTGTCGCCCGCCGCCCGGGTCGACCATGACGTCGTCGCCTATCAGCTCGATCGCGCGGTCATGGGCGGCGAGCGCTTCGCCTACGGATCGGGCTCGGGCCGCTATGCGCCGTATGTGCTGAGCCAGCTGACGGGCGCGTACCGCGACGTGCCCGACTTCCTGGACGGCCAGCATCCGGTAAAGACCGCCGCCGACGCGGACGCCTATCTGGCGCGCCTTTCCGCTTTTCCGAAAGCGATCGACGACGACAGCGCCCGCCAGCGCGCGGATGCGGCGCGCGGCGTGTCCGCGCCCGACTTCCTGCTCGACACGACGCTCAAGCAGATGGCGGCGCTCCGCGATCAGCCGGCCGCGAGCACCACACTCGTTACTTCCTTCGCCAAAAAGCTCAAGACGGCGGGCCTGCCCGGCGACCGCGCCGCCCGCGCGGCGGCGATCGTCGAGCGCGAGGTTTATCCCGCGCTCGACCGACAGCGCGCGCTCGTGACCGAGCTCCGCGCCAAGGCCACGCACGACGCGGGCGCGTGGCGACTGCCCGACGGCGACGCCTACTACGCGGCGGCGGCGGAGGCGGCGAGCACGGTCGCTATGACGGGCGACGCGATCCACCGCATGGGGCTGGAGCAGGTCGCCGAGATTTCCGGCCGCATCGACGCGATCCTGAAGGCGCAGGGTATGACGCAGGGAACGGTCGGCGACCGGCTTGTCGCGCTCAACAAGCGTCCCGACCAGCTGTTCCTCAACACCAATCCCGGCCGCGAGGCACTGCTCGCCGAGCTGAACCGCCAAGTCCGCGCGATGCAGGCGCGGCTGCCCGAGGTCTTCTCCGTGGTGCCCAAGGCCCCGGTCGAGGTCCGCCGCGTGCCGCCCTCGATCCAGGCGGGCGCGCCCGGCGGTTACTATCAAAGCGCGACGCTCGACGGGTCGCGGCCCGGCGTCTACTTCATCAATCTGCGCGACACGTTCGACCGGCCGAAATTTGGGCTGGCGACGCTCTCCTATCACGAGGCGGTGCCCGGGCATCATCACCAGGTCATGACCGCGCTCGAGTCCGCGTCGATCCCGCTGATCCGGCGTCGTGGCGGGTTCAGCGGTTATTCGGAGGGCTGGGCGCTCTATTCGGAGCAGCTGGTCGACGAGATGGGCGTGTATGACGGCGACCCGCTCGGCCGAGTCGGCTACCTCCAGTCGCTGTTGTTCCGGGCGACGCGGCTGGTGGTGGATAGTGGCCTGCACGCGAAGCGGTGGAGTCGGGAAAAGGCCACCGACTATCTGATCGCCACCACCGGCATCGCGCGCGGGCGGAGCCAGGGCGAGATCGACCGCTACTGCGCATGGCCGGGCCAGGCGACCAGCTATAAGATCGGCCATTCGGTCTGGGTCCGCCTGCGCGACGAGGCGAAGAAACGACCGGGATTCGATTTGAAAAGCTTCCACGACGTGCTGACGTTGGGCGCGATGCCGCTAACGGTGCTGGAGCAGGTCGTGCGCGAGCGCCAATCCTAAGAACGCGCCGTAGCGGAACCGCGCGGGACTTCCTAGATTCCGCTAATCATGTCCGCGACCACCACCGACCGTTTCAACGAAGAGAAATCCAGCTTCACCGTCCGGGGCACGGACACGCCCGACCTCGACGCGGGCGTGGCCGCGATCCGCAACGTGCTGAAAACATTGCCGCTCCGCCCCGGCGTGTACCGGATGCAGGACGCGCGGGGCGAGGTGCTGTATGTCGGCAAGGCGCGCCAGCTGAAGCAGCGTGTCGCCAACTATACCCAGGTGACCGCGCTCCCGCGCCGGCTGCAGCGCATGGTGTCGCAGACGCGGTCGATGACGATCGTCACGACCAACAACGAGGCGGAGGCGCTGCTGCTGGAGGCGCAGCTGATCAAGCGATACCGCCCGCCCTACAACGTGCTGCTGCGGGACGATAAGTCTTTCCCGTTCATCCTGTTGCGGTCGGATCATGAGTTCCCGCGCGTCCAGAAGCATCGCGGGGCCAGGCGCGCGGTGGGCAACTATTACGGCCCGTTCGCCAGCGCGGGATCGGTGACGAACACGCTCAACGCGCTGCAGAAGCTGTTCCTGCTCCGCTCCTGCACCGACCCGTTCTTCCGCACGCGCGACCGGCCGTGCCTGCTCTACCAGATCAAGCGCTGCTCGGCCCCCTGCACCGGGCGCATCGACAAGGAAGGCTATGCCGAGCTGGTCGAGGACGCGAAGAGCTTCCTGGCGGGTAAGTCGACGCAGGTGCAGGCCAAGCTCGGCGCGCAGATGCAGGCGGCGGCCGAGAATATGGATTTCGAGCTGGCGGCTTTGCTCCGCGACCGCCTCAAGGCGCTGACCTTCGTCCAGGGGACGCAGGCGATCAACGCGGAGGGAATGGGCGACGCCGACATCTTCGCCATGGCGGCGCGCGAGGGCGTGACGGGCATTCAGGCCTTCTTCATCCGTGGCGGCCAGAATTGGGGGCACCGCAGCTTCTTTCCCCAGCACACCGCCGACGTGCCGGAGGTGGAGGTGCTGGGCGGCTTCCTAATGCAGTTCTACGAGGAGGTGCCGCCGCCCAAGACGATCCTGCTCGACCGCGACCTGCCCGAGGGCGATCTGCTCGGCCAGGCGCTGGGCGAGCGGGCGGGGCACAAGGTCACTTTGTGCATGCCCCAGCGCGGCGATCGGCGGCGGTTGATGGAGCAGGCCCGGCGCAACGCCGTCGAGGCGCTGGAGCGCCGCGCGGCCGAGTCGACCACGCAGGCCAAGCTGTTGCGCGAGGTGGCCGAGCTGTTCGACCTGCCCGAGCCGCCCGACCGGATCGAAATATACGACAACAGCCACATCCAGGGCACCAACGCGCTCGGCGCGATGGTCGTCGCGGGGCCGGAGGGGTTTCGGAAGGGGCAGTATCGCAAGTTCAACATCAAGAACGCCGAGACAAAGCCGGGCGACGATTTCGCGATGATGCGCGAGGTGTTCGAGCGCCGTTTCGCCCGCGCGCAGGCGGAGGACCCGGACCGCGACGGCGAGACCTGGCCCGACCTGGTGCTGATCGACGGCGGTCGCGGGCACCTGAACGCGGCCAAGGCGGTGCTGGAGGATATGGGCATCGAAGACGTGTGCCTGGTCGGCATCGCCAAGGGCCCGCACCATGGCCGCGATGGGCGCGAGGTGTTCCATATGCTCGACGGGCGCGAGTTCCAGCTGCCGGTGAACGCCCCCGTGCTGTTCTACCTCCAGCGGCTGCGTGACGAGGTTCACCGTTTCGCGATCGGCGCGCACCGGGAGAAGCGGCGCAAGGCGATCGGCGCGAGCCCGCTGGACGAGGTGCCCGGCATCGGCCCCGCGCGCAAGAAGGCGCTGTTGATGCATTTCGGCACCGGCCGCGCCGTCCGCAACGCCAGCCTGGAGGACCTGCAACGCGCGCCCGGCGTGTCGGCGGCGGTCGCGCAACAGGTGTACGACTTCTATCACGCGCGCTGACGCCGTGACGTTGCGGCGGCACACGGAACGGGCCACGCTGGGCTGATGCATATCCGTGCCGACGCGATCATCCTGTCCACCCGCGCGCATGGCGAGCACGGCGTGGTGGCGCGCGCGCTGACGCGCGAGCACGGCGTCCAGCCGGGCTATGTCCGGGGCGGGCGCTCGCGGCGGCTGCGGCCCGTGCTCCAGCCCGCGAACCTGGTGCTGGGCGAATGGCGCGCGCGGACGGGGGAGCAGCTGGCCGGGCTAACCGTCGAGCTGGTGGCGAGCCGGGCCGCGCTCCATGACCAGCCGCTCGCCGCCGCCGCGCTGCAATGGGCGACGACGCTGGCGGCGGTGGCGCTGCCGGAGGCGCAGCCCTACCCGCACATCCACGACGCGCTGGGCGGGGTGCTCGACGCGATCGAGGCCGCGCCGTCCGCGCGCGACTGGGCGGCGGCGCTGGCGCGGTACGAGCTGGTAGTGCTCGCCGAGCTTGGGTTCGGGCTCGACCTGGAGCGGTGCGCGGCGACCGGAGAGGAAGGGCCGCTCGCCTATGTCAGCCCGCGCAGCGGCGCGGGCGTATCGCGAGCGGGCGCAGTCGGTTACGAGGCGAAGCTGCTGCCGCTTCCGCGCTTTCTGTTGGAGGGCGGCGAGGCGAATTGGGACGACATCTTCGCCGCGTTCCGCCTGTCGGAACACTTCTTAACGCGTGACGTGCTTCTGGACCGCGCCGCCGATACGCTGGCGGCGCGGGCGCGGTTGGTGGATCGGTTGCGAAGGACGGTTGTGTGACGGAGAGGCGAGCGGCAAGGCGGCCCGCGAAAGTGGGAAGCATGACAGCCAAGACGATCGCGTTGTTCGCCGGTGATGGCATCGGCCCCGAGGTCGTGGGCGAGGCCCGGCGCGTGCTGGAGGCACTTGAGCTGAACCTCGTGTTCGAGGAAGGGCTGGTCGGCGGCGTCGCCTACAGCAAGGCGGGGCACCCGCTGCCGCCCGAGACTTTGGCGATCGCCAAGCGGTCGGACGCGGTGCTGTTCGGCGCGGTGGGCGCTCCCCAGTATGACGCGCTCGAGCGCGCGCTCCGTCCCGAACAGGCGATCCTGGGCCTGCGCAAGGAGCTGGAACTGTTCGCCAATATCCGGCCCGCGCGGTTGTTCGCCGGGCTGGAGGATGTGTCAGCGCTCAAGCCCGAGGTGGCGCGAGACATCGACCTGGTGATCGTCCGCGAGCTGACGGGCGACGTGTATTTCGGCGACAAGGGGCGGCGGCGGACCAAGAAGGGCCTGCGCGAGGGATACGACCTGATGCGCTATGACGAGGCGGAGGTCGCCCGGATCGCGCGGGTCGGGTTCGAGACGGCGGCCAGGCGGTCTGGCCGGCTGCTCTCGGTCGACAAGGCCAACGTCCTCGAAACTTCGCAGCTGTGGCGCGATATCGTGAACGAGGTCGCGCGTGACTATCCGGGCGTCAAGCTTCAGCATATGTACGTCGCCAATTGCGCGATGCAGCTGGTGCGCGCGCCGGGGCAGTTCGACACGATCGTGACCGGCAACCTGTTCGGCGACATCCTGTCCGACCAGGCGGCGATGTGCGTGGGGTCGATCGGAATGCTGCCCTCCGCCGCGCTCGGCGAGACGGGGATGGGGCTGTATGAGCCGATCCACGGCTCCGCGCCCGACATAGCGGGGCAGGGGCGCGCCAATCCGTGCGCGGCCATTCTGTCGGCGGCGATGCTGCTGCGCCACTCGCTGCGGCTGCCCGAGCCCGCCGACCGGATCGAGCAAGCGGTCGGCGCGGCGATCGCGGCGGGCAAGCGGACGCCCGACTTGGGCGGCGACTGCTCGACGCGGGGCATGGGCGACGCGGTGCTCGCCGCCTTATGAAGCCTGGGCTGTGAGCCGTGGGCCGCTGGAGCTGGCGGTCGTGGTACCCGTGTTCAACGAGCGGGCGAACGTCCCGCTGCTGATCGACAAGCTCGCGCAAGCGCTTACCGGCGTTTCCTGGGAAGCGATCTTCGTCGACGACGACAGCCCGGATGGGACCGCCGACGCCGCGCGCGAGCTGGCGCGGGCCGACCCGCGGGTGCGGGTGATCCAGCGGATCGGACGGCGCGGGCTGTCCTCCGCCTGCGTCGAGGGCATGTGCGCCACCGCCGCGCCGATCGTGGCGGTGATCGACGGCGACGGGCAGCATGACGAGGCGCTGCTGTCCCGGATGCTCCACGCGTTCCGGGCCGACCCGGCGCTGGAGCTGGCGGTCGGCTCGCGCTTCGTCGCGGGCGGCGGGACGGGCGAGTGGGACCGCGATCGTGTCGCGAAATCCGCCTTTGCGACAAGGCTGTCCAGGCGGGTGCTGAAAGCCGATCTCAGCGATCCGATGAGCGGGTTCTTCGCGATCCGGACCGACATCGTCCGCCGGCTGGCGCCCGACCTGTCGGCGATAGGCTTCAAGATCCTGCTTGACCTCATGACCACCGCCAGCCGGCCGCTGCGTTTCGTCGAGCTGCCCTACATTTTCCGCGTCCGCACCGTGGGCGAGAGCAAGCTCGATCACGTGGTCGCGATGGAGTACCTCATCGCGCTCTACGATCGGATGGTCGGGCGCGTGATCCCCGCGCGCTTCGCCTTGTTCTGCGTCATCGGGCTGATCGGCGTCCTGCCGCACATGGCGGTCTTGAGCTTTCTGTTCCTGGGGCTGGGGATGACCTTCGTCGCGGCGCAGATCGTCGCGACCGGGGCGGCGATGACGTTCAACTTTTTCCTCAACAACGCGCTGACCTATCGCGACCGGCGGCTGAAGGGCGCGCGGGCGCTGTTCGACGGTTGGGTGTCGTTCGTGCTGGTCTGTTCGGTCGGGGCAGTCGCCAATGTCGGCGTTGCCGCGTTCCTGCACGATGTCCGCCAGGGCGCGTGGATCGCGTCGGCGCTGGTCGGGATCGCGGTGAGCGCGGTCTGGAACTACGCGCTGTCCTCGCGCTTCGTCTGGGGACGGTATTAGGTCCAACTATCGAACCACGTCCAGCGCCGGAACGAATCGGCGCGAGCGAGCGGCGTCGCGGCCAGGATCGGATAGAAATACACGAACGTGACGGCCGCGACGATCAGCAGCGTCTCGTCCCATCCTTCCAGCTTGCCGCGCGCGAAACGATGGCAGGCGGCCGCGATCGCGACCGAAAGCCAGATGCTCGGTAGATAGTAATAGTAAAAGAAGCCCAGCGACTTGGGGATGATCGCCCAGACGGCGTAGGAACCGACCCACAGCATCGCCGCGCCGCCCAGCCGCGCGTCGCGCCCGCGGATCGCCGCCCAGAGGCAGACCACGACCGCCACCAGCCCGCCCCACATCACCGCCGGGTTGCCGATCATCAACACCCCGCGCTGCGCGCCGCCGACCGGCTCGTACAGGTACCAGATCGGGCGGAGCAGGAGCGGCCAGCTCCACCAGTCCGATTGGTAGGTATGGGGCGCAAGCACCTGCGCTTGTTGCCGAAACATCTCGAGCTGGAACGGGAGCAGCGTCGAAGTGGTCAGCGGCCGGTCGGCGTAGAAGAAGGCGGGCGCGAAGGTGAGCAGGTATGTCGTCACGCTCACGAGACCGAGAATGATGAGCGCCGGTATCGGCCGGAGCCCCGGCCAACGATCCGGCCCGCGCCATTTCAGCAGCAGGAATGCTGCTCCCGCATAAGCGACGTACGGCGCGGCAGCCCATTTCACCCCGACCGCGAGGCCCAGCAGCACGCTTCCTGCGGTCCACCAGCTGACCGCACGTCCGCGCAACCCCCATAGCATCGCCGCAACCGCGCCGACCACGAAGGCCGCCATGAACCCGTCCAACATACCGACGCGCGCCTGGACGAAAACTGTACCGTTAACGATCAGCAGCGCGGCCCCGACTGCGGCTGTGCGGACACTGGCGAACACCCGCCACAGGATCGCGTATACTCCCAGCACAGTCGCGGTTCCGGCCAATGTCGACAGCGCGCGCCAGCCGATCGCATTATCCCCGAACAGCGCGATCCCGAGCGCGATCAGCGTCTTGCCGAGCAACGGATGCTCGGTGTTGAGCGGGTGCGACAGCGCCAGCAGCGCGCGGGCGGCGGGAACGTAATGCACCTCATCGAACATCAGCTTGGACGGCGTGCCGAGCCGCCACGCGAACAGCGCCTGGGCGACGACGCCGATCAGCACGGCCATCGGCAGGGGGCGGGAAAGCGCGCGCATGTTTCCCGTTCCTTCCCCAACCGTGCGCATCCCGCAAGGTCCCGGGGCTTGCCCCCCGGCGCACGTCCCGGCAAAGGCGTGGGCCATGAAGCGTCTGACCGGCCAGGACCGCGCGACCACCGCCAAATGGCGCCCCGCGACGCGCGCGATCCGCGGCGGCACCGCGCGCACCGAATATGGCGAGACGTCCGAGGCGTTGTTCCTGACGTCGGGCTACACCTACGATCGCGCCGTCGACGCCGCCGCGCGCTTCGCGGGCGAGCAGGCGGGGATGACCTATTCCCGACTCCAGAACCCGACGGTGGAGATGCTGGAACAGCGGATCGCGCTGCTGGAGGGCGCGGAGGCGTGCCGGACGATGGCGACCGGCATGGCCGCGATGACGGCGGCGCTGCTCTGCCAGCTGGGCGCGGGCGATCACCTGGTCGGCGGACGCGCGGCGTTCGGTTCGTGCCGCTGGCTGACCGACACGCTGCTCCCGAAGTTCGGGATCGAGACTACCATCGTCGACGCGCGCGATCCGCAAGCGTTCGCCGAAGCGATCCGGCCGAATACCAAGGTGTTCTTCTTCGAAACGCCTGCCAATCCTACTATGGATGTCGTTGATCTCAGGGCGGTTTGCGACCTGGCGCGGGCGCATGGGATAACCTCTGTGGTCGACAACGCCTTCGCCACCCCCGCGCTGCAACGGCCGATGGAGTGGGGAGCGGACGTGACCGCCTATTCCGCGACCAAGATGATGGACGGGCAGGGACGCGTGCTTGCGGGCGCGGTATGCGGGACCGAGGCCTTCGTCACGAACACGCTGCTGCCCTTCACGCGCAACACCGGGCCGACCTTGTCGCCGTTCAACGCCTGGGTCGTGCTGAAAGGGCTCGAGACGCTCGATCTGCGCATCCGGCGGCAGTCGGAGAACGCGCTGGCGGTCGGCCGCTTCCTGGAGGGGCGGGTGCCGCGCATGCTGCATCCGGGGCTGCCGAGCCATCCGCAGCATGATCTGGCGATGCGCCAGATGGATGCGTGCGGGCCCATCTTCGCGTTCGACGTCGCGGGCCGCGAGCAGGCGCACGCGCTGCTCGACGGGCTGGCGCTGATCGACATCTCGAACAATATCGGCGACTCGCGCTCGTTGATGACGCACCCCGCCTCGACCACGCATGCAAGCGTGTCGGCCGAGAAGCGGGACGAGATGGGCGTCACCGAAGGGCTGCTCCGCCTCAATGTTGGGCTGGAGGATCCGGCCGACCTGATCGAGGACTTGGATCAGGCGTTGGCGGGGGCGGGGCTGTGAAGGCGTTCTTCCCGCACGCCGCCGTTACGCGCGGCGTGACGGTGCGCGTGTCGGTCAGCTATCTGCCCGAACAGTCGGAGCCGGAGCGCGGGCGCTGGTTCTGGGCGTACCATATCCGCATCGAGAACGGTGGGAACGAGATCGTCCAGCTCCTGACGCGCCACTGGGTCATCACCGACGGGCGCGGCGCGCGGCATACCGTCGAGGGCGAGGGCGTGGTGGGCGAGCAGCCGCTGATCGAGCCGGGGTCGAGCTACGACTACGTCTCCGGCTGCCCGCTGGCGACGCCGACCGGCGGGATGCAGGGGAGCTATCATGTGATCGCGGGCGACGGAGAGACGTTCGACGTCGCCATTCCCCGTTTCGCGCTGACCGCCCCGGCCGTGGTTTGACGGGATCCGGCGATTGAAGCGGACGCACCTGCCGCTGAACGGCTTGCGCGTGCTCGACGCGGCGGCGCGGCACCTGTCCTTTACCCGCGCCGCCGACGAGCTGGCGGTGACGCCCGCCGCCGTGGGCCAGCAGATCCGTGCGCTGGAGGACACGCTGGGCGTGGTCCTGTTCCGCCGCACCGCGCGCGGGCTGGAGCTGACAGCCGAGGGCGAGGCGGGGCTGGCGGCGCTCCGCGGCGGGTTCCTCCGGTTCGAGGAGGCGGTGCAGGCGATGCAGGCGGGCCAGTCGTCCAAGGCGCTGACGATCGCCGCGCCGCGCGACCTGACGGCGAAGTGGCTGCTCCCGCGCCTGGCCGCGATCGCGGCGGCGGACGGCGAGATGCGCTTCGCCGTGGTCGCGGCGGACGAGCAGGTCGATTTCACCGAGGCCAATCTCGACCTGGCGATCCGCTGGGGCGAGGGGCCCGGCAACCTTGAGGGGGAGGCGCTGGAGTCGGACGGGTTCGTCACCTTGTCCCCGCAGAAATGGAAGTCCGCCTCGCCCGGATGACCCAGCGGCCATTTGCAAACCCGGTCGCTCAGATCGAGCAGGGTGGTTTTGCCCGCGATCTCGGGCGAGGGCTTGGCCGGGACCAGCCGCCGCGGCGGCGCGGGGGTCAGCGGTGCCTGCTGCTCGCCGGGCGTCTGGCGCAGGAACCCGCCCGGACCGACCGAGCGCAGCACCGGCTGCGGCGCGGCGGGCGCTTGCGGCGCGGGCGCGGGCTCGTCCAACTCCTCGTCATCGGCGTCGTCGGCCACCATCGCTTCCGGCTCGGGCTCGACCGCCGCGATCGGTTCGGGCTCGGGTTCCGGCTCGATCATCGGCTCGGGCGCGGCCACGATCTCCGCGACCGGCTCCGGCTCGGGAGCCGCGACGACGGCCGCGGGCTCGTTCGGCCTCACCGGCGACGGCCGCGCTTGCAGCTCCAGCCGGTGCGCCTTGCCGATCACGGCGTTGCGACTGACCCCGCCCAGCGCCTCGGCGATCTGACTGGCGGTCTGGCCGGCCTCCCACATCGTCTTCAGCGTCTCGATACGCTCGTCGGTCCAGCTCATCTCGGAAACTTTCGGTTCGGGCCCAACTTCGGAAAGGGTCGGTTGCGGCCCCGCCGGGCAGCGTTTACGCCGCCGCCGATGAGCAGCCTACCCCCGACGGAGTCGATGGTGCGGAGCGCCCCGGGCGTGCCCGTCATCCGGAACATCAACTGGGGCGGTCTCAAGACGCTCTATGTGAAGGAGGTTCGCCGCTTCTTCAAGGTGCAGCTCCAGACGGTCTGGGCGCCCGCGATCACCACCTTGCTGTATCTGGTCATCTTCACGGTCGCGCTCGGCGCGCGGCACGCGGTGACGCTGGACGGGCGACAGGTAGCCTTCGCCGACTTCATCGCGCCTGGGCTGATCATCATGGGGATGATCACCAACGCCTTCGCCAACGCCAGCTTCTCCCTCCTGGTCGGGAAGATCCAGGGGACGATCGTCGATTACCTGATGCCGCCGCTCTCCACCGCCGAGCTGCTGGCGGCGATGGTCGGCGGGGCCGTTACGCGCGCTTTCTGCGTGGGCGGCGCGGTGTGGCTGGCGATGGCTTTGTGGCCCGGCGTCCACGTCACCCCCGCGCAGCCGCTGGTGGCGCTCTGGTTCGGGCTGCTGGGATCGGTGTTCCTGGCGCTGGTGGGCGTGCTCACATCGATCTGGGCGGAGAAGTTCGACCACGCGGCCGCCGTCCAGAACTTCGTCGTCGCCCCGCTCGCGCTGTTATCGGGCACCTTCTACTCGGTCGACCTGCTCGCGCCCGCCTTCCGCGCGATCAGCCACGCCAACCCGTTCTTCTACGTGATCTCCGGGTTCCGCTACGGGTTCCTCGGTATCGCCGACTCGCCCGTGCTGCTGGGCAGCATGGTCATCCTCGCGATCGACATAGCGTTAGGCCTGCTCTGCTACGCCCTGCTCAAGCGCGGATGGAAGCTCAAGAACTGATCAGCGACCAACCGTTACCCGATCGGCGAGCCACATGTTGTGATCCCGAACCATGCCCGGAACGAGGAACAGGTCGACGATCAACCAAATTCCGAGCGGTATCAGCAGCACGATCCCAACGACCACGGCCAAGAGCGTCCAGCCCAGGATCGTCAGGGGCAGCTGCGCGACGGCGGTTCCCGTGCGACCCAGATGGAAGCGATGCGCGCCGAGTCCTCCGAGGAAGAGAAGCAACAGGTACGACACGCCCGCCGACTTCCGGTTGGCGTCGTACATCTATTGTGAGCGGACCAGGTCCGCGCGGTTCGAGTCCGTCATTATTGCCCCCGGATTTAAGGTGGCGGTTTCAGCACAGGCGATCGTGGCGGGCAATCCCCGACCCACGCCTGTTCACGCCGTCAGCGCGTCCACGAGCGCCCGCACCTTCGCCTGCCGCCATTGCGGGAGCGGCGCGACGATCCAATAGCCGACGCGCGACGGCACGGCTTCGCCTAACACCTCGACGCGGCCCGCGGCTATGTCCCCGCTCGCCAGCAGCTCGGGCACCGCCGCGCGGCCGAGACCCGCAGCCGCCGCGTCGATCGCGAGGCCGGCGTCCGCGACCCTCACGGGCGCGGTCGCGTCCTCGCCCGGACTACCGGGCCAGCCGATCTCGACCGTCGCGCTGGCGCTGCCGGGTCGCGCCACGGTGACGAACCCGTCCGACTCCAGCGCCTCCCCCTCAAGGTTGCCGGGCCCCTCGCCCCAGCGGATCGCCAGGTCGAGATTGGCCTCGGTGAAATC
>QQTX01000001.1_pt1 | contig 16857 bp, 9 predicted proteins | sample 1904761 | NCBI WGS metagenome assembly QQTX01 (sample SAMN09435613, study PRJNA476489) | Subsurface metagenome, whole genome shotgun sequencing project. | isolation source: Iberian Pyrite Belt deep subsurface sample IPBSL BH10 depth 607 mbsf | place: Spain: near Pea de Hierro, Huelva | collected 2011 | reverse complement strand
GCTACGCGCCTCCGGGGTGAAGTGGGATCTCAGAAAAGTTGACCACTACGAGTGCTACGACGATTTTGACTGGGAAGTGCACTGGGAAACAGCAGGTGACTGCTTTGCCCGATACTTGGTGCGGATTCGGGAAATGCGCGAATCGGTCAAGATTCTTCGCCAAGCTATAAAAGGACTTCCCGGTGGTCCTTTTGAAAACCTGGAAGCCAAGCGTCTGGCAGAAGGACCAAAATCTGAATGGAATGGCTTTGACTACCAGTACATCGGCAAGAAAATTGCCCCTACATTCAAGATCCCCAAGGGTGAGCATTATGTCCGTGTTGAAAGCGGCAAAGGTGAACTGGGAATTTACATAGTTGGCGACGATAATGTGTTTCCATGGCGCTGGAAAATCCGTGCCGCCGATTTCAATAACTTGCAGATCCTACCCCACCTCCTGCGGGGTGTGAAGGTCGCCGATATTGTGGTCATCCTAGGTAGTATTGACATCATCATGGGGTCTGTAGACCGTTGACCGCTCAAATAGCAAATGATTTTAATCCGGTGCTGTGGGAAGCGATCGCTCGTCGCATTGACGAGAGTCCGCAGCACCGGATTACCTTTGCCGAGTACATGGAGTTAGTGCTGTATCACCCGCAGCACGGTTACTATGCCACCAATGCCGTAAATATTGGTGCGCAGGGAGACTATTTCACTTCTCCTCATCTAGGCGCTGATTTTGGTGAGCTGTTGGCTGAGCAATTTGTCCAGATGTGGGAGATTCTGGAGCGACCCAATTTATTTACCTTGGTGGAAATGGGCGCGGGTCAAGGAATTCTCGCAGCGGATATTCTTAAGTACCTACGTCAGTACCCGGAGTTTTTTGAGACAATAAACTACATTATTGTCGAAAAGTCAACTGCCTTGAGGAAGGAACAGCAGCAACGCTTACAGGGTTTGCCCATAAGCTGGTGCAGTTTAGAGGAGATACCCACTGCCTCGATTACTGGCTGCTGTTTCTCTAATGAACTGGTAGATGCATTGCCGGTACACCAGTTCACCCTCCACGAGGGGCAGATGTGGGAAATTTACGTAACTACCTCCTCTGCTCATCTGACCTCATTTGTGGAAGTAACAGGCGAACCTTCAACACCCCGACTGGCTAAGTATTTTGATTTAGTTGGAATCAATTTGGCTCAAAGTGTCTATCAAGACATGTACCGCAGCGAGGTGAATTTAGCAGCCCTAGACTGGCTCAGTACAGTGGCAGACAGGCTGCAGCGGGGATATCTGTTAACGATTGATTACGGCTACCCTGCTAGTCGTTACTACAGCCCAGCGCGATCGCAGGGAACACTACAGTGCTACTATCGCCATCGATACCATGATAACCCTTACATAAATATTGGACGGCAAGATATCACAGCCCATATTGACTTTACCGCCTTAGAAAACTGGGGTGCATTGTGTGGGTTGCATCGTGTTGGTTTTACACAGCAAGGATTGTTTTTGATGGCGTTGGGACTAGGCGATCGCATAGCAGCCCTCTCCACTGATAGCCAAGAACTTGTTTTGGAAGGTCTTGGGTCCTTGCTGCGGCGTCGCGAAGCACTACATCAATTGATAAATCCAATGGGGCTGGGAGGGTTTGGTACTCTGGTCCAGAGCAAAGGATTAACAGAGGCGGAAACCGCACAACCTTTGAAAGGGTTGGTAGAGTGATTAAAGTTAGAACTAAGAAGGTAATTAAGAAGAAATCATGACTCCACATGACCTGTTGATGCTAGTGCTGCTACTCATTCCTGGGATCGCGCTTTCTGTTTTGATCATGGTCACGTTTGCAGCGGGAGGCTAATCGCCCTTTCCTCATCACGCATTATGGTGCTGTCAACGTGGTAAGTTCCGCACCGGATAGAATTAAGAGCTGCTAACCGATTTGGTTAGTCTGAGAACAGGTGCTATGCTGAGTTACACAAAGTTGCGGGGCGATAATCGACACTAAAGCAGCAAGTAAAGGCTGATTAACAGGCAAAATCGGTTATCTTGGCTTAAAAGTTCTTTACCCCTCAATTTTAGTGAGTCCAGTCCTGAAAAATGGCTTTTCTACCTTATGACTCTTGGGTGGCGAGTACCTCTCTATCTTGGAGTCGATGAAGCATTGCTTTAATGTCCAGTATGGTTGAGGAATACCTAAAACTGTATTCTCACGATCTAGGCGGTGCTGCTAGTCAGGATATCGCCAGGCAACAGTCTCAGAGTTGTCATCACCAAAATAACAACGAGAAGTAAAACTATGGAATCCCAACTGCAACAACCGGAATACGCTGATCCCACTTCTCCCGAAGAGTTCTCAGCATCAGAAGTAGCGCCACTGGCAAAGCTACCGCCTGCTATTCAGTCTGATGAGCAATGGCAGCAAATCGGCTCACAAATATCTGCATTCTTGGCGCAGCTGCCCGACTATTTGGGTAGATTTTTTAATGATTATAAGCAACCGCTCATTACCGTTGGGTTAATTCTGGCAGCGATTGTCTCAGTGAAAGTAGTCCTAGCAGTACTGAGTGCCCTGAATGATATCCCCCTGCTGTCCCCAACCTTTGAGTTAGTTGGTATCGGTTACTCAGTGTGGTTCGTTAACCGCTATTTACTCAAGTCGTCAAATCGGCAAGAGCTATCTCAAGAGATTCAAGCAATCAAAGAACAAGTGGTTGGAAGCCAACAACTCCCAGAATCATGAAGCCAACCACTGGTTTAGTGCTGAAATCAAAAAAGCATCAAACAGGCAAGCAAGAGTAAAATTTTATACGCCCTGGGCTCTCTCTATTTTACTGGAGAGGGCTTGCTTTTTTGCTCACCCTGCTCTGTTCCTCAAGGATTAGAACGAACAAGATATTGAGATTCAATTGGTTCGGCCTTTCCGGCTCTGACCAAAGCTTGATAAATGATGGCAGCAACCTCCGCGCGGGTGGTACTTTGGGCGGGGTTCAACAAATTTTGATTTGGGTAATTAACCACCAGGCCAGCTTCAGTTGCGGCTGCTACCTTCTCAATTGCGTAGTTAGGGATTTGTGTAGCATCTTGGTAAACTTGCAAAGTTTGGCTCTGGGAAGATGGCGCTGGCAGGTTTAAGCCAGTGGCAAGGGCAACGAAGACTTGTGCTTTAGGAATTTCTTGCTGGGGGAGGAAGACTTCCCCTGGATAACCTCTTAAAAATCCGGCTCTAGTGGCGCTGTTAATAGCTCGAACAGCCCATAGATCTGAAGGGACATCCTTAAATACGGTTGTACTCTGACCGGGACTTTCATCAAAAGCATCTTGCAGCAGTGCGGCAAATTCCGCACGGGTTACAGGTCGCTCCGGTCGAAAATAGTCACCGATGAAGCCACTAACGATGCCACGAGCGGAAAGAGCATCAATAAAAGGACGTGCCCAAAAGTCTTGGGGAACATCCACGAAGTTAATTGGTTCAGCTGGTGCCGGAGTTGCTGGTGCCGGAGTTGCTGTTCTGGTTTGGGGAATCACAACTGGAGCAACTCGTTGCCCAATTGGAGCTGGCGTCGTCAGTACTGGCAACTCTGTTGGAGCTGCTGTAGGTACTGGTGATACTAACACAGGACTAATTGTCTCAGGAATTGGTGTCAGCGTTGGTTGAGCATTAGGAGAGGGGGATGGTGACATAAGTTTGGTTGTATCAACACCCTGCTCTCTGGGAGAAAGTGACCAAAAGAGAATTGCTCCTATGGTACTGAAGGCAACGAAGATGCCAATAAATTCATCAAACCCTAGAGGAATTTGAGATGACCGTGGATCAGGGGGAGGCGAATTTGTCATCTTACATCACTCAGAATAAATTTACATCTAAAGAAATTAAGACACAGATCTGAGATTTGAACTACTCCCTTCTGAATAAGTTTTTGACCCTGAGCGAAGCCGAAGGGTCAAAGAACTCTCAGCAAGCTAGGAATGCTGTCTACTGCTTCTAGAGTACGGATTTCTGCCAAGGCTTGGCGAAAGTTGCCTTCCCGCACGTCATGAGTCACAACAACGATCTCAGCTAACTCACCCTGCACACCTGTTTGCACAACCGATTCCAGGCTAACGCCATGGTTGCCAAAGCAGGTCCCCAATTTGCCAATGACTCCAGGGTGGTCTCGCGTCAGGAAGCGGGCGTAAAAGCGGGTAACCAGTTCTTCCATTGGAGCAATTACACAGTAGTCTTGATGGGAACAAGCCAAAAGCGGATGCAGTAGAATATTATCCGCTGTTTGAATTTGGGTTTTAAGACCAGTTTTCAAGACAGCGGCAATGCTTAAAATATCAGCTACAACGGCGCTTGCAGTCGCACCGGCTCCGGCACCAGGACCAAAAAACATCACTTGTCCAATCGGTTCTCCTTCAACAAGAATTGCGTTGTAGACACCACTAACACTTGCTAAAGGGTGCGACTGGGGTACTAAGGTGGGATGGACTCTGACTGAAAGAGAGGAGGGAGCAACTCTGTTAGCGATCGCCAGTAACTTTATCACAAAACCCAGTTTCTGAGCATAGGCAATATCTGCTCCACTGACTTGTCGAATTCCTTCACAGTAAACGTCTTGCAGTTTAATGCGTCCATTAAAAGCTAATGAGGCGAGGATGGCAATTTTATCCGCCGCGTCTAAACCATCCACATCCGCAGTTGGATCTGCTTCCGCATAACCCAGCTGCTGGGCATCTCCCAAAATATCTCCAAAGCTACTGCCTTCAGCTTGCATGCGAGTGAGGATGTAATTAGTCGTGCCATTGACAATACCAGTGACAGCATGAATTCGGTTGACACTCAAAGACTGCTTCAGTGGTTGAATCACTGGAATCCCACCGCCTACAGCAGCTTCTAGTAGGACATACACCCCACAAGAGTTAGCGGCAGTAAAAATTTCATCGCCATAACGGGCAATCACTGCTTTGTTAGCTGTAACGACGTGTTTGCCGTTGTTGATCGCTTTCAGAATGAGCGATCGCGCCGGCTCCAGTCCACCCAGAACCTCAACTACAATATCAACAGTTGGATCGTTGACAATGGTCTCTAAATCTACTCTTAATACTCCATCTGGCAATGTGACGGCACGGGGTTTCTCAAGCGATCGCACACCTACCGCACAAATTTCTAACTCCTGCAACAATGGGTGACGACCAGTTGGGTCCAGCAACAGCTGGACTGTACCCGTACCCACCGTTCCTAATCCCAGCAGACCAACCTTAAAAGCCATATGAGTAGGGTGTAGGGGGTGGGGTGTGGGTGTCTTTTGCCCTGCAACCCACACCCTACACCCTTCTTCTTAGTATGTTTCCACGTGCCAGCGACCAGCTTTCTTCAGGTCCTTCTGGTAGCTGTTCCAGTTCACATCTTCCTTGGCAGTGACGGCAGAAATTGCCTCATCAATGCCGCCTTCCATACCCTTCAAGCCACACATAAAGGTGTGGGTATTTTCTTTTTGAATCAGGCTCCAGATCTCTTCAGCGTTTTCCTGGCAACGGTGCTGAATATACATCCTGCCGCCTTCTTGATTTTTCTGTTCTCGGCTAATGGCATAAGTTAGACGGAAATTGTCAGGGTACTCCCTCTGGAGTTCCTCTAGTTCCTCTTTGTAAAGGACGTTAGGCGTAGTTGCAACACCAAATATCAGCCAAGCTAAGCCCTTGAACTTATAGTCCTCGTGCTTTTCCTTAAACATCCGCCATAAAAAAGCCCGGAACGGTGCAATTCCAGTGCCTGTTGCCATCATGATAATGTTGGCATTCGGATCTTCTGGTAGCAACATTTCTTTGCCAACTGGTCCAGTGATTTTCAATTCATCCCCAGGCTGGAGGTGACAGAGGTAGGTAGAGCAAACGCCATAAACCATTTCGCCCGTCTCAGGATGCTTGTACTCCAACTGCCTAACACATAGGGACACACTCTTGTCATCCAAGTCGTCACCATGGCGAGTGGAGGCGATTGAATACAGCCTAAGTTTTTCAGGTTTGCCGTTCTTGTCGGTTCCTGGCGGGATGATGCCGATACTTTGACCTTCTAAGTACCGCAAGTCGCCGCCAGAAATATCAAACTTCAGGTGACGGCAAATGCCGATTCCACCCTCACGGACCAACTCTTCATTAGATATACAATGCCCTATATACGGGGCATTAGGACGATAGATGTTTACAGGAATATCTGTTTTGGGCTTCGCTTGAGTCATGGGCTTGCCTTTTTCTTCTAACTTCGTGGGCTTTTGTCCATTTTCCGATGAAGCTTTGCCATTCGCTTCACTCTTAAGAGTTGCAGATGTGGTTTTGCTATCCACTGCGTTGTCATCGTTCAGGGGCTGGATGCCGACAATTTTGCCGCCCAGACGAGCAATCCGCCGCATTTCTTGATTCATGCGGTTGTAGGGCACTCTGACAAACGTACTGCCACTTTGACGAATGGGGTAGTTAGTTTTGTCAGTTTCTTCACCCTGACGCAGACCCACCACTTCGTAAATAAAGACGCGGCTACCAGCTACTGTATTGGCAGCACCGTCTGCGGCACTTAGATTATACATTGATAAATTTTCTCCGAACCCTACTTAATTTTTGTTGAAAAAAGCCCTTTCTCTCAAATGCTGGTTCTAACACCGAATTCCGGAGCTAGAAATGCCTGAAGAAAGTATCATTTGTAACTTTAGCAACATTACTCACCCGTTAGAAAGCGGCTATTGCGGCAAATCCAACACCTGACCTTCTATCACACTACAGGGTAAACAACCTGCAAAATGTCAAGAGTGAGTCACTTTAAGGATGTTTTTTATAAAAATGTGCAACTAAACATTAGCATAAGTACTGAGTTAGACAATAATGCTTCTATCAGCCTTGTATAGGTTACTCCATTCTGGTAGAATCTACTACAACAGTAGGACTAAATACTTACCAGTAAAAGCTTTAAGTTTTCCTTAATGAGAGGCAAATAAACTGCTGAGTAATTGTACTTGTGTCGACTGCAGTTGCAATTGCAAGATAGCAGGACAGACACAAGGGGTGACCTCTGGGCTAGGGATTTAGTCTGAAAAAACTTAATTGAGTGACTCATCTTGTTAGAGGAAACCTATGATTAAGCCGGATCGCGTGGTTCTAATTGGAGTTGCCGGAGACTCCGGAGTCGGTAAATCCACTTTTTTGCGCAGGTTGCTCGACCTGTTTGGAGAAGAATTCATAACAGTCATCTGTCTAGATGACTATCACAGTTTGGACCGCAAACAGCGCAAAGAGACAGGAATAACTGCACTTGACCCCAGGGCAAACAATTTTGACCTGATGTATGAGCAAATTAAAGCGCTCAAAAGCGGTCAGTCGATTGATAAGCCGATTTACAACCACGAAACCGGCATGATCGACCCACCAGAGAGGGTAGAGCCGAACCATATTATTGTGGTGGAGGGGCTACATCCGTTATTCGACGAACGGGTGCGATCGCTCTTAGACTTCAGTGTTTATTTGGACATTAGTGATGAAGTCAAGATTGCCTGGAAAATCCAGCGAGACATGGCAGAGCGGGGTCACCGCTACGAAGATATCTTAGCTGCGATAAATGCTCGACGCCCAGACTTCGACGCCTACATCGAGCCGCAAAAGGAATTCGCCGACGTTGTAATCCAGGTATTACCCACGCAATTAATCAAAGACGATAAGGAGCGTAAGGTACTACGGGTGCGTATGCTGCAGCAGGAAGGTACAGAAGGCTTAGAGCCAGTCTACCTGTTTGATCAAGGGTCAACCATTCACTGGACCCCCTGTGGACGCAAGCTCACCTGCTCCTACCCAGGTATGCAATTGTTCTATGGGTCAGATGTCTACTACGGTCGCTACGTCTCTGTATTAGAAGTAGATGGTCAGTTTGATAAGCTAGAGGAAGTGAGCTACATCGAGACCCATCTGAGCAATACCTCTAGCAAGTACCCAGGTGAAATGACCCATCTATTACTCCAGCACCGGGAGTATCCGGGTTCCAATAACGGCACCGGGCTGTTTCAGGTACTCGCGGGTCTGAAAATGCGGACTGTCTATGAGCGATTGACGGCTAAGGAAGCGAAGATAGCGGCTAGGGTTTAGAGCGGTTATGTTATAGGAATTTTTGGGGGCGCGTCGGTGGCGTCCCTTTTTTGGTACCGCCAAGGTGCCAAGAGCGCCAAGGGTTAAGAGAGTTAAGAGAGGTTAAGAGGGTTAGGAGGGTTGAGAGAGGTAAGGGTATTAAGAGAGGATTATTCTTTTGATGCCGTCTTTGAGGATGGGGATGTTGAAGTTGATTAGAAGACCGAGTTGGTTGCCGGTTATCTTGAGGTATGAGATGACTTGGGCAGAATGAATGGGTGTTAGTTCGTTGACGGCCTTTAATTCAACAATTAGAGTATCGCCAATCAGTAAGTCTATTCTGCCTTCACCAACTGCCTCGCCTTTGTAATCTACAGCGACTACAACTTGACGTCTAAAAGGTATTCCGCGTAGTTGAAGTTCTACCACCAGTGCCTGCTCATAAACCACTTCTAAAAACCCTGGTCCCAGCAAGCGATGTACCTCAATTGCTGCACCAATCACGTCATATGCCAACCTGTCAACCTCCTCACCAGGCTCCCTTTTCTTTTCCGGCTTGGCGCTCTTGGCGTCGTGGCGGTGTTTTGCTTCCATATCTGTATGGCAAAATTTTAAGTAACTCCTTTCTCCCTTAGTTTTCCCTTCATGACTGCATCTCTACCAAGTCTCTACGATCCATTTACTACTGAAGCCAAGTGGCAAAAATACTGGGAAGATAATCAGGTTTATAAAGCTGACCCTGATCGCGGTGGTGAACCTTATTGCATTGTGATTCCTCCACCTAATGTGACTGGCAGTTTGCACATGGGTCACGCTTTTGAGAGTACGCTGATTGATTCCCTTATTCGCTACCACCGTATGAAGGGGCGTAATACTCTGTGGCTACCTGGCACTGACCACGCTAGTATCGCGGTGCAAGCGATTTTGGAAAGACAGCTGAAGGCTGAGGGCAAATCCCGTTATGACGTAGGGCGTGAGAAATTTCTCGAACGGGCTTGGCAGTGGAAGGCAGAATCTGGAGGCACGATTGTTAATCAGCTGCGGCGCTTGGGGGTCTCGGTAGATTGGTCGCGGGAGAGGTTTACTTTGGATGAGGGGTTATCCAAGGCAGTGTTGGAGGCTTTTGTCCGACTTTACGAGTCAGGGCTGATTTATCGGGGCAATTATATGGTGAATTGGTGCCCCGCTACTCAATCGGCGGTTTCTGATTTGGAGGTAGAAAACCAAGAAGTCAATGGCCATCTTTGGCACTTTCGCTATCCTCTCACGGATGGATCGGGTTATGTGGAGGTGGCGACAACTCGACCAGAAACAATGCTGGGTGATACGGCTGTAGCGGTTAATCCCCGTGATGAGCGCTACCGGCATTTGATTGGGAGGACGTTGATGCTACCAATTATGGGGAGGGAAATTCCGGTCATTGGCGATGAGTTGGTAGATCCAGCGTTTGGTACGGGTTGTGTGAAGGTGACACCGGCTCATGACCTAAATGATTTTGAAATGGGTCAGCGCCATCAGTTGCCGTTTATTAACATCATGAATAAGGATGGCTCGTTGAATGAGAATGCTGGTCCTTTTCAAGGGCAGGATAGGTTTGTTGCCCGGACAAATGTGGTACAGCAGCTGGAGACGGACGGGTTTTTGGTGAAGGTGGAGGACTATAAGCATACTGTGCCGTATAGCGATCGCGGTAAAGTGCCCGTTGAACCCCTCCTCTCAACTCAGTGGTTTGTCAAAATTCGCCCTCTGGCAGACCAAGCGCTGGAATTTTTACAGCATAATTCTCCTGAGTTTGTACCCCAACGCTGGACGAAGGTTTATCGAGATTGGCTGGTGAGTCTGCGAGATTGGTGCATTTCTCGCCAACTCTGGTGGGGACACCAAATTCCTGCTTGGTATGTAGTGAGTGAAACGGGTGGGCAAATAGAGGATGAAACGCCGTTTGTGGTGGCGCGGGGTGCGGTAGAAGCACGAGAGAAAGCAACAGCGCAATTTGGAGCGGATGTCAAGCTTGAACAAGACCCAGATGTGCTGGATACCTGGTTTTCTTCTGGTTTGTGGCCCTTTTCCACTCTGGGCTGGCCTGAACAAACTCGCGATTTGGAGTTCTACTACCCTACGGCAACTCTGGTCACTGGGTTTGACATCATTTTCTTCTGGGTGGCGCGAATGACAATGATGGCAGGGCATTTAACGGGTCAGATGCCGTTTAAGGATGTTTATATCCACGGCTTGGTGCGGGATGAAAATAATAAAAAAATGTCGAAGTCTGCCAACAATGGTATTGACCCCTTGTTGTTGATTTCAAAATATGGCACTGATGCCTTGCGCTATACCCTAATTAAGGAAGTGGCTGGGGCAGGTCAAGATATTCGACTTGAGTATAACCGCAAGACAGATGAATCTGCTTCAGTCGAGGCATCTCGCAATTTTGCTAACAAGCTGTGGAATGCTGCTCGGTTTGTGATGATGAATCTGGATGGTCAAACCCCCCAGCAATTGGGCTTCCCCTTCGGTTCATCTCACACTCCTTCCCTAGAACTGTGCGATCGCTGGATTCTTTCCCGTTTCCATCAGATGGTGCGACAAACGAGTGATTATATTGAACACTACGGATTAGGAGAAGCTGCTAAGGGTCTCTATGACTTTATCTGGGGCGATTTCTGTGACTGGTATATTGAACTCGTTAAATCTCGCCTTCAAAAGGATTCATCTGCCCCATCGCGGCTGGTAGCTCAACAAATCCTCGCTTATGTGTTGGAGGGCATACTGAAACTACTCCATCCCTTTATGCCCCACATTACAGAGGAAATTTGGCATACACTTACACTTGCGGTTGGTCAATCTCTGGCATTGCAATCTTATCCAGAAGAGAATACAACACTGGTTGATCTGGACTTGGATCAGGAGGTTGAGCTGCTAATTGGCACTATCCGCACTATTCGTAACTTGAGGGCGGAGGCGGATATTAAGCCAGGGCTGAAGATAACAGCGATTTTGCAAAGTGAAAGCGATCGCGAACGCCAAATCCTCACCAGCGGGCAGTCCTACATCCAAGATTTAGCTAAAGTAAAGTCATTAACGATTACCTGTTCTCTTGATACAGAAGTAGAACCCGCGAGCGCTGGCGTCGTTGGTACGGTACAAGTGCTAATTCCTCTTGCCGGTGTGGTTGATGTGGAGGCGTTACGTGCAAAGGTACAGAGAGCCTTGAGTAAAGTAGAAGCCAAAATCAACTCTCTCTCTGGTCGTTTTAGCAATCCAAACTTTGTCAACAAGGCACCGGCTGAAGTACTCAAAGAAGTGCAAGAAGAGTTGGCAGAAGCGGAAAAACAGGCAGAAATCCTCCGTGACCGGCTTCGTCGTTTAGCTTAACTAAAGTAATGCTACATCTGGCTCAGGTGCAAAAGCAAGAACTGTCAGGCAAACTAGGTCTGCGATTATTAGCTCGTCAGGAGGCAGAATACGCTTGGGTAGTGATGGTTGAAGAAGTGGTCATTCCGGTGGCAGAGGTGATATTGGGGGTTAGGATTGCCCTTGCTTTGAGTGAGGGACTGCTCATTTTAGTAGAGCTTTCCCCCACGGGCGAGATCGAGAGCATTCAAGATCCTACTTACTGGGTACTAAATCTGGTAAAAACCTACCTCACTAGCGGTATTACACCGGTCTTTTTACAACAAGAAGTCGAGCGAACAGAAAAGTGGCGGCAATCTCTAACTCTGCAAAGCCAAGAGCTAGCACGTCGTTCCTTGGAACTGGAAGCCCGTCGAGAACAGATTCAAGCTTTAGAAGAAAACTTGAGACGCGACCAAGATGAAGACCCTGAATAACTGGGGCTCTTGCTAGAAGGGGTTTCTGGTGAAACTAACACCTCACGAATCAAACGTGCGATCGCGCGTTGAGTTAAGCGACTAGCAACTTGCTGACCGATGCGCTGGACTTCTGGATTCCCTAGTAGCTGGGGAATTTTAGGTGCTAGCTGCATTGGATCAATGCCAGAGGTTTGTTGGAGGATACTCCAAATCCTTTTAACATGCTCTAGAGTTTGTTCTTGCTCAGTTGACGCGCCTTTAATTCAACAATTAGAGTATCGCCAATCAGTAAGTCTATTCTGCCTTCACCAACTGCCTCGCCTTTGTAATCTACAGCGACTACAACTTGACGTCTAAAAGGTATTCCGCGTAGTTGAAGTTCTACCACCAGTGCCTGCTCATAAACCACTTCTAAAAACCCTGGTCCCAGCAAGCGATGTACCTCAATTGCTGCACCAATCACGTCATATGCCAACCTGTCAACCTCCTCACCAGGCTCCCTTTTCTTTTCCGGCTTGGCGCTCTTGGCGTCGTGGCGGTGTTTTGCTTCCATATCTGTATGGCAAAATTTTAAGTAACTCCTTTCTCCCTTAGTTTTCCCTTCATGACTGCATCTCTACCAAGTCTCTACGATCCATTTACTACTGAAGCCAAGTGGCAAAAATACTGGGAAGATAATCAGGTTTATAAAGCTGACCCTGATCGCGGTGGTGAACCTTATTGCATTGTGATTCCTCCACCTAATGTGACTGGCAGTTTGCACATGGGTCACGCTTTTGAGAGTACGCTGATTGATTCCCTTATTCGCTACCACCGTATGAAGGGGCGTAATACTCTGTGGCTACCTGGCACTGACCACGCTAGTATCGCGGTGCAAGCGATTTTGGAAAGACAGCTGAAGGCTGAGGGCAAATCCCGTTATGACGTAGGGCGTGAGAAATTTCTCGAACGGGCTTGGCAGTGGAAGGCAGAATCTGGAGGCACGATTGTTAATCAGCTGCGGCGCTTGGGGGTCTCGGTAGATTGGTCGCGGGAGAGGTTTACTTTGGATGAGGGGTTATCCAAGGCAGTGTTGGAGGCTTTTGTCCGACTTTACGAGTCAGGGCTGATTTATCGGGGCAATTATATGGTGAATTGGTGCCCCGCTACTCAATCGGCGGTTTCTGATTTGGAGGTAGAAAACCAAGAAGTCAATGGCCATCTTTGGCACTTTCGCTATCCTCTCACGGATGGATCGGGTTATGTGGAGGTGGCGACAACTCGACCAGAAACAATGCTGGGTGATACGGCTGTAGCGGTTAATCCCCGTGATGAGCGCTACCGGCATTTGATTGGGAGGACGTTGATGCTACCAATTATGGGGAGGGAAATTCCGGTCATTGGCGATGAGTTGGTAGATCCAGCGTTTGGTACGGGTTGTGTGAAGGTGACACCGGCTCATGACCTAAATGATTTTGAAATGGGTCAGCGCCATCAGTTGCCGTTTATTAACATCATGAATAAGGATGGCTCGTTGAATGAGAATGCTGGTCCTTTTCAAGGGCAGGATAGGTTTGTTGCCCGGACAAATGTGGTACAGCAGCTGGAGACGGACGGGTTTTTGGTGAAGGTGGAGGACTATAAGCATACTGTGCCGTATAGCGATCGCGGTAAAGTGCCCGTTGAACCCCTCCTCTCAACTCAGTGGTTTGTCAAAATTCGCCCTCTGGCAGACCAAGCGCTGGAATTTTTACAGCATAATTCTCCTGAGTTTGTACCCCAACGCTGGACGAAGGTTTATCGAGATTGGCTGGTGAGTCTGCGAGATTGGTGCATTTCTCGCCAACTCTGGTGGGGACACCAAATTCCTGCTTGGTATGTAGTGAGTGAAACGGGTGGGCAAATAGAGGATGAAACGCCGTTTGTGGTGGCGCGGGGTGCGGTAGAAGCACGAGAGAAAGCAACAGCGCAATTTGGAGCGGATGTCAAGCTTGAACAAGACCCAGATGTGCTGGATACCTGGTTTTCTTCTGGTTTGTGGCCCTTTTCCACTCTGGGCTGGCCTGAACAAACTCGCGATTTGGAGTTCTACTACCCTACGGCAACTCTGGTCACTGGGTTTGACATCATTTTCTTCTGGGTGGCGCGAATGACAATGATGGCAGGGCATTTAACGGGTCAGATGCCGTTTAAGGATGTTTATATCCACGGCTTGGTGCGGGATGAAAATAATAAAAAAATGTCGAAGTCTGCCAACAATGGTATTGACCCCTTGTTGTTGATTTCAAAATATGGCACTGATGCCTTGCGCTATACCCTAATTAAGGAAGTGGCTGGGGCAGGTCAAGATATTCGACTTGAGTATAACCGCAAGACAGATGAATCTGCTTCAGTCGAGGCATCTCGCAATTTTGCTAACAAGCTGTGGAATGCTGCTCGGTTTGTGATGATGAATCTGGATGGTCAAACCCCCCAGCAATTGGGCTTCCCCTTCGGTTCATCTCACACTCCTTCCCTAGAACTGTGCGATCGCTGGATTCTTTCCCGTTTCCATCAGATGGTGCGACAAACGAGTGATTATATTGAACACTACGGATTAGGAGAAGCTGCTAAGGGTCTCTATGACTTTATCTGGGGCGATTTCTGTGACTGGTATATTGAACTCGTTAAATCTCGCCTTCAAAAGGATTCATCTGCCCCATCGCGGCTGGTAGCTCAACAAATCCTCGCTTATGTGTTGGAGGGCATACTGAAACTACTCCATCCCTTTATGCCCCACATTACAGAGGAAATTTGGCATACACTTACACTTGCGGTTGGTCAATCTCTGGCATTGCAATCTTATCCAGAAGAGAATACAACACTGGTTGATCTGGACTTGGATCAGGAGGTTGAGCTGCTAATTGGCACTATCCGCACTATTCGTAACTTGAGGGCGGAGGCGGATATTAAGCCAGGGCTGAAGATAACAGCGATTTTGCAAAGTGAAAGCGATCGCGAACGCCAAATCCTCACCAGCGGGCAGTCCTACATCCAAGATTTAGCTAAAGTAAAGTCATTAACGATTACCTGTTCTCTTGATACAGAAGTAGAACCCGCGAGCGCTGGCGTCGTTGGTACGGTACAAGTGCTAATTCCTCTTGCCGGTGTGGTTGATGTGGAGGCGTTACGTGCAAAGGTACAGAGAGCCTTGAGTAAAGTAGAAGCCAAAATCAACTCTCTCTCTGGTCGTTTTAGCAATCCAAACTTTGTCAACAAGGCACCGGCTGAAGTACTCAAAGAAGTGCAAGAAGAGTTGGCAGAAGCGGAAAAACAGGCAGAAATCCTCCGTGACCGGCTTCGTCGTTTAGCTTAACTAAAGTAATGCTACATCTGGCTCAGGTGCAAAAGCAAGAACTGTCAGGCAAACTAGGTCTGCGATTATTAGCTCGTCAGGAGGCAGAATACGCTTGGGTAGTGATGGTTGAAGAAGTGGTCATTCCGGTGGCAGAGGTGATATTGGGGGTTAGGATTGCCCTTGCTTTGAGTGAGGGACTGCTCATTTTAGTAGAGCTTTCCCCCACGGGCGAGATCGAGAGCATTCAAGATCCTACTTACTGGGTACTAAATCTGGTAAAAACCTACCTCACTAGCGGTATTACACCGGTCTTTTTACAACAAGAAGTCGAGCGAACAGAAAAGTGGCGGCAATCTCTAACTCTGCAAAGCCAAGAGCTAGCACGTCGTTCCTTGGAACTGGAAGCCCGTCGAGAACAGATTCAAGCTTTAGAAGAAAACTTGAGACGCGACCAAGATGAAGACCCTGAATAACTGGGGCTCTTGCTAGAAGGGGTTTCTGGTGAAACTAACACCTCACGAATCAAACGTGCGATCGCGCGTTGAGTTAAGCGACTAGCAACTTGCTGACCGATGCGCTGGACTTCTGGATTCCCTAGTAGCTGGGGAATTTTAGGTGCTAGCTGCATTGGATCAATGCCAGAGGTTTGTTGGAGGATACTCCAAATCCTTTTAACATGCTCTAGAGTTTGTTCTTGCTCAGTTGACGCGCCAGGAGTTTCGCTAACCGCTAACCCCACACGAGCCCGTAGTGTATGTGTGACGTTGTGCAAGGCATCTCTACCCAGAGCATCAATACCCTTGGCAATCTCATCGATCAAATGATTACGAATGAAGGAGCCCCGTTCGGAAGATAGAAAATCTAGCGTTTGATCAAGGACTTGGTTAAAGTCGTAGTCTTGGGTGCTACTGGCATTGCGCAACAAGTTCTCCAAGCGATTCCAGCGAAAGCTACCATCTTTGAATAGGAGATCGCGTAACGATGCCCGTAATTCTGGCGCTGGGTCGGTCAATAGACGCTTGGCAACGTAAGGATAGGCGGCACTGAGAACTTTAAAGTTGGGATCGATATGAATAGCGATTCCCTCTAACGTAACCAGTGACCGGATAATCAGGGCGTAGTAAGCAGGGACGCGGAAGGGATACTCATACATCAAGGCTGATAGATCATCCGTGATGCTCTTGATGTTCAACTCCGCAACGCTCGCTCCCAAGGTATTGTTGAATACACGAGCCAGCGCTGGAATGATCGGTGTCAGGTCTGTATCAGGTGTGAGAAAATCTAGCTTTACATAGTCCTCACCCAAGCCTTCAAAGTCGCGGTTGACCATGTGGACAATCGCTTCAATCATACCGTAGCGCTGATAAGGCTTAATTTCGCTCATCATGCCAAAGTCCAGATACGCCAACTTACCGTCGGGAGTGGCGAGTAAATTGCCAGGGTGAGGGTCGGCGTGGAAAAAGCCGTGTTCTAGCAACTGCCGCAAAGAACACTGAACGCCTACTTCAATCAGATAACGCGCGTCTACGCCTTGGGCACTAATTGCTTCGACTTGAGTCAGCTTGGTTCCTGTTATCCACTCCATCGTCAAAACACGACGCTGAGTGTATTCCCAGTAGATCTTTGGCACGTAAACATCTTTGAGGTTACCGTAGAGTTCGGCAA